>OGCQ01004758.1_pt1 | contig 10627 bp, 9 predicted proteins | sample 1570161 | NCBI WGS metagenome assembly OGCQ01 (sample SAMEA4384402, study PRJEB24528) | human gut metagenome
ACCTCTGTGAACTCACTTTTATTCAGCCACACGGGCAGATAAAAATTGTCCGCCACATGGAGCTGCCTGCTCTCCGTCTGCACCTGATACTCTGCAAACGGATTCCGGAAAAGCGGCCAGTCGAACACGTTATCAAGCAGCGTGATGCTGTAACGCTCCTTCGTGTTCCCGGTCGGTGCCATCTCCACCCAGGTGCCATCAATCACATCCCGGTAGGAATAGAGTACCTTCGCCTTGATGTCCGCATCGGACGGACGGTAGAGGTACTGCATGATCTCACCGTCGTCGTTTAACACTTCAATGCGCCCCGAGACTAAGATGTCGCCTTTCTTTACCTCCGCTCCCACCGCGGTAAGCGGCGTGCCCACGCGTGTCACCATCTCGGTAATCACGCCGTCTTTGGCGGCGACAATGTCCTGCGGTTCATCGCTCTTCGCCTCATATTCTTCCTGCGGCAGGAGGTTTTCCTGAATATCGACCGTCATCTTTGTACCATAAATCTTGATGGAAGTCCAGATGACATCCCGGTAGCGGCTCCGCATGGCTTCTTCCAGATCCTCGCACGAAATCCGGGATTTTTTCGTTCCAAACGATGCGTGTTCCTCCTCCAGGAAATCCAGAATCGTCTCCGTGGTCAGATAAGAATTCCCGTTGATTTCGATATTCCAGATGAATCCGGACAGATCATACAGCAAAAAGCAGAAAAAAAGCAGGCCTACCGGGAAAAGATACCGTCTGCGGTAGCGAAACGCACAAAACGGCATCCCCACACGCTTCTGAATCCGGATCTGCGTTTTGGTTTTTTTCAGAATGGGCTTCAGCTGTCGGAATGCATCGACACTGATACAAAAAGTATATCCATTTTCACACGGTTTTAAATTCCAGATCAGGATATTCCGGTTCCCGCACAGATTTAAGAACCGTTCCGGTGCATATCCCGTCAGCTTCACATGAACATAACCGCGAAAATATTTGATCACAGAGAGCAACATCGTCTCAGTTCTCGTACTCTATCGTATCAATGCTGCCCGTTATTTTCATTTCTTCATTCGTGTAATAATCTATGGCAAGACGGACACCGGTAATCCGTATCCTGCAGGTTTTTGTCTGCACCCGGATAAAGGAATCCTCGTATTCCAGGATTCCTTTATAATTAGAAATCAGAACCTCATGCCTTCCGGTTGCAGTCACGATCGCTGCGCCGAGCATCAGATCCTTCGGCAGTTCTAAGCTGTTTATTATTTTTTCTTTCTGATTTTTCTTCATATATGATTGTATGAAGGAAAAAAAGATCTTATTCTTTATTCGTAAATATATTCTCTTACGACCGGCAGCATTTCTTTCGGCACGGCAGCAATTTCATAAGCATGCAGTACTTTTTCGGCAGCCGCATCCATTTTTTCACGATCATTTGCATAAATGACTGCCAGTGTGTTACCGGTATCTACAGCATCTCCATTTTTCTTCTTTAAATAAATGCCAACAGAAAGATCGATCACACTGTCCTTCGTTTCACGTCCACCGCCAAGTGTCATACAGGCAATGCCAATATTTTCCGCCAGAATGCGATGCACGAATCCGCCGCACGCTGCTTTTACTTCGACCGAATATTTTGTTTTTGGGAACTTTGAAGTGTCATATACATAAGATGCATCCCCACCCTGCGCTCTCACAAACTCAGCCATTTTATCAAGCGCAGCTCCACTGTCTATGGAATCCTGCATGAGTTTTACCGCCTCTTCGCATGAATCTGCACGTCCTGCAAAGAGTAACATCTGGGCCCCCAGTGCAAAGACTACCTCTTTAAAATCCGAAGGGCCTTCTCCTTTTAAGGTGTCGACCGCCTCGATCACTTCGATGGCATTTCCAACGGCATTTCCAAGCGGCTGGTCCATATCCGTGATGACTGCCGCCGTCTTTTTGCCTGCCATCGTTCCGATCGACACCATCTCTTTTGCAAGTGCGACAGAGTCCTCATATTTTTTCATAAATGCGCCGTTTCCGGTCTTGACGTCGAGCACGATTGCATCACTGCCGGAAGCTAATTTTTTGCTCATAATCGAGCTGGCAATCAGTGACATCTGATCGACGGTAGCCGTGACATCACGCAGTGCGTACAGCTTTTTATCCGCCGGGGCAAGATTGGCCGTCTGCCCTGCCAGTGCAATACCGATCTCACGGACATTTTTAAAAAAGATTTTCTCCGGAAGCGCAGTCGTAAATCCCGGAAAACTCTCAAGTTTGTCAATGGTTCCTCCGGTATGGCCAAGTCCTCTTCCAGACATCTTTGCAACCGGAACTCCAAGAGAAGCAATGATCGGTGTCAGCGCTAACGATGTCTTATCTCCCACACCGCCGGTACTGTGTTTATCTACTTTCACACCCGGAATGGAAGAGAGATCGAGCACATCCCCGCTGTCACGCATGGCAAGTGTCAGGTCGACCGTTTCCCGTTTACTCATTCCCTGAAAACAGATCGCCATCGTCATGGCAGACATCTGATAATCCGGAATCGTACCGTCCGTAAAACCATCGATCATAAAACGGATCTCATCTGTGGTCAGTTCCATGCCAAGTTTTTTCTTTTCAATCAGGTCATACATTCTCATGTGCATAATCCTCCCTTGTATCGATATCAACAAAAAATTCCGGCATTAAAACCGGATAAGAGAAAACATCATCCGGGTGGGAACGGATCACTATTTTACCGCCGCACTCCCCGGTCAGTGCAAGCAGTTCCCCGCGATAAGTTTCCGAAAAAAGATTGGGGCTGCGCAGACTGCCGTCACACGCTAAAGCTCCGATCCCTTTTTTGCTGTGAAAAAATGCATCCAGAAAGTCAAGGAGTAATTCTGCTTTTACATACGGCTGGTCTGCCTGAAAAAACATATCATAGGAAACAGAACCACCCGTTGCTGTCACGGGATAAGTGACAGATGTCTCTATGCCTTTTCGAATGCTTGAGGCAATTCCGTCGTTTTGCGTACCTTGATTGCGCACGACGATACAGTCGATTGCAGACAATTCTTTACACAACTGCTCAATTTCATCGTATGCAGTCACAACAATGATCTTACACGGATAACTGCACATATTCTGCAGGCGCACTAATTCTGTCAGACCATGCAGGAACAGCGGTTTTCCATGAAATTCCGTAAGCAGTTTATTGCTGCCGAACCGCCTTGCGTATCCGGCAGCAAGATAGATCAGATTTATCTGTATCGTATCAGATCACCTTCATTCCCTTCAGGATTTTCTCAGGTGTGATCGGCAGTTCATTGATCCAGACACCGGTCGCATTGTAAACTGCATCTGCGATTGCCGGAGCCGGCGTGTTGATGACGATCTCACCGATCGATTTTGCACCGAAAGGACCGGTCGGCTCATAGCTGCTGTCAAATTCCACACGGATGCGGTCGGTATCTAAACGGCTTGGCACTTTATACTGCATGAAGGAGTTAGAAAGATTCTTTCCTCTCTCATCGTACCAGATATCTTCATACAGTGTCATACCGATTCCCTGTAAAAGACCACCCTCAGTCTGTACCCTTGCAAGGTTGGTGTTTACAACCGTTCCACAATCCACACAGGCGGTGTAATCCAATAACTCGATAGCACCTGTTTCCGGGTCTGCTTCGATCTCCGCACACGCCGCCATAAATGGTGGCGGTGATACCGGAGAGCTGTGTGAGTATGTTACTTCCAGTGAGATCTCATTGTTGCACATGGATGCAGTTGCAATATCAAACAGACTCATTTTTGCGCCGTCCGACTCATCGATGACATTTTCTCCGTCAAAAGTGAGTGCCGAGGCATCTTTGTTCATGCGTACTGCTGCAAGCGCGATGATGCGTTCACGCAGCTGTTCACACGCCTTCACTGCTGCCATTCCGGTCAGATAGGTCGTACTGGACGCATAAGAACCGGAATCATATGGGGAAATATCTGTATCAACACCGTACACGGAAATATTATCGATCGGTGTCTCTAACACATCCGCCGCAAACTGGGCAATGATCGTATCGCACCCTGTTCCCATATCGGTACAGCCGACCGTGATATGATAAGTTCCCTCATCACTTAATTTTACCGTGACAGAACCGACGTCACAGTTGGAAATGGAAGATCCCTGCATTGCCATGGCAACGCCGCGTGCACGGATCTTTCCATCCGGCATGACAGTGCGCATACCTTTTTCTTTCCATCCGATCATATCAGAAGCCTTTAGCAGACATTCCTCTAAGCGGCAGCTATTCGCGGTCTCGCCATAATAAGCTGGCATCACATCGCCCTCATGGATCATATTCTTCTGGCGAAGCACGATCGGATCCATGGAAAGTCTGTCTGCCAATTTATTGACTGTGGACTCCACCGCAAAAATACCCTGTGTGGCACCGTAACCGCGGTAAGCGCCTGCGGACATCCGGTTTGTATAGACTACCTCATACTGAAAACGGAATGCCTCCGTGTGGTACATCGGGATGGATTTGTGGCCGCTTAATCCCACCGTAGTCGGACCATGTTCACCAAACGCCCCTGTATTTGAAAGTGTGTGCAGGTCGATGGCACGGATCGTTCCATCCGACATTGCGCCAAGACGTACACGGACTTCCATCTCGTGGCGCGGTGAGGATGCGATCATGGATTCCTCCCTGGTGTAGATCATTTTTGCAGGTTTTCCGGTCTTCCATGTTACGATCGCCGGATATACTTCCGTCACAACCGTCTGTTTTGCACCGAAACCTCCACCGATACGCGGTTTGATGACACGCACTTTTGCCTTGGAAATATCGAGTGCATTTGCAACGATTCTCCGCACATGGAACGGGATCTGCGTGGAACTGAGCACGATCAGACGGCCATAGGTATCCAGATAGGTACAGGTACGGAAAGTTTCCATCATGCTCTGCTGCATGGCTTTGACATGGTAAGTTTCGTCTAATACGATATCACAGTCCGCAATCACGGCATCCACATCACCCTCTCCGTCCACACCGGACGCACAGAGGTTCCTTTTGTTGTCCGCACCCACCGGGCAGAGTGACTTCCAGTCATCCTCCGGATGTACTAAAACCGGATTATCCATTGCTGTATGGAAATCTAATACAGCATCTAAAACCTCATAAGTCACTTTGATCCGTTTTAATGCCATATCGACTGCTTTTTCGGTCTCTCCGGCAACGATCGCAACCGGATCGCCGACAAAGCGGACACGATCTTCTAATATATAACGGTCATACGGACTCGGCTCCGGATAAGTCTGTCCTGCCATGGTAAAGCGGCGTTTTGGAACATCTTTGTAGGTCAGTACACAGACAATACCGTCTACTTTTTCTGCAAGGTCTGTGCGGATCTCCTTGATCAGTGCATGCGCATGCGGACTTCTCAGAACTTTTACGACCAGACAGTCCTTTGGCGCCACATCATCCATATAAACCGGTTTTCCGGTCACAAGCGCCATCGCATCTTTTTTCATTACGGGAGCGTTGACAAATTTTCCCGGTTTTCTTAAGTTCGTACTGCTGTTCATGCTTTTCCCTCCATTTTAAACTTCAGGTATTCTTTGACTGCACGAAGCTGGCTCTCATATCCGCTGCATCTGCAGAGATTTCCGGCAAGATATTCCTTCATATCCTCCTCCGTCGGGTTTTCCAACTCATCCTCCATCGCAAGTACATTCATGATAAATCCCGGATTGCAGAAGCCGCACTGCTCGCCGCCCTGTTTTGCGAGATAAGTGCCAAATTCTTTTGCACGATCTTCCACTCCCTCTAAGGTTGTGATATGTGTACCGTCTGCCCTTGCCGCTAACACGGAACAGGAAAGCACCGGTTTGTGGTCGATCCACACGGTACAGAGACCGCAGTTTGAGGTCTCACATCCTCTTTTTACACTGTAACAGCCCTCTGACCGGACAAATTCTAACAGCGGCAGATCTGCTGCTATCTCGCGTGTGATTTCATGCTCATTCAGCCATACATGTATTTTCATCTTATTGTTCGTTCTCCATTTCTGATATTGTCTTTTTATAAGCAAAGACTTTCATACCTTTTTACACCAATGCCTGTCTTTTATTTTTCCAAAGAACAGATTGCTCTGCGGATCAGCACGCCAGCAACATGTTTTCGGTAATCAGCTCCGGCTCTGCGGTTGCTGCCATAAGTAAACTGATCTGCGCACCAGGTTGCAAGTTCCTTTACCAGTGCCTCATCTTTTTCAAATCCTTCCGGAAGCTGCTTTCCAAAACCATCCGGTTCACCGGAACCGAGCGGCAGCTCTACCAATCTGGCATGAACCGGTCTTGCTCCGATACTCACATGCAGACTGCCATCATATTCAGACACTGCACAGGCAACCACCGGAAAATCGGTAGCCGTATTGCGCTGGCTTAAATAGGCAATGCGGATCGGCTTTTTTGCCACATGCAGAGCTACTAAAATATCATTATCATATGGCATATCAATAAATTCTTTTAAGGAAACCATACCTGCATGATAAAGCTCTACCTGGGTATCCATTGCCAGAAATACGGTCAGTACATCGGAAAAACCAAAACGTCCGAAAATACTTCCACCTACGGTTGCACAGTTGCGGAACTGTACACCGACAATATGGCGGACACTTTCACGGATGGCTCCGTCTGTATATGCGGCAAGTCCCGCATGTTTTTCTATCTCACGCAGTGTTGTCATGGCACCGATGACAAACTCTGTATCCGTCTCGGTGATCTGATCCAGCCCAAGCCCTGACAGATCGATTGCCGTCGCAATTCTCCGGTCACCGATCTTCATCCAGACACCGCCTGCGATGATCTTATTATTCTTTTTCTGATTCAGCTCATACGCTTCTTCTAAACTTTCTACCTTGCGGTATTCATTGATCGTTAACATTGATTCCTCCTGTGTGTACGCATAAAAGGGTGCTATTTATATTATACTGTACAGAAGTACTGCCGTCAAACGGGAATAAGGGAAAACCAAGGACTTTTCCCGGAAAACCAAGGACTTTTTCTGGAAAACTGTGGTTTCCCGCAAAAAAATGGACATATTACGCAAACTCTCATTTGCAATATGCCCATTCTCTAAATAACTCTTATTCTTTTCTAATAAGTAAACAACTGCGTCCAGTACGGCGTTCTCTGACTATCTGTACGGTAACCGACACCAAGCTTCTTAAAGTTCGGGTTTAAGATATTCGCACGGTGCCCTTCACTGTTCATCCATGCATTCATAACCGCTTCCGGTGTTTTCTGACCCCATGCGATATTTTCCCCGGCTCCGCGATAAGTGATACCAAGATCTGTGATCGCCGTTCCAAAATTTCTTCCATCCGGTCTGGTATGGGAAAATGATTTTTCAATTTCTTTTGAACGTGTCATTGCGGCAGTCGCAACTGTATCATCCCATGTAAGTTCCGTTAAGCCGGCCTTTTTCCGCTCTGTGTTGACCAGTTTTAAAACCTGTTTTGCATAGGAATTTTCCGTTACATCATCTTTCGGCTGTTCACTGTCTGTAGTACTGTTCCCACCTGATTCAGTACCGCCCGGCTGACTTTCTTCCGGCTTTTCTGATGTGTCTGGTTTTTCTGGTGTACCCGGCTTTTCCGATGTGTCTGGTTTCTCTGACGTATCAGGTTTTTCTGATGTATCCGGTGTCTGTTCTTCTTTGTCGTCTTCTGGAATTTCCGGTATGCAGTCTCCCGGTAAAACGATTGCCGGAAAACGATCACATATTTTTTTCAATACATCATTGATAGAACCTGTCTCAACAGAGTTCCACTGATTTGTTGTGCAGTCCTTCTCATAAACTGAGATGTTCACACGGTTAGCGGACGCTGCCTCTACCGGTGCAGATACGCTCATCGCAATTCCAAGTGCCGTTGTAAATGCTAGTATTGTCTGTTTCTTCATGATATTCCTCCATTTGTAATTTTGCATTATGTAACAGTTTAAATATTTCTTATCCATTTCAAATATATTACATAATTGTTACAAGCAGAAGAATATCATAATTTATACTGCCATCCAACCGGTAAAATCTGGAATTTCCGGTATTTTTTACTCCACTCCCATCTTTTTACAGACATCGTTCAGACAACAGCGGTCACAATACGGTTTTGTCCGCGCCGTACATACTTCACGTCCATGATACACAAAACGGTGACACAGATCATTCCCTTCCTCCGGCGGAATGATCTTCCAGAGTGCCATCTCTACCTTTTTGGGTTCTTTGATTCCATCGACAAGACCAATACGGTTTGCAAGGCGGATACAGTGTGTGTCAGTTACGATTGCAGGTTTTCCAAAGACATCTCCCATGATCAGGTTCGCACTCTTTCTTCCCACACCCGGAAGTTTTAAAAGGGAGTCAAAATCTTCCGGCACATTTCCACCGTACTGCTCCCATAAAATCTTCATACATGCACTGATATCCCGTGCCTTGCTTTTTCCAAGTCCGCACGGTCTTACAATTTCTTCAATTTCTTCCACCGGTGCTTCGGCAAGTGCTTTCACATCCGGAAATTTTTCATATAATTTTTCTACAACGATATTTACCCTTGCATCGGTACACTGTGCCGCCAAGCGGACACTGACCAGAAGTTTCCACGCCTGGTCATATTCGAGACTGCATCCGGCATCCGGGTATTCTTTTTTCAGACGCTCGATCACTTCTTTGGCAAGTTCTTTCTTTCTCATGGTTAGCCTCACTTCCTTATTGTCTTATTACAAAATATATTCCCTTAAACACATTTATTTTAAGCGTTATTCTTGTCTGTTTTCAGGTATCACAAGTTTTAGCGCAGGCACCAAGCTTGTGATACCTGATATTCTATCATAAAACCTTACCTGAAACAATGAAAGCAATACTGGCCCAAATTACTTTCTCACTTCCTGCGCTCCATAAATAGATTTATCCCCGTTCACCAGATAAGCAAAAATGCATACGATCAGAAACGGCACCATATCATTTGCTCCAAATACTTCAAGTCCGATCAACACCGGCGCAAGCAGTGTGTTCGTTGCACCTGCAAATACAGCTGCGTATCCGAGTGCCGCACAGTGAACCGGCGAAATGGAAAGAATTCCCCCTAAAACAATTCCAAGCGATGCACCAATGGAAAATAACGGTGTAACCTCCCCACCCTGATATCCGATTGCAAGAGTTAAAATTGTCAGCAGCAGTTTTAAGATCCAGTCATAAGAATAAATCATTCCGCCAGAAAATGCTGCCGAGATCAGATTGGTTCCAAGTCCGCTGTATCTTCCGTTGTAAAGCAGAAACAAAATCAGTGCTAACGGGATGGAAATAACACCTATCCTGAAATATGGATTTTTGATTTTTTCTCCGAAAAACTTTTTTGATTTTGCAAGCAGAAACGAAAACAGCCGTCCGGTCAGTCCAAAAATGATTCCAAGCACAATGAGCCGGACAGCCATACCAGCATCTGATATCTCAAGTGTATCCTTAAGCGGCACATATAATTTTTCCAGCCCCAGTGTATGGGAAGTATAAGCAGCTGTATATGAAGCAATCAGTGCCGGCAGCAGTGCTTCATACTGTATTTTTCCTGCAACGATCACTTCCATGGAAAAAAATACGGCTGTAAGCGGCGTCTGAAACAAACCACCGAACCCCGCCGCCATACCGGTAATCAGCATAACGCGGCTGTCTTTTGGAAGATGAAATCTGCGCCCAAGTACATGTGATAACACTGCACCGATCTGCACGGCGACGCCTTCGCGGCCGGCACTTCCTCCGAATAAATGCGTGATCCAGGTTCCAGACATGACCAGAGGAATTAACAACAACGGAATATCCTCTCTTTTTTTCTGTCCCGTCTCAAATACTAATGTCATCCCCTTTAAGCTTGTCTCGCTGAAATGATAATACAGCCATGTGATCAAAAGACCAGCAAACGGCAGAAACGGTATCAGATACAAATAATGGCCTGTCCGAAAATCAGAAATTGTCAGTAGTCCTCTGCCAAATACTGTATCAATGATTCCAACCAGTACACCGGTTAAAATGGCAAGCAATACATATTTCAGAGATAAAACAATCGTTTGTGATTTGTTTTCCATCCGTTTAATCCTTCGCTGTGCAATTTTTTTGCACAAACATCCTTTCTTTATCTGATTATTTTTCGAAATCACAAAAAAAGCTGATACCCCCGTGCAGTCTACACAGAAGTCATCAGCTAAATTTAGCGGTTTCGAATTAATCGTGGGAGAACCTCATTCCCGTTTCATACTTTTTTTCTGTAAAATATCATATCTTTCGCGCTATGTCAATAAAAAATATTTTACATTACAACTTTATTGTGATACAGTATTGAAGTAATGTTTCATTCATGATATACTTGCAAAAATTTATATGAACAGACAAAGGAGAGTTTTGTTATGACAGGACAGACAATAGGACTGCTTCTCGTCATGATCATTTATCTGATCCTGATGGTTGGCATTGGTGTACTCTATTCCAAAAAGAACAATGATGTTTCTGATTTTTATCTGGGTGGCCGTAAACTCGGGCCGATTGTAACTGCAATGAGTGCGGAAGCATCTGACATGAGCAGCTGGCTTTTGATGGGACTGCCCGGTGTTGCGTATCTTTCCGGTTGTGCTGAG
>OGCQ01004759.1_pt1 | contig 10625 bp, 18 predicted proteins | sample 1570161 | NCBI WGS metagenome assembly OGCQ01 (sample SAMEA4384402, study PRJEB24528) | human gut metagenome
CGGAGGAGGGCTACGAACAGGTGTTCGAGGCTTTCCAAGGTCACTTTACAACAACTATTTTAATTTAAAAGGAGAAAGACAATGACAAAAACTTTCAAAACAAGCTCTACTTATAGAGCAGCTCGTAAACAACAAAAGACATCATCAAAAAAGACTTTTTTTGATGCTGACGGCATGATGGTTTCTGCTTCAGAATGGGCTACTTTAGTTCTATCTGGGGAGGTAGATCCTAAGACTTCATGGTCTAATGCTAATGTTAAAGGGAAACTTGAGAGAGTTTCCCCACGTAGCCATTGGACTAAGAAAGGCTACAGAGAGTACCTTGGTAAATCAAGGTATGTCTCTAAACAAGATACTCAAGCAGAAGTTATCGAGATGATGGATCTCGAGTTAGTGTTTTAGAAAAGGAGAAATAACTATGCTTAATAAGGTAATTCTAACAGGCCGTCTTGTAGCCGATGCTGAGCTTCGCTACACACCGTCGAACAAGGCGGTAGCAACGGCTCGAATCGCTTGCCCTCGTGATTTCAAAAATCAAAATGGGGAGCGAGAAAGCGACTTTTTCCCTCTAGTTATTTGGGGTAAATATGCGGAGAGTTTCTCAAACTGGATCAAGAAAGGATATCTTGTGACAGTTGAGGGACGTTTGCAAACTCGATCTTATGAAAACCAACAAGGTCAAAAGGTTTATGTGACTGAGGTTAATGTGTCAAACTTTGACAACTTACAGCCTCGTCATAGCAACACCTCTTCTCAACAAAGTCCAGATTTTGGACCTGCAGAAGGGGGCTTTCCTGGAGGTGGAGAAGCTATGGACCCGACTATGTTTGAGAATATTCCTTTCTAGTACATAGTTTAAGATTTTGAGAAGAAAGTAGAGAGTTCAGTCATACTGGGCTCTTTTTGTTTTTAAAGGAGAAAAAATGACAGTAGAGTTACTTCCTCCATTGACGGAGGATAATTACTACCAAGATAGGTATTATATGTCCACTTCTCGTTTTAAGGAGTACATTAAATGTCCCTTAAGACAGCAAGTTGTTGACTTGGGCTTTTGGCCTGAGAAGACGGAGACAGAAAGCCTACTTGTTGGTAATTATGTCCATTCTTATTTTGAGACTAGAGAAGCTCATGAAGCTTTTTTGGAAAGGAATCGAGATAAGATAATAAGTCAACGAGGAAAAACCGCTGGCCAGGTAAAAGCCTCTTTCAAACAAGCAGATAAGATGATTGCTGCTTTAGAAAAAGAGGAGCTTTTTCATCGTTTGTATCATGGTACGGATGATGAGATGGTGGAGAAAGAACGGATTATCACTGGTACGCTGGAAGGGATTCCCTTCAAGTGCAAAATTGATAGTCTGAATCTTTCAGGCGGTTATTTCGTAGACTTGAAAACGATGGAGAGTCTTCAGTCGGAAAAATATTCGACGACACTTCATCGTTATACGAAGTCTCTTCTCTATAACATTGTAGAATATCAGTATACGCTACAAATGTACGTATATCAGGAGTTGCTGAAGCAAACCTACGGTTATGAGTTTACGCCTTATATTATGGCAGTTTCAAAGGAACCTGTTCCCGATAAGGAGTTAATTCTAATCGATGATACTATTATTGAAATGGGGAGAGACATCTTCTATGGAAATGTTAAAGCACTTAAAGATGCTTTAGCACATAAGTCTGTCGAAGGATGTGGGCACTGTGACTACTGTTTAACGAATAAGTCGTTAGTTACAGCAAAAACAGTGGCAGAATTTTTACAACAATAATAAATAGGAAATAAAGTGGTCAAAAGACCACTTTTTATATTAAGGAGAAAAGAACAATGACTGAAACTATTGTAAACACAAATGAAACAAACCTAGTAGCTGAACTAATTGAAGCTAAAGTAGCTCTTGCTAAGGTTGAAATGCAATTAGAATGGCAAAAGGCTGAACAAGTAAAAAAAGACCATTCTAAACCGGAGCCAGAACTTATGGCTCCATTGTTTGAGGCTTTGGCCAAGGCTCAAGCTGAGTTCGAGTCTGTAACTGCGACAAGTAGAGTCACGTTTAAGAACGTGGACTTTAAGTTCGCACCGTTATCCGATATCCTAGCGGCTGTACGTCCAGCACTCAATAAGTATGGTCTAACTTTGACTCAGCAAACCAAACATATTCCGTTTGGTAATGCCAATGGAATCAAAGTCGTGACAACATTACTACATGAAAGTGGTGTCTCTTACGACATTGAGTCGGTTCCTGTATTCTATAATGTCAATGACATAAAGAATCTAGGAGCTCAGGTGACTTACCTTCGTCGATACGAGGTGAAAACCTTGCTGGGCATTGAGGCTGATAGCGAAGAACTAGATATGGACAATGTGTCAAATCAATCGCAATCAGTTCAACAGACTGGTAATTATGATAGTAACCATAAGTATCAGTCAAAAGCCCAAACGAAAACACCTCGCAAGCCAACAGGTGCCCGCTATGGAAAGACTGATCAGTCAGCGTTGCTTACTACTTCTTTGAGTAGCAGTGAACAGACATCACTATCAGATAACAAAGTGGCAAGTGATAGTGTATCACAAGCAACTAGCGAGTCTGAAGTAGCTCCGCAAAAGAGTGAAACAGCTACAAAAGGGATAAAAGCTGCTTGTAACGATGATCAACTGATTCAAATGGTTGCTCGTGGTGAAGAAGCTGCATTGTCTCTTGGAGCAACAGAAAGCCAGTTGCTTGAGTGGTCTCAGCTAGGAGAAAGCCAAGGGTTGACTGTTCAACTCAAAGCTTTATCTGATTTTGTTGCAAAACAACGTCAGCAGGCACAACAACAATAGTAGTAGAACAAAAAGTGGTCAGACTTTATTACGGCAACAAAATAAGAGAAATGTTAATTAGAGGCGTTTACCTGATCGGCATTAATTCAACATTATCCAGAGGGTAGAACTATCCCTGGGTGAGAAAGAGTATGATATAATAGGATAAGAATTATCCAACATGATATTATAACGACTAAGGTAGGAATGGGTATGCAAAATATTAATGATCTTTTTGAAGCATATATAGCAGAAGAGGACCCTATTAAGAAGGCGTTTTTGCTAAATATGTACAACCATGCTTTACAACAGAAACAAAAAGAGGTGATTAGTCGTGACTTTGTCAGATAAACAATCACCAGTATTTTAGATCTTTTCCATTCAAACCGAACATATGTCGAACAACAAGTTTGGTACGCTTTCTTTAAACAGACACTTCCTGAGCTGTTGGTTATTAGGGTTGTGGCCATTCTAGGCTATTTTTCCTATGCAACTTGCTTCGCAACCAATTGGTTTTTAAACTATTAGTTGCCGTAGTATTTCTAATCCCTATTCTTTTGATAGAAGGGATTCAACACTTCTTTCGTAGTTGAACAAAGGAAGGAGACGTCTATTATTAATATACTGTGTTTTTTAGAGGGTGCCCACAAGCCAAAAAAACATAGGCAATGTATGGCTAAAGTGTGTACTTATCTAAAGAACGATGGGCATAAGGTTCGAGTAGGGTATGTTTCACTAGCGGGTCTTGAAGCTTTGGATAACAGAGGAGTCAATTCAATGAGTGAAGCCGTTCCCGGGAAAAGAGTCTGGTTAATCGTTTATGATGAAAATCGTCCCTGTAAGTCCTATACAAATGAAGATATTCATTACTATAAGGAATTTGTGGATTTGTTTTCGTCACGTCTGAAACGTAGGCTTTATTACGAAGGTATGCTTAACGAACTGACAGCCCTCAAAACAAGAACAGAAAAATGGTCCTAGGGGCCATTTTTTGTTTTATAAAGGAGAAAAAACAATGACAAAAAGAGAAAAAGCCTTGTGGTTACACGAGCACTACAAGAACTACTCCCTTAAATGGTACCTAGAGAATGATGCCAGATTAAATGCGATGTTTAGGAAAGTTTATCATCGCTATATGACTGACCTCAATGCACGCGCTTCGAAAGCGCAATTGTCTCATATTGAGGACCTAGGCAAACGTATGCGAGAGGTATACGAAGATGTCTATGGTACTAATTTTGATAGCGATTGTCGCTTAGACCGTGCAGAGACGAATCGAAAGGTGCAAGCTATCCGCTCTATGTGGGTAGTGGCACCAGCCTAGGAGGAGGTAGTTATGGATAGAATCAGTATCCTACTAGAAACACTACCTCGAGAAAGTACCATTTCGATTTTGTATGAGAGTAGTGCTGCTGTTGTAGTGGCAAGAGATAACCAGGAGCGTTTGCTTTTTAAAGTAACCACAACCGCAGCAGTCGCTATGCAACTGCAGGAAAAATGGCTTGTGGTTTAACAGGTAAAGGAGAAAAACAATGACAGAAACAATTACTAGGAGACAAGTTAGACATCCTAAAGACTTTGGTGATAGAGAGCTATTCAAAAGGGCTTTCACTCACTGGATTCCTTCAGAAAAGGTCGATGCCTTGTATTCTGAATTGCAAGGAGATTTTAAGAAGGTCTTTAAGAAGGTCTGTGAGTTAAGTATCGAGGAGTTAAAACATTATGGATTAACTCAGAGAGATGCTATTGCCTTTCTTTCAATGCTTGAACTTTTCAAACGTTCAGAAGGTGAGGAAGAAAAGCCAACTTGTGTCACTGGGACAGGATATTTTGCTCAAAGTATCCAAAAAGCCTATGGACATAAGAAGCAAGAGCATCTTGTAGTGTGGTACTTAGACGTGCATTGTAACGTTATCGAGGAGCGAGTAGTTTTCATCGGTAGCGTTCATCGTAGTATGGCGTGTCCAAGAGAGATTTTTCACTATGCAGTGAAGAATTTAGCTCGCTACGTGCTGGTAGCTCATAACCATCCCTCTGGAAGTGTATATCCTTCCAGTAATGATATTAATGTTACTGAGGCCCTTGAGGATGCTGCAAAGCTCTTTGAAATGGAGGTCTTAGACCATGTTATCGTAACGAAGGATAATTACTATTCTTTTAGAGATAACGGAAGAATGCGTTGTTTCTAGGAAAGGAGAAAAAGAATGGGAAACATTTCTGAAGCCTTTGGCAAGGTTACTATTTCTGCACCAACATTTCAAGACATTGAGGTCTTAGTAGCGACGCATCAGGTAATTACTGAAAAAGCCTGGACACCAACGGTGCTACAAGATTCCCCAAGTAAAGTGATCTGTACATTAACTGAAGAAGGCCTTGTCTCAGTGACACTTCCTTTTACAGCTTATGGTAACTGGAATATTCGAAAGAATGTCGATAACTTTTTGCCTTACATCTTAAAGCAAGATAGCACTCTTAGTGATATCCCAATGTCTGCCACATTTGATTATGTGGATGCAGAGTCTGGCGTGAACTTTATTTATAAAGCAACCGTTCTGACTAGCAATGTCCCAGATAAAGGGGTAACCACTGAACTCTTAGCAGATGAAGACCTTGGAGATTATTCCGAGTCTTATCTAAAAGAGTTAGAGGAAGCCTATGAGCAAGAGCTTGCTTTAGGCCGACTGTCTATCTAAAAATGGTGTTATAATAGGTATAAAGAAAAAGATGTAGCGAGGAGACAAAGCATGAAAGAGACCTTCTTTTGGACCTTTAGTTCAGATGCGATTTCGACCTTATCTGATTTGACGTCAGAAGGTTTTGAAGTCGATTGGACGGTAAGGAGTTCATCTGATGCTATGACCAGTGGTTTTGTGATTCAAGGGGAGGTTTCTGGAATGATTGAGTTCACTCCAGAACCTAGAGATGCTTACACCTTTGTTCATAAGTTAGAGGTTCGTATGGATAAGAAAAATCAAGGGATAGCAGGGCTTTTGTTAGCACATGTTGCCCAAGATGCTTTCAATCGTGGTTTCGAGGGGGTCATGATCTGTCTTTCAAAGACTGCTCTTTTAGATTACTACGTACGTCGCTACGGTTGCAGTCGTATTGCAAATACAAACCGTGTGATGTTTCATACGGCAGCATGCCAGTTGCTCATTGACCGATTTTTGAAGGGAGGCGAAAGCCAACCATGAGGATAGTTGAACAATTAAAGGCAGACTGGAAGTCTTCAGGTTTACCGAATAAACCTTACAAGACACCAGAGGAGATTGAAATGATTAAGAATGGCAATCTTGTCTGGGCTGCGCGTGTTGAAGAAAAATTGGGGCGTAAGTTAAGCCCACGAGAACTTGATGAGATGCAGTGGTGAGTTACTGCTATAAATAGTGTATCGTGCAAGATACATCGCATATTTGATATATAAGAGAAAGAGGAAGGTATTAGCCCTAGGTTACACCTCCTCTTTTTTCTATGGAGGAGAAAAACAATGACAAAAAAACATATCTATATTTATAAAAATAAAAAAACTCAAGAGGTCTTTGCAGATCTTTTTGCTAAGGACCTTCTTGAAGGCGTTACAACTTTCCCTCGGATTGATAACGCTCAATCTTATTCATTTTTGGAACTCTCTTGTCTTTATCTCAAGAGAATTTTAGAAATGAAGGAGCGTAAGGTTCAAACGCTATTTCTTGAGGGAAAACCTGAATCAGCACTTGCTTCTGCATTGTTACAAGCACGTGATATGGGCTTGAATGTTGTCATCAAATTGAAGACAACTGAGAGTAATAGCGAGACTCAAAAAGAGCTCAAAGAGCTTGGTCTTGACGATGTTGTAATGGCGTAATTTGACTCAAGAAGGAGAAAAACAATGACAGGAATCACTCAAGGTCTCTACTATATTGAAAAAGTTCACCAATATAATAGTAATATTGCTGGCTTTCCGTCAGACCTAATCAATGACCGTATTTCATCAATTATCGATAGCAACAAGATGGATATGCAACAAAGTTTGCGATGCCGACCAGTGAGAAACGTGGTTCTGAATCGAGAGGGAGTATCTAACCTTCCTCCTATCGAAATCCCGTTTGAATCCTCACTTTATTATGAGGTTGAAGAAATCAATTCTGGGCTATCGAAGTTGATTGTTAATAAAGAACATGCAGCAGCCTTTCAAGAGGCTGATATACGCATGTTGGAAACTCGCTTAACTATGTTACAGCGAGCCAAAGAATGTGGAAATTTTACGACGAGTAATTTTCCAAGTCGTTTCCCGCAGGAAGTAAGAGACGATTTAAGTCAGTTAGATCTTCTAGTTTGGGGAACAAAAGATATGCCAACATATCTTTTCTGTCTGATGGAATCGGCAGTAGACAGTTACCTAGGATTTTATTCCTTGCGAGACTTGATGGAAGATGCTAACGGTACCCTTCAGCAAGGCTTTAGTCAAGCTATTTACTGGCTCTATAGTGGCGTCAAAGGTCAGTACGAATATTAAAGGAGAAAGATAATGACTAAACATAGATATACAGCAACATTTAAGCGTAAAGATGAAACTAACTTTACGAAAACGTTTCTAGCTTCAGATTTGTTTGAAGCTGATGAATACGCCTTGGAATATGCTACTAAGCGAGATATTCTCTATCTCGACTTGGGGCCTGCAGTCTAGTAGAAAGTTAAGCTACGTATTTTATACGTGGCTTTTTTAAAAGGGTTAAACGGTCTACTGGTTTCTATCGCTTGCTAAAAGCTCGTGCTCTGGTGGCATCCTTACTGAAGGAATTAAACCCGAAATAGTTGATAAAAAAGAAATAAAATGCTAACATTTAATAAAAGTGTTAGCATTCTATTTCTGACGAAAGGATACTGCTATTATGAACAATATTGAAATGATTATGGCTTCTTTTCGACAACATCAAGGATTTCTGACCTTTCAACAAGTTCTGGAAGAGAAACTACCTTACAAAATGTTGCTGAGAATGATTGATGAGGGACAAGTAGAGGTTGAAGGAAAGGGGTTATATCGCCTCCCTGATACTTATCTGGACGAATGGTTTGTGGCTCAGCAACGATTTTCAAAAGGAATTTTTTCTTTAGAAACAGCTCTTTGGTTACATGGCTTATCACTAACAGTTCCTTTTGAGATGACTATGAGCTTCCCTTATGGAACCAATACAAAAAATGTTAAATCAGAAGGTATACGTCCGATAGTTCTTCGTTCTTATTACGATGAAGGAATAATTGAGGTTGAGCGACAAGTGGGACAGAAGATTAAGGTGTATGAGCCGGAAAGGGTTTTAGCAGAGTGTTTAAGACCAGTTTATCAAGTTGATGTTCAAGTTATAGCTCCTGCATTTAAGATGTATTTTCATAATCACAAAGTTAACTATTCAAAACTGTTTCACTATGCACAGTTATTCAAGGTGACTAATAAGTTGCAATCTTACATGGAGGTATTAACCTAATGTTTTCCAATGCAAATAGCTTTAAGGCAAAGATTAAGAATATGGCTAAGGATAGAGGCATTCCTGCCCAGCAGCTTCAGCAAAACTTCCTGATTGAACAGGTGCTGAAATTGATTGCTAAAAGTTCCTATAAGGATTCTTTCATTGTTAAAGGCGGTTATCTAATAGGACAGTTGATAGGACTCGATAAGCGAACGACAATGGATTTAGATGTGACGCTTAAAGGGACTGCACTTAGCCAAGAAAATTTGATTACCATCTTCGAAGAAATTCTTTCGGATTCGGATGATGTCTTTTCATTTGAAGTAGATAAACTAGAGCCAATTCGCCAAGATGACGAATACGGGGGATTTTCTCTAAAACTCAATGCTACATTTGATACTTTAAGAGAGGTTGTTTTCATCTACATTACAACGGGTGATAAGATTACACCTAGAGAAATTACTTATTCGATGCCATCCCTATTTGCAAATGAAACCATTGAGGTTTGGACTTATAATTTGGAAACTGTCCTAGCTGAAAAATTGGAAACAATCATTAGCCGAGGAGTAGCATCAACACGTCCTCGTGATCGTTATGACCTTTTTACCTTGTATCATATCAGAAAAGATGAGATAGATTTCGATGTGTTGCGTAAGGCTCTGGGCAATACTGTAGAAAAACGAGGTAGTAAAGAGGCTATTGATATTTGGGAAAATCAGCTAAATAGTATTGAGACTGATGAGTATCAAAAGCAACTTTGGACACGTTATCAAAGACAATTCAAATATGCACAAGATATTTCTTTTGAGAAATCAGTTCAAATTGTTAGAGAACTCATGACAACTATTATGTAATCTAAAACGGTTCATTACCATATATTGGGTAGTGAACCGTTTTTTGTATCTAATCCTTTTGGTAAAAGGAACATTCATATCCATTCGCTGGAAGGTTGCTATCAAGCACCCAGTTAGGTGCTATAACCATTAGACTTGCTATATCTTCAAGGCTTTGGTCTTTATCACAGTCAATGGTGACTTCATTATTAAGGAGTTGCTATGTATTGGTGGTAGTGTAAAATAAGTTGTGTAAACACAAAATAATTGACAGTATATTGTTGGTTGAAAAGTCTTTAAAAATTTGGTAAAATTGCTATTGAATTGATAATAATCTTACTCATGGGGTTATCTCACCATGATAATGGAACGTCATGAAATATCAACATGACGTTTAACGCAAGGGGAAACTCTTGCGTTTTTTGTTTTGAAAGTCTGTTAAAGTTAAATAGACAAAATGTCTTTAATAAAGAGTGGCCCCCAACCCAAGATTAATGTGTGATGATAGGTAGGGTAAAAAATAAATGAAGCTAGGAAGTTAAGAATATGGAAATCAAAAACTACTTTGGTGTATATGGAGTCTGTCTTCAAGACGGGAAACTGCTCTGCATTGAGAAAACGAGAGGACCTTATCGGCATCGTTTTGATTTACCGGGTGGTAGTCAAGAACCAGGTGAGGGACTGACAGAAACTCTCAAGAGAGAAGTTCTGGAAGAGACGGGCTATATGCTTAGCGATTATTCAAACCCTAGAATCTATGATGTGCTGGTTCAAGAAGATGGGCAAGACTTTGTCGTACACCATATCATGGCCTTTTATGATATAGTACTTGACTTGGAACACTCTCAAAAATCCCTTCCTCATGAAGTTCTTGATGGAAGCAATGATTCAGCAAATGCCATTTGGCTTCCGATCGAGCAGATTACCGAAGAAACTGCCTCACCCATAGTATTGAAGGTGAAGGCAGAGTTACTAGGATTTCCAGAATTAGAACTGACAAGCTATAGAAATTGGAAGGTAAAAGAAAAGAAGGAGCAATCATGACACCGCAAGAAATGTGGAATGCCTACAAGCAAATCAACCCCTCTATTGGAGATGAGATAGACGCCTGGGCTTTTGGTGTGGAACCAGACCTTTTAGCGGATTTGGTGTTTACAGGTGAAAAAACAGCAACTGCCTCAGCCTGCGACCTCTATGCAGTAGGGGACGAACCCCTTCCACAAGAAGGAACCTTTGATGTGATTTTAGACAGCCAACATCAAGCTATCTGCATTGTCGAAATCACCAAGGTTTCTGTTCAGCCTTTCAATCAAGTGTCAGACGACCATGCCTTTAAGGAAGGGGAAGGAGATAAGTCCCTTGCCTATTGGCGGCAGGTTCACGAGGAATTCTTCACGAAGTGGCTGGAGAAAGCGGGCCTGACTTTTACACCTGACAGCAAGGTTGTATTAGAAGAATTTCGTAAGGTTTATCCATTATAGAACACACTCTCCTTCTGTACTGACCCCAAAAAGTTAGACATTTAATTTATCCAAAGGATTTAGTTCTGTA
>OGCQ01004761.1_pt1 | contig 10621 bp, 9 predicted proteins | sample 1570161 | NCBI WGS metagenome assembly OGCQ01 (sample SAMEA4384402, study PRJEB24528) | human gut metagenome
AGCATTATCAGAGACAGATGGTTATGGAACAATCCTTCGTTCCAAAGGAATTATCCAGATGACAGACGGTAACTGGAAGCAGTTTGATCTTGTTCCGCAGGAGTATGAGGTCAGAGATGGAAATGCTGATTATTCAGGACGTATGGTTGTAATTGGAACAGATCTCAAAGAAGACGAACTGGCTAAATTATTCCATGTACAATAGTAAAGATATAAAGGAGCAGCAAAAACAATGATGGAACCAACACCAGTATATATATGTACCGGATTTCTGGACAGTGGAAAGACGTTGCTTGTCAAAGATACTTTGATGGAGCAGGAATGGATCGAACCGGGACTTACACTTCTGATTCTTTGTGAAGAAGGTGAGGAAGAATATTCCAAGGAATATTTGGAAGAAAATGATATGGTGCTTTTAAAGATAGATAAATTTGAGCAGTTAAATGCAGCATTTTTTACAAACTGCGAGAAGAACTATCATCCGGCGCAGGTTGTCATTGAATACAATGGAATGTGGAAGCTGGAAGATTTGTTACAGCTTAAGTACCCACGCAAATGGCAGATTCAGGGAATTTATTCTACTGTTAATGGAACGACACTGGATATGTACCTGAAAAACATGAGAAATATGTTGATGGAGCAGCTTACCGAGTCAGAGCTTATCATTATCAACCGTTGCCCGGAAGGTGTGGATCGTTCCGGATTCAGACGTGCACTTAAGGTACAGAATCCAATGGCACAGTTGATATTTGAAGGAATGGACGGCAAGATCATTCAGCCGACAGCTGAAGACCTGCCATTTGATATTAAGGAAAATCCAATTAAAGTTGAAGATGAAGACTTTGGAATCTGGTATGTAGATGCATATGATCATCCAGACCAGTATATGGATAAAGAGATTGAGTTTGTCGCACAGGCATTTCGTCCGAAAGGAATGAAGAATGATATGTTCGTTCCTGTCAGAAAAATTATGACCTGCTGTGCAGATGATGTCCGTCTGTATGGATATCCGTGTAAGATTCCAAAAGTTACAAATATCCAGATGCAGAAATGGTATCGTGTTCGTGTAAGATATTCCTTTGAGCCGACAGAGCCATTTGCACCAGAGCAGCCGGTACTGTATCTGATGCACATTGAACCGGCCGAGGCACCGGAACAGGATTATGTATATCTTGGATAAATGTATTACACAATCTGCTTGACAAAGCATGTCAAATCAGTTAGCATAACAGCAGGGTAAAGAAAATATAACCAATATGCAAAGGCAATGAAGGGAAGAAGTAGTGGTGGATACACCCGTACAGAGAGCAGCCGGCAGGTGAGAGGCGCACGAAGGAAGAGACTACGAATACATCCCAAAGCTGCACACCGAAATCCAGAACCATGCAGAATGAGGAGACGTATAATCAAAAAGAACGTAAGAGAAATGTATTCTGAGGCAGGGACGAGTAGGCTGTGACGAGAAGCACCCGTTAACGTGCTTAAGCTGTGAATGCGGCTTAATGAGGCTGGCAGGCGTAAGCTGTCAGTAAAATAAGGTGGTACCACGATATATGTCGTCCTTGTCCGGTAGCGGACAAGGACGTTTTTATATAATAGGAAATTGCATTTCCTATTATATAAAAAAAGCCTCCGGCAGGATGCGCACTCGCGCGAATAAGAACCAACATATCGTCCTTATAAAAATATGAATGAGATAAAGGAGAGAAAATCATGGGAATTTATGAAGAGTTACAGGCGAGAGGTCTGATCGCTCAGGTAACAGATGAAGAAAGAATCAGAGATTTAGTAAACAATGGAAAAGCAACATTTTATATTGGATTTGATCCGACGGCGGACAGTCTTCACGTAGGACATTTTATGGCACTGTGTCTGATGAAGCGTCTGCAGGAAGCAGGCAATAAACCAATTGCTCTGATCGGTGGGGGAACAGGATACATCGGAGATCCATCTGGAAGAACAGATATGAGAAGTATGATGACTCCAGAGCAGATCCAGCATAACTGTGATTGCTTTAAAAAGCAGATGAGCCGTTTCATCGATTTCTCAGATGGAAAAGCACTTATGGTTAATAATGCAGACTGGCTTCTTGGGCTGAACTATATAGAAGTCCTTCGCGAAATTGGTCCGCATTTTTCTGTAAACCGTATGCTGACAGCAGAGTGTTACAAGCAGAGAATGGAAAAAGGACTTAGCTTCCTCGAGTTCAACTACATGATCATGCAGGCGTATGATTTCTATGAGTTGTTCCAAAAATACGGCTGTAATCTGGAATTTGGCGGAGATGATCAGTGGAGCAATATGCTTGCAGGTACAGAGTTGATTCGTCGTAAACTTGGAAAAGATGCTTCTGCTATGACAATTACACTGCTTCTGAACTCCGAAGGAAAGAAGATGGGCAAAACACAGAGCGGTGCGGTATGGCTTGATCCAAACAAGACTTCCCCATTTGAGTTTTACCAGTATTGGAGAAATGTAGGAGATGCTGACGTTCTCAAATGTATCCGTATGCTGACATTCCTTCCGTTAGAAGAGATTGACGCAATGGATAAATGGGAAGGAGCAGAGCTTAACAAAGCGAAAGAAATCCTTGCATTTGAGCTGACAAGTCTTGTTCATGGTGAAGAAGAGGCTAAAAAAGCACAGGAGGCTGCAAAGGCATTATTTAGTACAGGTGCTGCGGCAGATATGCCTAAGACAGAACTTACAGAGGCTGATCTTACAGATGGCAACATTGATATTATGACACTGCTTGTAAAATGCGGCCTGACAGCTTCCAAATCTGAAGCACGCCGTGCAGTACAGCAAGGTGGAGTGTCTGTAGATGGAGAGAAAATCACAGATATTGCCCACACATTTGCCGGAGAAGATTTTGGCGGAGAAGGAATCGTTCTGAAAAAAGGAAAGAAAAATTTCCGCAAGGTCATTGTAAAATAAAATATAATTATATAAAATGATGTTGGGGATTTTTGCCCCAACATTATAAAGGTAAATATTATCATAAGTAGAGGGTGGAACCTATGAAGTGTCCAAGATGTGACAAACCGATTAACGATGGAGAATCTTACTGCCCACATTGTGGGTACAAACTGGAAAAAAAGAAATCAAGGACATGGATCATGATAGGCGGCGTTGTGCTGGCTGGAGTCGTGCTTGGCTCTGTTGTCGCACAGACCGGTTACCATGCGTTCGAAAAACAGGTCAGTGAGACGCAAGGTGAGCTGACTGCAGATTCGAAAGATGCACTGCCGGATCAGAAGACAATAGAGGCAAATAAGAAGAAAAACGAGACAGAACGAAAGCAGGAAGAACAGCAGGAACAGGAAGATGAAAAAGAAGATGAGATTACAATTTCTGTAGACGAAGCAACTCCTGTGGATCTTGATTCTTATGTACAGATTCAGCCTGTATCTTCCAAGGCGAGTTCAGAACTTGATGATAACACAGCCGAGAAAGCAATTGACGGTCAGGAAGTGACGTCGTGGCAGGAAGATGTAGCAGGATACGGACATGGTGAAAATCTTACACTTAAATTTGAAAAAACATATACGGTAAAGTATCTTGCACTGAAACTTGGAAGCTGGAAAGATGATGCTGCGTATGAGCAGAATAACAGACCGAAAGAACTGGATATTCAGACCGACCATTTAATTCGGAAAGTTACATTTTCAGATGAAAAAAAAGAATACTGGGTCACATTTTCAGATACATGTAAAACCTCTGAACTTAAGCTGATTATTGAGCAGGTATACAGAGGTCTCAAGACGAGCTGGAATGACACTTGTATTGCAGAAGTGCAGGTTTATGGAACTGAAGAATAAAAGGAGTGAATGAAATATGGCATTTCATGAAGTACCAATTGAAAGTCTTGAATTTAACCCATTTAAGAAGATAAGTAAACAGTGGATGCTGATTACAGCAGGAGATGAGAAGAAGTCAAACACGATGACAGCAAGCTGGGGCGGCCTTGGTATTATGTGGGGAAAGAATGTTGCAACTGCATACATCCGCCCAAACCGTTATACAAAAGAATTTGTAGATCAGACGGATCACTTTACGTTATCATTTCTCCCGGAGGAGGAGCGCAAAGCGCTGAACTACTGTGGAACAGTCAGTGGACGTGATGTGGAGGATAAGTGGGCGGCAGCCGGACTTCATCCTTATCCGGTCGACGGAACAACAGGAGTGGAAGAAGCAGAGATGATTTTTGTATGTAAGAAGTTATATCATCAGGAAATGAAACCAGAGTGCTTTGATGCACCGGAAAACGATGAGAGATGGTATCCGGAGAAAGATTACCACATAATGTACATGGCAGAAATCGAGAAAGTACTGGTGAAATAATGAAAGTTTCAACAAAAGGAAGATATGCACTTCGGATCATGATCGATCTTGCAGAGCATAACACAGGCGGATATATTCGCTTAAAAGATATTTCGAAGCGACAGGGGATTACACTGAAATATATGGAGCAGATCATGCCGATCCTCACGAAATCAGGATATGTAAAGAGCTTTCGTGGAAATAACGGTGGTTATATGCTGGCAAAAAAACAGCTGGAGAGATTTTACGGGCAGCAGAAGGCAGTCTGGCTCCGGTAAGCTGCATTGAAGATGAGCCAAATGCATGCGGACATTATGAACAGTGTAGGACAGTGAAGTTTTGGGAAGGTCTTTGGGATGTGATCATAGAGTACACGGATCGATTTACTCTTGCAGATCTGATGAAAAATGAAGACATTGAAAACCCAATATGCAAAGAAGGTTAAAACGTAAGACAGGAGTGTAAGATATGACACTGACACAGTTAAGATACGTGATTACAATTGCAGATACCGGGTCTATGAATGAGGCATCAAAAGCACTTTTTATCTCGCAGCCAAGTTTGTCGCAGGCAGTCAAAGAGCTGGAGACAGAGATTGGAGTAGAGTTATTCAAGCGAAGCAACCGAGGGGTGTCGGTTACCCAGGAAGGAATCGAATTTCTGGGATACGCAAGACAAGTTGTAGAACAATATGAACTGATTGAGTCTCATTATATCGAACGTAAAAATGTAAAGAAAAAATTCGGAGTGTCTATGCAGCATTATACATTTGCAGTTAATGCATTTGTGGAAATGGTCAGACAGTTTGGCATGGATGAGTACGAGTTTGCGGTCCGTGAGACGAAAACATATGAAGTCATTGAAGATGTAAAGGAATTTCGCAGCGAGATAGGAATTATTTATATCAATGATTTTAATCAGAAGGTATTGACGAAGATGATTAAGGAGTCTGATCTGGAATTTCATCCAATTTTGGACTGTGGTGTCTATGTTTATCTTTGGAAAGGGCATCCTCTTGCAAATAAGGAAGAGATTTCCATAGAAGAACTGGAAGAATACCCGTGTCTTGCATTTGAGCAGGGGAATTATAATTCGTTCTATTTTGCAGAGGAAGTGTTAAGTACTTACGAATACAAGCGCCTGATCCGGGCGAATGACCGGGCGACCCTTTTAAATCTCATGGTAGGGTTGAATGCATACACACTTTGCTGTGGCATTATATGTGAGGGACTCAACGGTGAAGATTACTGTGCAGTGAAGCTGAAATCCAATGAGCATATGACGATTGGTTATCTGAAGCGAAAGGGTGTGGCACTTAGTCCTTTGGGACAGAAATATCTGGAAGAAATCCGAAAATACAAAGCTATGGGCATGGACATCCGTGGCGTGGAAGATATAAAAGCGGATCAAAAGCAGAGCTAGAAGTGAAGAAGAAAATATGAGAAAGATACAGGAAGCTGGCTATAGGAATTACTTATAGCCGGCTTTCTTTTTTACATATTAGACAGGTAGGAATTGTCATGCTATTATATACCTATCAAACAGATAGGAAATGTGTTTGATAGAAACAATGAAAATAGCAGAGCAATCTGCAAAAAACACACCCAAAAAACAAGTGAGATTGTTGGCAAGGTGAATAGAGATTTAGTAGAAGAAAAGGAGATAGGGATTATGAGTGAAAAAATTACAAGAGAGAACAGAAAATTTAAATTTGAGACATTGCAGTTACATGTAGGACAGGAGCAGCCGGACCCGGTTACAGATGCAAGAGCAGTTCCGATTTACCAGACATCATCTTATGTATTCCGCAACAGCGATCATGCAGCAGCAAGATTTGGTCTGGCAGATGCTGGTAACATTTACGGACGTCTGACCAACCCGACGGAGGATGTTTTCGAAAAGAGAATCGCAGCACTGGAAGGTGGCGTTGCAGCACTTGCAGTTGCTTCCGGAGCTGCCGCAATTTCATACACAATCGAGAACCTGGCACAGAACGGTGATCACATCGTAGCAGCTAAAAATATTTATGGTGGATCCTTCAACTTATTAGAGCACACACTTCCACAGTATGGAATCACAACAACATTTGTTGACATTTTTAATGAGGAAGAGGTTGAGGCAGCATTCCAGGAAAATACAAAAGCATTATTCATTGAGACACTTGGAAATCCGAACTCAGATGTAGTAGATGTAGAAAAATATGCAAAAATTGCACATGCACATAAAGTACCGTTGGTAGTAGACAACACATTTGCAACACCTTATCTTGTAAGACCAATCGAGTACGGTGCTGACATCGTTGTACATTCCGCAACAAAATTCATCGGTGGACACGGAACAACAATCGGTGGAGTCATTGTAGACGGAGGAAAATTTGACTGGGAAGCATCGGGAAAATTCCCTTCACTGACAGAACCAAACCCAAGTTATCACGGAATCAGCTTCACAAAAGCAGTTGGAGCCGCAGCATTTGTTACAAAGATCCGTGCAATCCTGCTTCGTGATACAGGTGCAACAATTTCACCATTCCATTCATTCCTGTTCTTACAGGGACTTGAGACACTTTCACTTCGTGTAGAGCGTCATGTACAGAATGCACTGAAAGTTGTAGAATACTTGAACAACCATCCACAGGTAGAGCATGTAAATCACCCATCTGTATCCACAGATCCAGAGCAGCAGGAACTTTACAAGAAATACTTCCCGAACGGTGGAGGATCTATCTTCACATTCGAAATCAAAGGAGATGCGCAGAAAGCAAAAGACTTTATCGATAATTTGGAGCTCTTCTCACTCCTTGCAAATGTAGCCGATGTTAAATCACTTGTAATCCATCCGGCAACAACAACACATAGCCAGTGCACGGAAGAAGAACTGTTAGACCAGGGAATCAAACCAAACACTATCAGACTTTCTATCGGTACTGAAAATATTGACGACATTATCCAAGACCTTGATGAAGCATTCAAGGCAGTAAAATAACCCTATCTCACATGAATTGGGAACGTAGCTGATCAATGATTGACTACGTCCTCAATTCAATTTTATGCAGGGCAGAACTTATTAAAATTTCAAGTACATCGTACTATATGGTGGAATTTCTAATTTTCCGTCCATATGAATTTCTGTATTACTGATCAGGTCATGGACCGTTCCATTCAATTCCTGATGCCATGCAGTATAGGGTGAGTCAGATGCATTGACAGTGACCAGTATACGTTCTTTTTCTGAGCAACGCTCGAATACGAGTTGATGATTCTGGATCACTACATTTCGGTAAGAGCCATTGCAGAGTGCATCACTGTTTTGACGGATCTGGATTAATTTTTTAATGAATTTTGTGAGTTCATTTGGTTTTGGTGCATCAAAACATGGGCGAAGTGCATAATCATTGTCTGGTGCTTTCTCGCCTTTTTCGCCCCATTCACTTCCATAATAAAGGCATGGTATGCCTGGCATACCAAGAAGCAGACCGTATGCCAGTGGAATATGTGCCGGGTTAGTCAGGATGCTGGCGAGTCTTGTGACATCGTGGTTATCGGCAAAAGTCATAAGATGCTTTCCGCGGTAAATGCACCAATCCTCTGGTCCGAACTGGCGGTTCAGGGAATGTGCGATTTCAAAAAGATTCATGCAATTGAAGCTGGAATAAAGTCCTTTATAACATTCGTAATTCGTGCAACTGTGAAGCATTTCATCATTGACAATCTGGTTATAATCTCCGAAAAGAACTTCTCCAATCAAGGCAAAATCGGGCTTTAATTCCTGAGTGAACTGTCGCAGACGTTTCATAAATTCGCGGTCCAGGCAATATGCAACATCAAGCCTGAGTCCATCGATGTCAAAAGTATCAATCCAGAAGCGGACACAGTCCAAAAGATAATCGACCACTGTCGGATTTTGGAGATTTAATTTGACCAGTTCAAAATGTCCTTCCCATCCTTCATACCAGAACCCATCGTTATAACAACTGTTACCATCAAAACTAATGTGGAACCAATCCTTATATGGAGAGTCCCATTTCTTTTCCTGGACATCACGAAAGGCCCAAAAGCCACGGCCGACATGATTAAACACACCGTCCAGTACAATCTTGATATCGTGATCATGCAAATCCTTGCAGACATCTGAAAAATCTTCGTTCGTGCCAAGCCGGCAGTCGATTTTTAGAAAATCTCTTGTATCATATCCATGATTGTCGGAATCAAAGATTGGATTTAATAAAATGGAATCTACACCGAGGTCTTTTAGATAATCGGACCACTCCATGATCTTGCGGATGCGGGGAACCGTTACACCATCATTGTGCACTGGAGCACCACAGAACCCAATCGGATAAATTTGATAAAATACACTGTTATAAGTCCACATAACTATGCCTTCTTTCTTTATGTAATATTATTTCTTTTTTATAGTAATTTGGAACCAGATAAATAGAATCAAGCCCTTTAAAATAGAAGTGATGGAAATGCTCCACCAGATTCCGCTAAGTGCCAGTGGCGTTGCAGTCAGTGCAAGTGCCATCGGGATTCGAAGCAGATTCAAAGTAATTCCGGTAATGGAAGGCGGCATTGTCCTGCCATAACCACAAAATGCACCAGAGGTTGTAATCTCCAGGCTGCTAAATAATTGAGAAAAACCAAGGATCATCAAGTAGCTGATTCCCATCGGAATAACATCAGGTTCTGTGATGAAAATCTTAAAAATCGGAGTCGGAAAGCATACCAAAAGTATGGTGCAGAAAAGACCCCACGGAAGTACGATTTTCAGAGCGGACCGATATCCGGCATGGATTCTGTCTTCTTTTCCGGCACCGTGATTCTGAGCAATAAAGGAATTGACGGCAGAGGCAAAACCATCTGAAGTCATCCAGGAAATCGATTCAATCTGCGCGCCGACTTTTTGTACGGCAACTGCAGCATCACCATATCCGGCAACCAGTCTTGCTATGGTCATGGAAATGCCAGTAAATACAAGACTCTGCAGACAGGAAGGAAGCCCGAGCCGGAAAATTTCTGAAGCTTTCTTAGAATCTGGAGCTTGCAGTAAATGAATATGGTGAAACAGAATCTGGTCTTGGCTTGCAAAAAATAAAAAAAGTAGTGTAACAACCATTTGTGCAATGATCGTCGCAATGGCTGCTCCCGTAACTTTTAATGCAGGAAATGGACCGATCCCGAAAATCAGAAGCGGATCCAGAATGATGTTGATAACAAGTCCTACGCTGGTAGAAAGAAAGGCGGGATGACTATTTCCGATAGCAGTAAACAGTCCGGTAAATATCTGATTTAAGAATGAAAATATTACAAGCCCACATGTAATCATCAGGTAGCTGACAGCATCATTTATAACGGATCTGCTTGTCAAATGAAAGAAAGCAATCAAAGGTTTGGAAAAAATCGTACATACCAGTCCATACAAAACGCCGAGAAGAAGTGTCATCTGAAATGTAGTGGCGGCATAACGCCCTGCAAAGTCTGTGCGTCCGGCACCAACTGCATGACCAACGTGAACCTGACCTCCCATTCTTGCTAAAGTAACAAGTCCGTTAGAAAGCCACATATACATGCCGGCAGCACCGACAGAAGCGACGGCGGAACTTCCCAGGCGTCCGATCCAGATCATGTCGATCATATTATAAGCCATCTGAATCAGCGAAGTTGCCATGATAGGAAGAGCTAGTTTGGTAAGTGAAGATAAAATGGGACCATTTATCAGGTCAATTTTCTTTTGCATATCAATAATTCCCCCAAGAAAAAATAGCAATGACATTGCCGCAAAAAAATAATTCTTGCATCATAATTGGGGCTTTTGACCCCAACATCATTTTATCAATCATAAGTTATGATATTGAGTTAAAACCTCTCAACTATGATACCATGAATGCGAAAAGAAAGATATAGAAGTAATAGAAAGAAATATCAGAAAATAAAGAAAAAGATAGAATCAGAGACTGAAAACATGAGAAAAGGGGGGCAAAAAAGTTCGGAAAAAGTATTGAAAATGGTTGACACACACGGGTCAGTATAATATAATATGACAGTATGGCAAAAGAAGAAACAGCATGAGGCCAAAGCCCCGGAATCATGTTGATTTCGATAGAGAAGCAAAAAAAATAAACGTTAAAGAATTACAGGAGGGAATTCCATGAAGACTTATATGGCTAATCCAGATAAGATTGAAAGAAAATGGTATGTAGTTGACGCTACAGGATATACATTAGGACGCCTTGCATCAGAAGTTGCTAAGGTTTTAAGAGGTAAGAACAAACCTCAGTTCACACCACACGTTGACACAG
>OGCQ01004772.1_pt1 | contig 10599 bp, 12 predicted proteins | sample 1570161 | NCBI WGS metagenome assembly OGCQ01 (sample SAMEA4384402, study PRJEB24528) | human gut metagenome
TGTGAGAAGCCCCACGCACAGACCATACGGTCTGCGTTCCGATGAACTGCACAAACATCAATTACATGTGTATAGTAGCACAATATCTTGCGGTTGTCAATTATGATAAAACTATATGTAGGTTTTGCGACGGATAGAAGATGCCCTCTACTTATAAAATAGGGCGATGATACGGTTTTTCTGCAACATACAGAAAAAAGCGGCCGCAATTCTGCGACCGCTTCGGTTATGCAACTGTGATCATTGGTTTCACGGTATCCAGTGGAAGCCCGGTTTTCTGGGCCTGCTCACGCTCGAAGGTGAACCTTGTGATTTCCTCGATGAACTGCCGCTCTTTGGAGGTGGCTTTGCTCCAGCTGATGCCAAACTTGCGGCACATCTGCATATGGATTTCATAAAACCGTTCGCGTGAACCGCTGAACTGATCCAGATACCATTTCATTTCGGCGCTTCTATCCATCGTATCACTCCTTCAACGGTCTGATTCATAGATCAGAATTCCTTTATGGAACACTTCGCTTTCTACAGTAAACTGATCCTTGCGCTCGGCAAAGCCGCATTTTGTACCAACCAGAATATCCACGGGGCGCTGCTTCACGTCACGGATCGCTTTATATGCAGAAGCAACTATGGCGTGAAGATCTTTCTCACCATCGTCTACAACGATGTAGAAGTCAAGGTCGCTCTCCGCATGGGCTGTGCCGTTTGCAAAAGAGCCGAACAGATAAATACAAATGGGATTGACCTGTTCAATGAGCCTTTGCTTTATGATTTCAATTTCGTCCATAAATGTCCAGCCCCCTTCGCTTATAATACTATAGCAAACTGCAAAACAATAATCAATGACGAGCAGGAAAGCGGAAACCTTTGAAAAAGATGATATTTGTATGGGCACTGTTGCTTTCTTTTGCAGAAATGGTGTGTTATAATATAATAAAAAATGGAGGGAGATGCTGCCGTGTTTTTTGCACCTTATATTGTGCGCTGCTCTGATAGTTCGTCTGTTCAGGTCAAGATCGATACAGCTTTACCAGCAGACATTTCCGCAACACACAATGCTCCACTTTGGCAAACAAATTGGGACTCGCCTCTTTTATCAGATCCCTCGGTACAAAAATTTGCAATGAAGACAGAAGATGGCGAGTTGGTCGCTTTAGCAGCATATCAAATCTCCGGTCGAAAAGCATATGTCTATATTCTTTACGCAGAGAGCGCACCAGCAAGCAATCCTGTTCTCACAAGAAAAGCAGAACGAAAGTATTGTGGGATAGGCGCAGCTTTGATCGCATTTGGTATTAAATTCTCCATTGACAACGGATGTCGCGGAGATGTGGTGTTCGACGCGAAAACAGATGAGTTGGCCAAGCACTATGCGGAAGATTTCGGTGCTAAGCGTATCCCCAGCGCAACGAGCGGAGGCCCAAAACGGTTTATGCTTGCAGACGAGGATGCTTGGCTGCTGTTCTCAAAATACTTGGTAGAGGAGGAACCGGAACATGGATAAAAAGAACAATGCACAATATGTGATCGACGAATTAGCTTCGCAGGCAGGCGGCTACTTTTCAGTGCCTACACAGGAGGATATTGCATACACAGATTTACTTTTTGATGTTTGCCAGCAATTTGGCATCCGATACTATTCGGCTTCTGCTAAGGAAAAAGCTTTTGTCGAAGAGGTAACAAGGGTGACATGGGCGAAACAGCAGGAGAGCACGACAGGGATCAAACAGAATATCCGCCCCGCGTTTTCAGCGTAGCATCCGTGAATTGCTGCAAAATCTAAAAATATCAGGACAAAAAGCGGGAAAATCCGAAATATTTTCGGATTTTCCCGCTTCGTGATTATGTGATGACATACATGGTAAACTGATACTGGAGTATCAGAAAACATAAAAGTGAGGCCCCAGCTTCGGAGCCTCACAGACGCTTTCTTTCGGGATATCCCTATTCAGCCTGCGGCAGCGCTTGCCCAAGCAGCACTCCACACCAGACCGAAGCTGAACCGGCCGGATGCTTCTACATGACGATAAACAGTCAAGCTGCTATCTGTATTTTAATTATAAGGTTTTTGTTGACTTTTTTCAACTGGTTTTTCGGACGCATCAGGGACGATACATATAGAATCTATTTCAATTTTTTCGACTGTCAACGCATAGTGCTGCGGCAGATGCACTTTTTTGACCTCACTGACGACCGTACCGGTCGGCAAATAAACCCGATAGGTTTGCCCCACAGATAGCCGCTTGTTCTTTTCAACACAGAAGACAATATGATTACCGTCCGCTCTTTGCAGTGTAACCCTGCGCTGGTGCTGAAATGGAATGCTGGAAACTGCAAGGCAGACACCGTCTTCTGCACGGTAGCGCTCATTTGCAAGCAGTACATAAAGCTCTGCGCAGCGGATGCCGCAGAAAAACAGCAGCAATGCGCTGAGGATCAGAAACGTCCGATCGCCGGAGAATGCGGAAACAATAGCCACAGCTAGGAACGGCAGGCAGAGCAGCAGCGACAGCAGCCACTTCTGCAGCAGCGGCGCGGGCCACGCAAGGATCTTTTTCATATTCAGCACCGCTCAAAGACGATCTGCTTGTGCAGATAAAGATTTGCGATTGCCGCCGAGACAGGGCGCGCCTGCCGGGAGGCTGCCATCAGGATGGGAAGATTCTCGCTGGTGGTCAATTCATCGTCATACAGGCAGTCCATGAGTTGCGCATCAGAGCGAAGCGTCCGCACGCCGCGTTCTGCGCATTTGATCAGCTCTGCGCTGCTGAGAAGCGCCTGATTCGCCAGCCGCACGATTTGCCGCTCCTCTGCGCTGTGCTTCGGGCGTGAGAACAGGCGAATTGCTTTAGAGAACGGTGCACCATCCCAAAGCCAGAGCTTCAGGAACGCGCCAATCCGCAGAAACGGATTTGCAGATACCGGTGCGATATACAGGCAGGAAAGAAGATCATAGAGGGCTTCATACTCGCTGTTGCCGCGTCCCTCCGCGACCAGACCGCGCGTGACGAGCCGGTCGATGCAGTCGTCCAGTGTCCGGCGTGACGTAAACGACAGCCCGCGCGTCAACTTCAGATAGGTTTCCGCGATCTGCCTGCGTGACAGGATACGCCATGCGAGGCTGCTCCAAACGGTCATTTCCTGCACGTCGAGCATATATTCCTTCCGCCCCACAATGACAACGGGATATTTCTTGCCAGCCAGTGTGCGATGGCATTTGAAATGCCCGACGGCTGCGTATTTCGTGTATTCCATAACAGTACCTCCAATGTGCTTTTGTTTTTCTTTTACGGGCACCAGCTTACAATTTCAACAGGCGATGTCGAAAGCGTCCAGAAAATCCGGGTCGCTGCGGAGCTTCTTTGCCGCGCGGGAGATCCATGCGCCGACATTATTGGAACTGGTGTGATAGAGAACCGCAATGTCCTTGCAGTCAAAGCCCTTCGCTTTCAGAACAAGCGCGTCAATACCGAGTTTTGCGACACCGCGATAGTGTTTCTTGCAGACGGTAAGTACCGCACTTGTGTCCACATTGGAAAAATGCGCACGGTCTGTGCAAAACGGCGTTGGGAGACCTGCGTCCGGGTCATCCAAAGACTGCTCGGAGATATACTTCCGCCAGTTTGTCTGCTTGCGGCAGCAGTCGATCAGATGGTTGCGAATGACCGTGATGGCGTAGGTCTTGAATGAGGTGCCGCCATGATAGCTTGCCGCCGCATGGCACAGCGCGACGCAGCCCTCCTGAAAGAGATCGTCATATTCCATACGGCAGTTGCTTTTGGGAATAAGATTTGCAATCGTCCAGTGGACAAATTCAAGGCTGTTTTCTACGAGCAGTTGCTGTTCAGCGGTCAACACGATGCTGCTTCGATCCATTTTGTTTCACCCTCCTTTGTGCGTTCAAAAAATCCTTGCAAAGCAATATAACCTGGTCACACCGATACTCCGAGAAGTTGGCAATATGTGCGTCCGCTTCCGGGATGCCGAGCCGGACGCACAGCCATGCGTAAGCATCCTGTTTGCGCATGAAGCCTTTTTCCCAAAGCTGATTGAAGGTCCGATGTGCCTGCATCCGTTTTTGGCGAAGCGATTTGTCTGCAAGCGTTCCCATCGGCAGACCAGTCGCCTTGTGCGCCTGTACATAAGCGTCGCAGGCGGGATACCGGGAGCAGACGTACAGTTTCGCTGCACGGTCTTTTGTGTGGATGCCGTAGATGCTGCTGGCCGGGCGAAGCTGTGCCGGCGCGTGGCAGTATGGACAGGTAATGTGGGCTTTTTTCAAATGGAAATCCTCCTATGTATTACTCAGAAGGAAGAAGAGAGAGCATCTGTAAACAGCAGCTTTCATCGTCTGACAGGCACCAGTTGAGATATAACGCATAAATATCCTCAAAGGCGCTACGGGAGATGTTGCTGCGGCATTCGCTTGGGTCGATCCGCTGCGCGGTGAGACGTTCATATTCGGCAGCGGGGATCAAAACAGGCTTGCCGCCGGCATCTGCGCTCATCAGATAACCAGAACACGGCGAATGACATTTGCAGATACCGCAGGAGATGAAACAGGCATTTCGCCGGTTTCCGCGGCAGGCGGTCAGAAATTCTGCAAGCTGTTGAATGGTTGTCCTCATAGGTTTGTCCTCCAAATCCTTCTATAACAATACGCACCGCAAAACGACAAAAAGACCACTTGAGCCTGTGAATTTTCTGTAAATTATGAAAATGCACCCGGTCAGCAGTGCTGATCGGGTGCAGATTTCAGCCGATGATCCAGAACGGTCCGCCGGAACCGGCGGCTTTGCTGGCTTCATTCAAAATGATGGACAGATCCCAGTTCTGTTCGCTCCGCGTCCGGCTGGCTGGATCGGCAACGAGGATCTTTTCATCTTGGACGCCGCGCAGCACAATAAAATGTCCGGACGAGGTAAAATGCCCAGCGGACATGATGGCGACGACCAGCTTGCTGCTGGAAAGCGCGTCCGTGATCCGCTGCAGCTCCGATGCGGTGCAGCCGGAGACTGGCAGGCCCCACGCTTCGGCGGCAGCCGGGATGAGCGCGTGATACGAACCGCTTCCGCTGCACCAGTAGCCGTGCTCATATGACCACTTTGCCATCTCCACGGGATCGACCAGATCGTCCGTGAGAGAAGACACTACCATTGCCATGCAAGTCGGGCCGCAGCCGTAGCCGCCGATATCGTCGGTGCCATAGGGCTTGTTCGCATAGCGTTCATCGAGCTGATTGTAATAGACGACCTCTGTGCTGCCATCTGTGTAGCGGATGTCGCCAAGCGCAGGGATCGTGAAGCTGCTCTCAGACGAGGAAAGATTCTGGAACAGACCGTCGCCCAGAAACAGACTGAGATTTTCGGCAAAGTTCTGTGCAAGCGTCTTCTGCTCGGCGGTCAGATGAAAAATGGAGTCGGCAAAATACGCTTCGCCGCGATAGGTCAGTGTGTAAACCCGCACTGTCACCTCACGAAGCTCTGTGACTTCTTCGCCATCTTCATTGAGAACGATTTCTTCTACCTCACGCATTTCGTCCTCATAAGTATAGTCGTACAGTTCACCAATACCAGAGCGCAGAAGCTGCTTCATATCCTCCAGAGAAATGGCGGCAACATCCGTATCACGGTACGCACAGTATTGCGAGATGAACAGATTGACGTTGTTGATGCGCTCGTTCTCATACGGGTTGACGATCTCATACTGGTCGGCGCTGGATGCGGCGAAATCGTCTGCGATCCGCTGCTCGGCATCGGCAATACCGCTGCCGAGCAAGTCGCTGACCGCAAATGCGATCTCGTTCATGTTCTCGGTGATCGCTGCCTGGTCGTTCAGGATGGTGGTATCGCCGGAGTTCTGCGCCGTGCCGCCGAAGATCAGCGTTGGAAGCATCACGAGGAACAGCAGCGGGATCGCAAGGATGGCGAGCAGCGCAAGGAGGATCTTCTTCCCATGCTTGGCTGCCGCGATTGCAACGCTGGCAGCCGCGCCGTAGGGACCGCCGAGAGCGGCCCCATTTGCAGCTGCGGCCGTGATCTTGCCTGCTTTTGCGGCGCCTTCCACGACCTTTGCGGCAGTGCTGCCGACCTGAACGGCTTCATCCAAACCGGTCTGCCGGTTTTCATTTACGCCCATTCGAGTACAAAGACGACCGACATGATCTCCTGACCGGTCACAGGCTGCGATACAGCAGATACGACAGCGTCATAGTTGATGGAGAGCGCGTCTGCTTCTTTGACCGTCCACGGCGCAGCCAGCGTGAAGACCTCAGAATCGCCGGTCTTGCTGGTTTCGGAAGAATTGATCTTGAAGCCGACCTGCTTGGCGTCCACCTTGGCCTTTGCCATATTGGTCGAATACGGCACGAACTCCCAGCCATTTTTGCTGGTAACGCTGACGGAAGAAACTTTCACATCACCGGTGGAATTGTTGACGATGGAAGCAGCGGCGACATAGACCTTGCCGGTTTCATCCACAACGAGCGGCAAGGTGGCCGGAACTGTCACCGAAAACAGCTCTGTAACTTCCCAGTGCGCATAGTACGTTGTTGCGGCGGTTTCCTTGAAAACAGTGTTTGCCGTAACTTCTGTACCGCCGTCTTTCTCCGTAAACCAGCCTAAAAATTCTGCATTTTTGCGAGTTGGCTCGGTCGGCAGTAACAGCTTTTCCCCGTAAGTCTGCTCGGTCGTTTCACTCTGACCGATGCCAAGATCCCATATCACGACGTATTTGTTTGCTTCAAACTGCGCGTAAAATGTTGTGCTGGCCGTGATCGAAGTGACGGTGTTGTAGAGCTTGCCGCCTGTTTTGGCCGTGTACCAGCCCTTAAAGCTGTTCCCCTTTTTGACAGGGAGCGATGCGGGGATCGTCGGCTTGCTGTTCGGCTGGACAGTTTCATTGTACGTTGCTTTACCGTCGATCAAACCGCCGTTGCTGCCTGCATCCCATGTAACAGTCAAGGAGACGGTCGCGCCGCAATCGTCGCATTTGCCGTCGCCGTCAGTATCCACATGGTCGGCATACTCATAACCGGAGTCTCCGCAGGCCGAGCACGTCTTGGTACGCTTATGCCGCACCTCATTGTCCGATACCCATGAACCGTAGCTATACGAATGGTCAGCATAGTCGTAGGTAGACGCGCCGCAGCCGGAGCAGGTCTTTGTACGCCGGTGCTGGGTATCACTGTACTTGCTCCAAGAGCCTGTCGAATAGCTGTGACTGCTATACTCCGTTGTGGAGTACCCGCAGGTGCGGCAGGTGGCAGAGCGGCTATGCTGACTGGAGGAAGAATTGCTCCACGCTCCATAGCTCATGCTGTGGCTGGCATAATCATAATCCGTTGCACCACAGTTACGACAAGTGCCTGTACGCCGGTGCTGACCGGACGAATACTGCTCCCAGCTTCCATAACTGTAACTATGGCCGCTGGAATAGATCGTCTCACTCTTGGTCTGCCCGCAAGCACAGCTATAATTACGGTATCCGTTGCTGGTGCAAGTAGCCGCCTGCTGACTTTGCAGCACCCACGTATGGCTGCCGCAGTCCGGGCAGGTGCCGGAACCGTAAGCGCCAGCGCCGTGGCTCTTGTAGGTGTATGTTCCAAGATACTGAACGTAGTGGCAGGAATTACATTCGTTGTAATTTGCGTGGCCGCGTGACGAATGTGCGACTTCAACGTACACGCCTTGGAATGAATATTTCCCACAGCTTGGGCAGTTACCGATAATCGAGCCGGTGGAGGTCAAAGAAACATCTGATGCGCTCATAGTTCCGCCGGAATTGGAACCATAAAGGTCATAAAAGTAACGCTCATTTCGGTTGGAACTGCTCCAATCGTAATCATGGAACGGCACGGACGATTTGGGGTAGCCGATCAGGTAGCCGATATAAAGGGTATCCCCACTGTCCGTCTCGCGCCAGAACGCATCTTCGCCAATGGATTCCAGAATGTCCTCGCCATAATAAATCGTGAGCGTAGACAGCTTCGGGCAGTTGTAGAACGCATGGCGGCCAATGACCGGTGTGGTACCGGGGATCTCAGCCGTGGTCAGATTGACGCAGTCCTCAAACCAGTACGCAAGGTCAGTGATATGCAATGCGTCCATATCATCAAACCAGACCTGCGTGATCTGATCCCGGACAGCCGCCCACGGCTGATCGTCCGCGCTGGTAAAGACCGGCGCTTCGCCGGAGCCGGAAATGGTCAGCCAGCCCTTTTCATCCAGCGACCAGCGAATGCCGCTGTTCTGGATCGTGCCAGAGGTGGCGGCTTCGCTGGAAACCACGGTTTCTTTGTCGGGCGCGCTGTCATAGATCGTGTGTTCGTCCGCTTCGGCGGCAAATGCCGCGACGGACAGCGAAAACAGCATACAAAGAGCCAGCACAAATGCGGTGAATTTTTTGAAATTCTTCATTATGCAGCCTCCTTTTCGTTTACAGCGGCGATCGTGAAGATCACGGTCGCGGCGTTGATGTTCGTGACGGCTTCACTCGCGGAAACCTTTGCCTTGTAGTGGATGGCAAGCGATTTCTCCGCGGGAATTGCAGGAAATGCGTTTTCTGCCAGTGTCAAAGCGCCCGCGCTCTTGGTCGAGCAGCCGTTGATGGACAGCGCAATGCTGTTCTTGCTTGCCGTAAAATCGTCAAAATTGCCGATTTCAAACGTACCTGCCTGCACGTCAACCTTTGTGACTTTAATTGCACCGTTCTTTCCAGTATTTGTGATAGCGGCGTTATTCGCACAAACGACGTAGCCATCTACCAGCGACACGGGCAGGCAAGCCGGAACTGTACACGAAATCGGGGAAACCGTATTGACCACGGTGAGCGTAACGGGTACGCGCGCTTCCGTTGTTTCTGCCGCCGAAGCTGTGACGGGAAATGCAAAAATGAGTGCCAGCGCCAGAAGCAGTGCCGCTGCCTTTTTAACATTGTTCATCACTGCACCTCCTTGGGCCACAAATACGCTGTATGCAGAACGAGTTCAGTCTGCATGGTGCCAATCTGTTTGCCATCACGATAAGCCGTAATTGTGACCGTGCAATCCACATTGCCGAACGCCGCTGCTTCAAGCAGTGTGAGCGTCGAAATGCTCTTGCCCGCAGCCAGCTCAAAAGCGTCGGCAATGAGCGTATCGTCCTTGTTGCGACGAATCTCGATTTTGTAAGTGTCGCTCTTGCTGTTGTTTGTGAACTCCGCTTTTACCGACTGTTCCCCGACAATAGCATACAGATGAGCCGGAGCAACAATAGAAAGCTGATTGTCCGCGACGATAGCGTTGAGGTCTTTTTGGGCTTCGCGGAGACCGCTGACATCGTAAAAAATGACTTCCGTTTCCTTGTGCTGCTTCGCGCGTTCTGTGATACGAACCCTGATTGTGTCAATCACGGCGAGGGTGGAATCTCTGTCATAAATGACCTTCACAGCATCATCCACACGCGCAACCACGACTTCCGGCATCTGCGCTCCGTTATTGCAGTACACGGCTTTTGTACCGCCGCCCCAGACGAGCAGACGACCCTTGACGGTCACGTTGTCGAGCGTGATTTTTCCATCCGCCGCGCCGCAGCCGATGATGAGATCGCCGTCCACGGTCATGTTCTGGAGCGTCACTTCGTCGGTGCGAATCAGGACGCTGCCTTTAATGTCCTTGTCATAAGTGCCCTTGGACACGATGTAAGTGCCGATGATGTTGTAAAAAATCTGCGCGAACTCGGCTCGGGTGATATTGTCCAACGGAGCAAGGACTTTGCCGCGGCCGTGAATGTAGTCTGCACCGACCATCGCGCGCACATAGGGCAGCGCCCAGTTGGAAATCTCGCTGCGGTCGGAGAACGCGGACAGATCTGTTTTGGAGTACGAATCGTAGTCCAGTTCCAGCGCACGGGCAACAACCGTCATGGCTTCCTGCCGCGAGATCGGCGTGTCCGGGGCCATTGTTGAGCTGCTGCGCCCGTTATAAGTACCCATCTGGACGGCAAGCGCAACATCTTTGTAATACCACTTGCTCTTGGATACGTCCTTATACTGCGAAATATCCGCCGCCTTGTAGCACCCGAACGAGCGGTTGATGATCGCGGCCATTTCCGCACGGGTCATGTCGCCGTTCGGATCGATGATCGTGCTGGATTTGCCGTACAAAAGTCCGTTGTCCACGGCGGCACTGACAGCATCCGCGTACCATGCGTTGCGGTCAAAGTCCTTGAAATCTGTAGCTTTTCTGGCTGTGCTTGCCGCCGATGCCGAAACCGCCAGCGACAGGCAGGACGCCACGGCAAGAAGCATTGCGAGGATTCGTTTGTGTTTCATGTTGAAGTCCTCCTGTTAGAATTTAAGGGGAACGCTTTTGGCGTTCCCCTTTGCAATAGCGAGTAGATTAGACTGCATCCCAAGCGATGATGAACAGGACGCTTGCAATGGCAGTGTTGGTTACGGCTTCACTGACGGGCGTAACAATGGCGTCATAGGCAATGCCGATGCTGTTTGCAGAGGTGTCGCCCACGCCGGACATGAAGCAGCCGTTAATCGCGTCGGTCAGAAGTGTCTGCTTGGAAGCGTTCTTGTCGTCGGTCATCTTCTTTTCGCCGTCGCCGAGGC
>OGCQ01004773.1_pt1 | contig 10594 bp, 9 predicted proteins | sample 1570161 | NCBI WGS metagenome assembly OGCQ01 (sample SAMEA4384402, study PRJEB24528) | human gut metagenome
CGTTGCCGCCGGGAGAACGGCATATAAAATCCTCGCAATCCTCACATAGACTTTTACGGCTGACATTTTCATAACAGCTTTTCCTGTCGGTACAACCGAAATAACAGCATTCGTTGCACAGAAATTCCACCTTGCTTTTCTGCCTTTCGGTAAGCGTACCCAGCTTGTCAAAAGCCTTGTTAAGTCTGAAATCCGGTACAACAAAGCGAAAATCCTCACGGCTAAGCTCTTTTTCAAGCTGTATAAAATCCGTCAGGACCTTTGTGGTCGATGATACAAAATACAGACCCGGATAATTATTCCCTATATATTCAAGCAACAGGTCCGAACAGATTATAACGCCGTTCTGCGCCGCTGTGCTTTTGCTGAACATCTCGCACAGCCTGTTGCACTTTCTGTCTGAAAGATGCTCTTGCTTTATAAGAGAATTGCTGAACGTGAGCCTTGCGGAAATGCCGTACTTCTGTGTAAGCCGAAGCACCTTTTCAGCCTCATCATCACCGAATCCCACACGTCCGCCGCCCCACAGACAATCCGCAGGTGCGCCGTATATCGATCCTATCTCGCACCAATCGTAAAAATACTCCCTGTGATTATAGAATAAAGGCAGAAACAGGCTGTACAGCCCGTAAAATTCAAACAGTCCGGGGAGGTGATAATATGCAGTTCCGCCGCATTTTTCGTTAGCCTCCTGCTTCATATTCTCACCCCTTCATAAATCATTCTATATTAAAGTATCTTTTCAAGCGTCTTTATCAGCTTTTCGTTATCATCGTGAGTTCGTATTGCCACACGGCAATACTCGTTGCCAAGCCCGTAAAAATGCGAGCAATCTCTGACCTTTATGCCGTTTTCGTATAACTTCCTGCGTATATTCTCATTGCCTTTCAAAAGCAGGAAATTCGCTGTGGACGGATATATTTCAAGCGGAAGCTTTTTCAGCTTATCAAAAAGCCAATCACGCTCGGCTGAAATAACCTCGTGCGTTTTCTGCGTATACTCTTTATCTGCAAGTGCGGATATCCCTGCAAGTTGTGCTGGCACAGACACAGCAAAATCCGCACCGTATAACCGCATATTTTCAAGCAGCTCCGCATTGCCCGAAACGCAGAATCCGAGCCTGAACCCTGCAAGAGAATAAGTCTTTGTGAATGCGTCGATCACTATAATATTGCCGCTCTGTGCGGCAATTTTCTTGACAGAATACTTTTCCCAATCGGGCAAAAACTCCATAAAGCATTCATCAACAACAAGCAAAATATGCTTGTCACGACAGTGCTTTATAAGCTTCATCATAAGTTCAGAATCCGCAAGCTGACCCGTCGGATTATTCGGATTGCAAAGAAATGCTATATCGCAGTTTTCATCAAGCACCGACAGCACATCTTCACTCAGAGTAAAGCTATTCTCCGCCTTAAGCGTGTAGTGTTGTATCTCACAACCAACCAAATCAAGCACACGGTCGTATTCCTCGTATGTCGGCTCTATGACAACGGCATGCTTCGGCTTTACCGCAAATACAAGGCGGTACAAAAGGTCGTCCGCTCCGTTGCCGCACAAGATACGCCCTGTATCTATACGGTATTTTTCCGCAAGCAGTGAACAAAGATATCTGCAATCCGGATCAGGATATGCTCCCGAAATTTCTGTAATTTCCGCAAACTGCCGTTTCACAGTATCGGGAATGCCAAGCGGATTTATGTTGACAGAAAAATCAATATGTCCCTCTCCGACACTTTCGGTTATTGAATTAATCAAAGAATTTTCCGCCATGTTCTCCGTATTTCTCCTGCACCTTATAATTTGAAATCTGATAGCATTAATCGGGCTGTGCTGTTAAAAGTCCGCAAGCCTTGCAAACAGCCTGCCAAGCACTTAAAATCATTCCTGCCTTTAACGGATTTTGTGCTTTACAGTATCACACAAAATCAAAGCAGCTTATCCGCAAAAATCGCTTTTTTAAAAAAGCCACCGCAAAAGCGGTGGCTCAAAAAATTATTTACCTAAAACCTTCTTAACGGTATTAGCAATATTATCCGCACATAAGCCGAATTCTTCAAGCAATGCTGCCGCAGGACCCGAATGACCGAATGTATCCATAACACCGATCTTTGTAACGGGAACGGGATAGTTCTCGCAAAGAACATCGCAAACGGCACTTCCTAAACCGCCGATTATGCTGTGTTCTTCAACAGTAACTATCTTTCCTGTTTCCTTTGCCGCCTTGATTATAATATCCTTGTCAATGGGCTTTATCGTATGTATGTTGATTACACGGGCATTGATACCCTGACCCTTGAGTGCGTCAGCCGCTTCAAGTGCCTGAGCTACCATAAGACCTGTAGCAACGATCGTTATATCATCGCCGTCACGGAGCTGTACGCCCTTGCCAAGCTCAAACTTATATGTGTCCTTATCGTTGAAGATAGGAGCGGCAAGTCTGCCGAATCTCATATAGGTAGGTCCTACATAGTCAGCCATAGCGAGTACAGCCGCCTTAGCCTCAACATCATCGGCAGGGTTGATTACCGTCATACCGGGTATTGTACGCATAAGCGCAATATCCTCGTTGCACTGGTGTGTCGCACCGTCCTCACCAACAGAAATACCTGCGTGTGTTGCGCCGATCTTAACGTTCAGATGAGGATAGCCTATGCTGTTTCTGAGTATTTCATAAGCTCTGCCTGCCGCAAACATAGCAAATGTGCTTGCGAATACGAGCTTGCCTGTAGTAGCGATACCTGCGGCAACACCCATCATATTTGCTTCTGCTATACCGCAGTCAAAAAAGCGGTCGGGATATGCCTTCTTGAATATACCTGTCTTTGTTGCAGCCGCAAGGTCTGCGTCTAAAACTACGAGATCGTTTCTCTTTTCAGCGAGCATTACAAGAGCTTCGCCGTAGCTTTCACGGGTTGCTTTTTTCTCCATTTTAATACGTTTCCTTTCCGATTACTTTTCAAGCTCGGCAAGATGAGCCTTGAGTTCTGTCATAGCCTGGTTGTACTGTTCTTCGTTGGGAGCAGTGCCGTGCCATGATACCTGATCCTCCATGAAGGAAACGCCCTTGCCCTTTATGCTTCTCTGTATAATTACCGTAGGCTGTCCCGAAATCTTTTCAGCTTCAGAGAAAGCCTTTTCGATTGCGTCAAAATCGTGTGCGTCTATAGAAATAACGTGCCAGCCGAAAGCCTTAAACTTCTCGTCTATCGGATAGGGTGACATTACATCGCTGATTCTGCCGTCTATCTGAAGTCCGTTGTTGTCAACTACAGCTACGAGGTTGTCAAGCTGATAGTGTGCCGCAAACATAGCAGCCTCCCATACCTGACCTTCTTCTATCTCGCCGTCGCCGAGTATAGCGTATACTTTATAGAAATCGTTTGACAGCTTGCCGGAAAGAGCCATACCGCAAGCGGCTGAAATACCCTGACCGAGTGAGCCTGTGCTCATATCAACGCCGGGAACCTTGTTCATAACAGGGTGTCCCTGAAGCTTTGAGCCTATGTGACGGAGTGTCTTTAAGTCTTCCACAGGGAAAAATCCACGGTTAGCAAGTACAGAGTACAGTGCAGGGGCTGTGTGTCCCTTTGACAGTACAAGTCTGTCACGTTCGGGCATCTGAGGATTTTTCGGATCTACATTCATCTTTGCGAAGTAGAGATATGTCAGTACATCGGCTACCGAAAGCGATCCGCCGGGATGTCCCGACTTAGCGTTGTAAACGCCCTCGATAACACCCATTCTGACCTTGGTGGCAGTTATCTCAAGCTGCTTTTTTAAAGTTGCGTCCATTTTTAAGGTCCTTTCCGGGCAAAGCCGCAGGCTTTGCTTTTTCGTTTGTTTGTTCCTGATTATTATATTACATTATCGCCGATTAGTCAAGTGCAATGGCGGGATTTTAATCGGCGGAGAGTGCGGGCTGCTTTGGATTTTCATATTAAGTTAACTGTCAGAAAAAGAAAAAGAGCCTTGAATTTATATTTTCAAAGCTCTTAGTATATTAAATTGTAACAGGTATCAGTAGCAAGGGAAGAATATATATGCAGTCAGATCCTTACAAGCGGTATCGTTGCTGACATCTACTCCCCAGTGTTCCTTTGCCCATTGGCAATATTCGCTTGCAAGGCAATAGTCAACACAAGTAGCGCCTAAGCCTTCTTCATAGTTAAGCTGTATATCCCCGCATAATAATTCTATCATTAGTTCCTTACGGGTATAGCCGGACCAACTCAGCTTAGGAACACTCGGATTATTTGCATATACCTGAGACCAACTGCTATCCTGATATACTTTGCCTTTGACCGCACCGAAGTCGGACGGCTTGCAGTAACCGTAACCGTTATCCTTAGCGTACTTTTCGCAAGCCTTTAATATATCTTCACAATCCTGCTTTGTAAATCTCCATTCGCTGTCTGGTATGTAAGTAAACGGTCGTATTCCGTAAACATTATATACATCATCATAAATTATTTCATACCTGCCGCTGTGTTTACCGAGATATTTTGAGATATATTCTTGTAATTGCTTTTCATAGCTGTCGGATTCATAAGTTTCAAATATGCTTTGCATATAATTGTCAACATTATTGCGGTCTTTCTCTGTGTATTCAGTAAAGCCGTAATATTCGCATAACTCCCTCAAATACTGTTTACTGCCGTAACTGTATTTGCTATAGAATGAATCTGCCTTGTTCGGAGTTTCCGTTTTCTTTGTAGTGGGTGCTTCTGGCTGAGTTACCTTGCTGTCGCTCAGATAGTCGCTGTGTATAAAGCTACCGTCAGAAAGTTTGAAGTAGCCTGTATCAGTCTTGGCTGTCACTGTCACCTTGTCGTTCACGCTGTACAGCTTGACGGTTTCAGCACCGAGTACAGCTTTCTTACGGCTGTAGCAGTCGGTGTTGACATACTTTGTACCGCTTGCCTTGCTCTCGATCCATTCCGGTGCAGGCTTTGTTGTAGCGGCGGTTGTTGTCGTTGCCGGCTTTGGCTTTGCTGTTGTTGTCGCTGTTGTGGTGGTAGTAGTTTCAGCCTTTTTTGTTTCCTGTGGCTTTGTGGTGGTCACTGCTGTGGTAGCCGTGGTCTGAGCAGTAGTCGCTTCGGCTTTCGGCTCGTCAATCTTATCTATAACCGTTCCCGTAGCTGACGTTTCAGAAACTGCTGACATTGTACTATCCGCATTGCCTGCCGTGCAAGCACTCATCAGAAATGCCATATTGAACATTATTACAATAAGAAATGTATATATCCTTTTCATCATGAGCTCCTTTTTTCATTACACTGTTTTTAGTATATCATATTTTGCTTTTACAGTAAACATATCATCAGCAAAAACATAGCCAAATCTCAATTCATTATATCGGCAATTATCACAACTTCCCAAAAATTCAAATCAAGTAAAAAGCGATTCGTGTTTCACCTCGAAAAACCGCAGCTCTGCAACAACTGCTGTATTTTTGTTTTTTGGTCGTCTTGACACGCTATTCTTTCCGTTGTATAATTGCAATCGGTGCGGTTTTCGCACTGTATTCTCCCATCGGGGATATATCAAGGATTTGATTTTATGCGTGGACTTGGCACTTTAATAAATGTCGCTCTGCTGATATTCGGCGGACTATGCGGACTGCTGTTCGGCAAAAAGCTGAACGAAAGAATAAAGGATACTCTGCTGTCGGTCAATGCCGTTGCAATAATGATGCTTGCCGTAGGCGGCGTTATGCAGAATATGCTGTCGGTATCTGAAGGCTCTCTTGTTTCGGGCGGCACTGTTATGATGATCGTCAGCCTTACCTTAGGCGGTCTTATCGGTGAAATAATCAATATAAACGCTCTTGTGGACAAGTTCGGCGAATGGCTTAAAATCAAAAGCCACAGCACCGGTGACGCTTCATTTGTATCGGCATTTGTCAGTGCCTCCTGCACTGTCTGTATAGGCGCAATGGCAGTGATAGGCTCGATAAACGACGGAGTAAGCGGCGATTGCTCGGTTCTTATCGCAAAAGCAATCCTTGACGCAGTGATTATCTGCGTAATGACCGCCTCTCAGGGCAAGGGCTGTATCTTCTCCGCCGTACCTGTAGCGATTTTTCAAGGTGTCATAACAATAATCGCAGTATTTGCCGGAGGCTTCATGACCGACCTTGCATTGTCTTATCTTTCTTATGTCGGCAATGTCCTGATTTTCTGCGTAGGACTTAACCTCATTCGTAAAAAACAGATAAGAGTAGCAAACCTGCTCCCCTCGCTTGTGATTGCTGTTGCGTGGGGATTTGTCGCACCGCTTATATAAATAAAGTACATAATGAAAAACCGTGATCTTACCGTCGGCAGTATAACCGGCGGACTATGGGCATTCGCCGTGCCGCTTATGCTCGGAAATATAATACAGCAGCTTTACAACCTCGCTGATATATGGATAGTCGGCTGATATATCGGTGACAACGCACTTGCCGCCGTCGGCTCGTCATATACGCTCATAACCTTCCGTACATCCGTGATTATAGGTCTGTCGCTCGGTAAAGGTCTGTGCTACATCGACATAGGAATACTGTTTATGCTCTACGGCTGCTACAGAGCGGTAAATAAACCGTTGATGTCGGTGATCCTGACGATTCTTTCACTCGGAACAAGAGTGCTTCTTGCGTATATCCTGCGTGAACGCAGCCGATACCGAAAATAAGCAAGGACGCTGTATAAGATAAATCAGACTATCGATAAACCTATATTTTTTGAAAATGGGGTCGCAGGGGCGAAGCCCCCGACAGGGACTAGGGGCGGTAGCCCCAGTAATATAGCCCCTTCCCATGGGGAAGGGGTTTGGGGATAGGGATAGAGAATTTGCTCTATTTTTATAAATACAGATATAAATACAGACTTTTTCTACAAGCTGTATAAGATAAATATCAAATACCGAAGAATACGCCGTCCTGCATTTGTTAATCATTTCACAAATTCAATTTGATTTCTTTTGTAAACAATTTGAAGTTTTTCCTATTGACAAAAAACGTATATTATGATAGAATAATCAATAGATATACAGTAAACATTAAAGACGGCAGGCACAGCGGTATCGGAGGTCAGATGGCAGAAAAAGCAACTAATATGACCGGTACTCCTTTTCCGGACAAAGAAACGGAGCTTACGATTTCCGATATGACCGATGAACAGCTTGTCAGTCGGATAACACAGACAGGCGGCGAAAAATACGCAACCGTACTTATAAAGCGGTATATACCCGTTATTTCGGCAAAATCCGCAAAGATGTCACTGCGTTGTCCGTCTGCCGATAAGGACGATTTGTTCTCTGAGGGGCTTCTCGGTCTGCTTAAAGCTATACGGCTTTATAACAGCGAAAAGGGTGCGTCTTTCGTAACCTTCGCCAATCTCTGCACAGACTCGGCTATGAAAACCTGTATATCAAAGGCTATCAAGGATAATCCTTTATCAAACTGTGAAGACTTCGACTTTGATCTTATAAAGGACGATTCACTGTCGCCTGAGGACACGGTTATTGATAAAGTTCAGGACAGCCAGCTTATGAACAGGCTGTCGGACGTTCTTTCAAAAAAGGAAATGAAGGTCCTTGAAATGTATCTTGCCCACTGCTCCTACGAGCAGATAGCAAATGAGCTTTCAATGAACGAAAAATCTGTAGACAATGCACTTCAGCGTGCAAAATCGAAGATAAGAAAATCAATGGGGAAATAAGACTTACCAAGTCTTTTTCATATTATTACACGCTGAAAGCGTGAGAAATTTTAGAGGTATTTTACTATGTACGAAGACAAGACTCTCAAGTGCAAGGACTGCGGTGCAGATTTCGTATTCACAGCAGGCGAACAGGAGTTCTACGCTCAGAACGGCTTTACAAACGAGCCTAAGAGATGCAAGGCTTGCCGTGACGCTAAGAAGAACGGCGGAGCTAAGCGTGAAATGTTCACAGCTGTATGCGCAGGCTGCGGCGGCGAGGCTAAGGTTCCCTTCCAGCCCCGTGATGACAGACCCGTTTACTGCAGCGAGTGCTTCGCTAAGAGAAACGAGCACTAAGTTTATCGGCAATACTAATCGGTTCGGGTTTTAAGTCAGGCTATTCAGAGGAGTTTCGTACATTTTTCTATATTCCTGATAACAATGCGAATAATTGCATTAATTGCATATAGTATTCAAGGTAAAAAAGCAAAAGAGTCTTGCCGCAAGGCAAGGCTCTTTTCAGTTTGCAGAAAAAGTCTGTTTTTTATAAGATAATGCGAATTCTCTATCCCTATAAGAACGCTTTGTGGGCTTTGCGTCCTGCAAAGCCTTTGGGCGTTCTATCTCGGCATCCTTGCCGAAACCCCAAACCCCTTCCCCGTGGTGAAGGGCTGTGTATGCTTGGTTGGCTCTGCATCGTGCAGAGCCTTTTGGCATACACGCCCGGCATCCGTGCCGGGGCTATATTACTGGGGCTACCGCCCCTAGACCAAGCAAGGATGCTTGCAGTCAGCCACACAAAGCCACTGCACGATGCAGTGGCACAAATGGCTGACGACCTGTCGGGGGCTACGCCCCAAAGCAAGGATGCTTTGATTGCTTGCCAAAAGTTTTGCACGATGCAAAACCAACAGAGCAAGCAATAAGCGACACCCCCATTTTCAGAAAACACAAAGGTTTATCGACAGACTGAAACACCCTTTCGAGGGTGTTTCAGACTTTTTCTACAATCTGCTACGGGCTGTGAAAATCAGCCCGTATTTTTTGCACTTTTTCACTTTTTCATGGACAAAACGTGCTTCTGTAGTGTATTATATATAACAAGAGCAGTCCGCCATACTGTTTTGCCTTTACGAAAGGAGCATTATTATGAAATCATCCGAAAAACGCATTAAAACTTTACCGATTATCATTACATTATCCGTTATCGCTGTCGCAATCGTGACAATTATTCTTCTGCTGTTCACAAACGGCGGTGATACCGCAGGTTCATCCGGTTATATTATGCCTGCAAAGCCTCGCTTTATTTACTCAAAGAACAAGGTGCTGTATATGTATGACGACGGCACGGCGAAATGTATAAGCGAGCTTCCGGCAGAAGATTATACACTGACAAATGACGGCAACAAATTATTTTTTCTTTCCGACAACAGCCTATGGTGCGGTAATATTGAAAACGAAGAAATCAAAACCGAGAAAATAGCCGATGAGGTTGCCTTTTATACCGTAAACTCCGATGGCAGCAAGGCGATGTATTCCGCAAAAAACGGCGATGTTTTCGTATACTCAAAGGGCAGCGAAGCCAAAAAGATCGGTACAAACTGCACCACCGAATATATGTCGCTGTATATGAGCGATAATGCCGATAAGGTTATGTATATAACAAAAAACGAGCAGTTGAAATACTGCGATGGTACAAACGGAAAAGTAATTTTTGTTGATTATGTGAACAGCTATACCATAAGATGTTCGGAAAATCTGTCAACGGTAATGTACGGAAAAACCGATTATACAACCGATTACCCCAGACAACAAGTTATAGTATACAGTAACTTCGGGGAAAATAAAGAAGTATTCGGGGGATACGGAATTTTCAGTGCATATCCCGAAAAGAACATAATGTACTACACCGATTTTCGCAACGATCTATACTATTACGAAAACGGCAAGAGCGTAAAGATAAGGGATAACGACAATTCGGGAATATCCGCCTCAGACGAACCCGTGCTTGTTACAAGCGGCGGAAAAGGCTTTTTAGTTACCAAAAAAGATAAAACCGAAGAAATAGAATTCAGCGTCAAGGCAAGCTGTGTTTTGATTACTATGCGTGAGATCAGCGCTGACGGAAACACGCTTATCTTTACGGCAAGTACGGACGGCGGCTCAAAGATATACAGACTTGACCTCTCGGACGGCTCGGATAAAACTCCTGTTGCGATTGACGATGATATGGGCGAAACACGGATAACACTTACAAGCGACAAAAAGGTCGTATATTCAAAAACAGAGTACGGCTCACCGATGCGTAACATTTACGTTGACGGCAAGCTGATTTCAGGAAACGCCGACAGCGATAATATAACATATCTTGACGGCAGTTTTTACTATATCAAAAACACCTATGGCAAGGACGAAGAAGAACCGACAAGCGTTCTCACGATAAATCAAGACGGCAAGGAAACGGCAATAAAAGATGATGTCAGCCGTTACTGCGTGCTTGATAAGGACAATATAACGATGATATGCGGTATGAAGCATAAAGACGGTTTTCACGGCGGAACACTGTATCTTTATAAGGACGGCAAGATTGTAAAAATAGACGAAGAAGTAACTTCCATCGAAACTGCGGTAAAGAGATATGACAAGATAGATCTTGACTATTACAGTATGCAGTAAACATACATAGCAAAAGCACCCCGACACAGCGGGGTGCTTCAGTCTGTCGATAAACTGATTATTATTAAAGTCACACAGTTAAATATATCACCAACACCGCTTAAAACTGTTTCCATACCGACAAGCTATTAATAATTTCGTGAGTGCATCAGTGCAACTGCACTGACATTAATCTTTCAAAAAAACGCTACTAACCTGAGATATATGTACTAACCTGCGGACGTGTAGCG
>OGCQ01004774.1_pt1 | contig 10594 bp, 9 predicted proteins | sample 1570161 | NCBI WGS metagenome assembly OGCQ01 (sample SAMEA4384402, study PRJEB24528) | human gut metagenome
AGAAAATGATTCCTACTTTCTTTGCGCTTGCGAGCGCAAACTCTGCGAGGCTTTTGTTCGCATTTTCAATGTGCCTTCGCAAAAAAATATCCCGCAGGGGGAAATTCCTCTGCGGGATATTGAATATGCCGTTACTCGATGGCAATGACATTGCTCTTCGGGAGCTGCTTCTTTGCGGCCTTCGGCAGAGAGATCTGCAGGATGCCGTTTTCGAACTTCGCGCGGATGTCCTCCGGCTCCACATGCTCACCGACATAGAAGCTGCGGCTGCACGCACCGGCGTAACGCTCCTGACGGATGTACTTACCCTTCTTCTCCGGCTCTTCCTTGTCCAGACCCTTTGCGGCCTGAATGGTGAGATAACCGTCCTTCAGCTCCAGATTCACTTCGTCCTTCTTGAAGCCCGGCAGGTCGATGTCAAGCTCATAGGTGTCCTCGGTCTCACGGACGTCGGTCTTCATGAGGTTCTTGCCATGCTTGCCGTACAGGGCATTGAGGCTACGCGGCATTACCATATCAAACGGATCCGAGAAGAAATCATCAAACAAATTTTCACTATAGATGCTGGGCAGCATAAGTCATACCTCCATTCGCTCCGGCCGCCTCCGGGAGAGGCTCCCGTTCAGCCGGGCCTGTATTATGTACCCAATGTGGTTGTGGTTTTGTTCCCCTGGGGGGTGGGTTTCTGTCCCCTCTCTCAAGGTTCAACTGCATTATACCACCGTTTTTAGCACTGTCAATAGAAGAGTGCTAATATTCACACAATGCACGATGTTTGTTCACAGCCCGTTCATATTCATCCGTTATTTGGTTATTTTACAGGATTCTTTTTCTGTAAAAAGTCGTCATAATACTGTGCCTGCGCGTGCCAGAGGCGGGCATATTCTCCGTTTTTTTCCTGCAGAAGCGCCTCATGCGCGCCGTGCTGGACGATACTGCCTGCCGAGAACACCAGAATTTCATCGCAGAAGCGGCACGAGGCCAGCCGGTGGCTGATATAGAGCGCCGTCTTGCCGCCGGAGATCGCATTGAACTTCCGGTAGACCTCATATTCGGAAACGGGGTCAAGCGCCGCCGTCGGCTCGTCGAGCACGAGGAAGGGCGCATTCTTGTAAAGTGCGCGGGCGATGGCGATCTTCTGTGCCTCGCCGCCGGAGATCACCACGCCGTGCGGGTCAAAATCGCGGTAAAGCATCGTGTCGAGGCCGTCCGGCATGCACAAAAGGCGTTCGCCGAGCCCGGCCTCCCGCAGGCAGACCTCCGCCCGCGCGCGGTCAACATCCGCTCCGGCCGTCACATTCTGCCCGAGGGAGAAAGCGAACAGGCGGAAGTCCTGAAACACAACGGAGAACAGCGCCTGATACTCCGCATAGTCATATTTTCGGATATCAACGCCGTTGAGCAGGATCTCGCCCTCCGTCGGGTCATAGAGTCTGCACAGCAGCTTGATGAACGTCGTTTTACCGCTGCCGTTGCGGCCGACGACGGCCAGCTTTTCGCCGATGCGGAACTTCATGCTCACATGGCGCAGCGCATAGGCCTCCGTGTTGGGATAGCGAAAGGACACATCGCGGAATTCCACCTCATAGCGATCGTCATCGCGCTTTTCCACACTGAGCGAGCCCTGATACATGGGGTTTGGGATATCGAAGTAGTCGAGATAGCGCTTCATGTATTCCTCGTTCGTGACGGAAATCCGAATCGTGCGCGCCAGCCCGGAGACGCCCGCCAGCAGCAGCATGATGGAAGAGACATACCGCGCGATGGAGCCGACGGACAGGCCGCCCCGCAGCGCCGCCGCGATCAGGAGCAGATAGACACCGAACTGGAGCGCATACGTCACAAAATTGGAGAGGAGCCCCATCCACGCAACACCGAAATTCATGGTTCTCTCCCGCCTGCAGAAGTTTTCGTTAAAGTCCCGCTCCTTCTGCAGCAGTGCGGCCCGCATACCGTACAGACGAATATCCTTGCCGGAGGAATCATTGCTGGTGTAATCATACAGCTTTTCGCCGCGGATGTTGTCGTCCACACATCCGGCAAAGAACTCGCTGCGCAGTCTGCCGTACCGGCGGCCGGTCAAAACACTGACCACGGCCGTCAGCACGATGCCCGCCAGCAGCGCCAGTTTTGCCCCGGCGGAGAGCAGGCCGGGCCGGAACAGGGAGAATGTCAGCAGGACGGCGGCCGCGATCTGCACCGCATAGCGGACAAGGCCGCCCGCCGTCACGGCATAGTAATACACATTATAGCCTGTCTGCGTCTCCATCTCGATCCGTTCCCGGAGCAGGGCCGTCTTGCGGTCCTCGATCAGGGCATAGGGCAGATCCATGGCTTTTTCCGCATGCTGCCAGTCAACCAGCCGGTCCAGCTCGGCCTCGCCGACGTCCGCATGCATTTTCAGCAGGGCGCCTGCCAGCCCGACAAGGGCCGTCAGGCCGACGGTGAGCGCAGCATACAGGGCAAGCGTCTTTCCACCCGCACCGGCCGTCAGGCCATCGATGATCTTAGCCGAAAAATAGATCGGGATATAGGGCGCGATCGCAGTCGTCAGGCTGGAAAACAGGGTACAGAGGAAGTACTTCCGATCCAGATGACACAGCAGCCGGACCGCGCGGCGGTTCAGATCCCAACGTTCTTTCATGCCTGCTTCCCTCCCTGATAGCCGGGCTGATACCAGCAGCTCTGAATTTCATACAGTCTTGCATATTCTCCGCCCGCCGCAAGGAGCGTTTCGTGCGTGCCCTCCTCGGCGAAGCCGCCGTCGCGCAGCAGCACGATCCGGTCGCAGAAGCGGGTCGAGGCCAGCCGGTGCGAGATGAACAGGGATGTCTTCCCTGCCGCCATGCGCCGGTACTGCTCATAGACCTCATTCTCCGCAATGGGGTCAAGCGCCGCCGTCGGCTCGTCAAGCACGAGCACCGGTGCGTCCTTATACAGGGCGCGGGCCATCATGAGCTTCTGTGCCTCGCCGCCGGACAGCTCAATGCCGTCCGGATTCACCTGTTTATCCAGGTGCGTATCCATGCCGTGCGGCAGGGCATCCAGCTTTTCTCCCAGCCCGGCCGCGCGCAGGCACCGCTCCGCCCGCTCCCGGTCCACCTCAGGGCCGAAGGCGCAGGCGGCCGTCTCGGCCAGCGAAAAGCAGGCCGTGCGGACCTCCTGAAACACCGGAGCGAACAGTGCCGCATAGTCGTCCCGGCGGAACTCCGCCGCGGGGACGCCGTCGATCCGGATCGTGCCGGATGTCGGCGCATACAGCCCGCACAGGAGCTTGACGAGCGTTGTTTTGCCCGCGCCGTTCAGGCCAACAAGCGCCACATGCTCCCCGGCACGGAGCGTAAGACTGATATCGTGCAGCGTGTCATGCGCCGCCCCGTCATAGCGGAATGATACATGGTCGAACGTGATCCCCGGTGCATGCTCCCGGTGGTCCGCCGCATGCGCCGTTCCCGTTCCGTCCGTGTCCGGCAGCTCCATAAACTGCCGGTAATCGCTGACCTTCAGGCTGGCGGTCTGCATTTCGTTCCAGGCGGAGATCATGTTGCCGATAAATGTGGCAAAGCCGGAGATGGCGGAAAAATACAGCACGAATTCATCCGGCCGCAGTTCACCCCGCACCGCCATGACGAGCAGCAGGGCATAGGCCCCGCCGTCGCGCAGCAGGATCACCAGCAGGTCGACGAGCCGCCCCAGAAGCAGACGGCGGTTCAGCCGTGCGGACCACGCGGTATCCTGCCGGAACAGGTCTGAAAACGTCTCGCGCAGCCATGTCGCCATGCCGTAGATGCGGATATCCTTGGCCGCCGCAAAATCGGCAGCATTTTTAGACACATACCGCAGCCTCCGGCCAATGTCCGTCCGCTCCCCGCGGGAGGCGTATTCATAGCGGTTATAGGCCCGGACGCACAACAGGTTGACCATTGCCGCAAGCGTCAGCAGCACCAACAGCAGTGGACTGATGCGCGAGAGGATCGTGCCGAACAGGGCATAGCACAGGGCATTGCGGATCAGCTCCGTCATCAGGTTAGGGACCTGACACAGCGGCACCTTGCCGTTCATCATATAGCTTGCTTCCTCGGCCCGCTTGCGCTGGTCTCGCGTCTGCTTTTTCTCATAGGTCTGATAGAACATCGCCATGCTCTTCTCCTCCAGGCAGCTGGTCAGATAAAAGCGGTAGCGGCTCTCCTGGGCCTCCAGGATGGTCTTGCAGAAGTCCCGCAGGCCGACTGCCAGAAATGTGAGCACGAGCAGGGCGCCGGCGGCCAGTGCGGCATGGAGGAACGTCTGTCCTCCCGTCACCTCCGACACGACGAGCGCGGGCAGGCGAAGCTCCGCCCAAGCCAGAAGCACGCCCAGCGGGACGCCGGCCGCCATGACAAAGAATGACGCAGGCGTTCCGCAGAGCATCTGCCGATAGCTCCACACGGCGTTGCTCATAAGACCCCGATAGGGCTTTTTGGTTGATTCCTTCAAGGCATATCGCCCCCTTCTGCTTCCACTGTAGCACACAAGGCCCCAAAAAAGAGAGATCGTGCACCAACTGCTTCCAGCGGTGCACGAATCGCATTCAGCACGCGGCGGGGACGAGGAATTCCGACGTGAACGCGCCGTCCTCGCTGTTGTATTTCACCCAGCCGCCATGCTGCTTCACAATGGCCTCTGCCCGGTGCAGGCCGAAGCCGTGTGCACCGGTCTTCCCCGTCCGGAAGAGGGAGCCAACCTTCTTCTGCTTCTTCCCGGCGCTGTTGAGAAGATAGAAATAGAGCATATCGCCCTTCATCCGCAGAGAAAGGCGGAGGAATTTTTCGCCAGCCGCGCTCCGGCAGCCCTCGATGGCATTGTCCAGCAGATTCCCGATGACAATGCTCAGCTCCAGATCGGTGAGCGACAGCTCCGGCGGCAGATTGGCCTCCGCCGTCACGGCGATCCCGGCGGCGCGGGCCTGCGCGAGCTTGGCCGAAAGAATGGCATCGACGGTCACATTGCCGGTCTTGAGCAGGGTGTCGACCGTCTGCAGGCTCCGGTCCAGCTGCTCGAGGTAGGCGATGGCCCGGTCGACCTGCCCGGCCTCCAGCTGGCCCTTGAGCGCCTGCAGATGGTGGTGGAAGTCGTGCTTATAGCCGCGCATCTCGTTATGGATGCTCCGGACCTCCTCCAGATGCTGCCGTGCCTGCTCCTCCTGCATTTCGACCAGCCTGAGATAGGTTCTCTTCAACATGGCATTTCCTCTGTTTCTGCGGTCCTCAGTTTCTGTCAATGAACGCCCGGTTGATGGCGTCATACTTTCCCCGCGCCAGCGGGACCTCCGCCCCGCCGCGCAGCAGGACGGACGTGCGCCCGATGCGCACCACGGCCTTCAGATTGACGAGGTACGACCGGTGCGTGCGGAAGAAGTCCGCGCTCAGCCGCCCGGCAAAGGCCGAGATGCTCTCGCGGATGCGGTAGTCCGGCCCGGTCGTGTGGAGAACGAGATCATGCAGAAAGGACTCCGCATACAGAAGCTCGCTCTCATAGAGCTTCACATTTCCCTCCTCGCACGCGATCACGACGGACGGCGGCTCGACGGCCAGCCGCGCGGCGGCGCGGTCCAGCACGGCGCGAAGCTTTTCCGCCGGCACGGGCTTGACGAGATAGTGCAGGGCATCGACCTCATAGCCCTCGGCCATGCACTCAAAATGCGACGTGATAAAGATGATCTCCGCCCGGCAGCCCGCGCCGCGCAGGCGCTTGGCAAGATCGATGCCGCTCATGCCGGGCATTTCGACGTCCAGCAGCAGGATATCCCAGTCGGTATCTCCGGCGAAGCGGAACGCCTCCGCGCTCGGGAAGCAGGTCACGGCGCAGGCGCCGTGCGCCCAGTCCGTCACGTCCGACTGCAGCCGTGCGGCCTGTCCGGCGTCGTCGTCACAGATCGCGATCTTCCAGCCCATGGCTATCCCCCCGTCCTACAAGAAAGCGCTCTGCCGTTATGCGCAGCAGAGCACTTCCGTTATTCTTCCGAATTCTCCGGAGCCTTCAAATTCTCCTGCGCAGCTGCGGCATGCAGCTGCTCGGTCCCCTGCTCCAGCGCCTTTTCCTCGCGCTTTGCCTGCAGGAAAAGCCGCACGGCAAGCCAGCCGACGACGACACAGCCGCCGACCAGCAGCACGAGGCCGACGATCAGGGTCGTCAGGCTCGGGGCCTCCGCCCCGCCCGCGCGGTAGCTTCGCACGAGCTGCCAGGCCATATACAGCACAACGGCAATGACCGTTCCGTGCATGATGAGCATGCCGGTCGGGTTTTTAATCTTCTTCGGCTCCATCGGTCTTCTCCTCTCCGGCCAGCAGGCCCTCCTGCTTCTCGGGGATCGGCAGGGCCTGCATGCAGGCCTCGAACTGGCTGCGGCTCATCGTCTCGTGCTCCAGCAGCCACTGCGCGATCTCCTGCAGCTTCTCGTGGTGCTCCGTCAGGATCTGCGTGCAGTGCGCATACGCCTGATCCACGGTCTTGCGGACCTCGGCGTCGATCTCGGCAGCCGTCTGCTCGGAATAGGAACGCGTGCGCTCATAGTCGCGGCCGACGAAGATCTCGCTGTCGTCGTCATAGGCCACGGCGCCGATGCGCTCGTTCATACCGTATTTTGCGATCATATCGTGCGCCAGCTTCGTGGCACGCTGCAGATCGTTCGAAGCGCCGGTCGAAATGTCGTCAAACTCCAGCTGCTCCGCCACGCGGCCGCCGAGCAGCACGACGATGCGGTCGCGCATCTCGTTTCGCGTGGTATGGAGCGTGTCCTGATCCGGCAGGCTGATCGTCAGGCCGAGGGCATTGCCGCGCGGCACAATGGTGATCTGGTGGACAGGCTCCTGCGTGGACAGGAAGTATGCCGCAACAGCGTGGCCCGCCTCGTGGATGGCCGTGATACGGCGGTCGCGCTCAATATTGACAAGGCTCCGTTTTTCCGGCCCGGCAATGACCTTGAGGACGGCGTCCTCCATGGTCTGCATCGTAATGACGGGCAGGTTCTTCCGCGCCGAGATCAGTGCCGCCTCGTTGAGCAGGTTCTCCAGATCCGCGCCGGTGAAGCCCGCCGTCGCGCGGGCGACGGTGCGCAGGTCGACGTCATCGGAGAGCTGCTTGTCGCGCGCATGGACGCGCAGGATGGCCTCGCGGCCGCCGACGTCGGGCACGTTCACATAGATCTGGCGGTCAAAGCGGCCCGGGCGCAGCAGGGCGGGGTCGAGGATATCGCGGCGGTTCGTCGCCGCCATAACGATGACGCCGTCATTGCTGCCGAAGCCGTCCATCTCCACAAGGAGCTGGTTGAGCGTCTGCTCGCGCTCGTCGTGGCCGCCGCCCATACCGGCACCGCGGCGGCGGCCGACGGCGTCGATCTCATCGATGAAAATAATGGCAGGGGCACTGCGCTTGGCCTGCTCAAACAGGTCGCGAACGCGGCTCGCGCCGATGCCGACATACAGCTCCACAAAATCCGAGCCGGAAATGGAAAGGAACTGCACATTCGCCTCGCCTGCCACGGCGCGGGCCAGCAGCGTCTTGCCCGTGCCCGGAGGGCCGACGAGCAGCACGCCCTTGGGGATGCGCGCGCCGATGCGGCGGTATTTTGCGGGATCGCGCAGGAAATCGACGATCTCCTGCAGCTCGGCCTTTTCCTCGTCCGCTCCGGCGACGTCGCTGAACATCACCTTGTCGCGGCCGCTGCCCACGCGGGCATTGGCGTGGCCGAACTTCATCATGCCGCCGCTGTTGCGCACGAGCACCATGTAGACGAGCGCGATCATGATGACCGACAGGAGCATTTCCGGCAGCATACGCACATACCACGGTGTCTGGCGCATGGGTACATAGTTATAAGACTGCAGAACACCGCTCTCCTGCTGCTCTGCGATCAGGGTCCCCAGATCCTCATAGAACAGGCCGAGGTCTGCCAACTTGTGGCTGACGGAATACGCCTCGTTCTGATAGGGCTTGCGCAGCTCGAGCGTCAGCACGCCGTTGTCATACTCAAACGAGCGGACATTCTCGCTGCGGAACTGCTCGCAGACGGTGCTGTAGTTCACATAGACCGTGTCATCCCGGAAGAACACCTCCGAGATGAGCACGACAGCCACGGCAAACACCACAATATACAGCAGGACGGTGAGCAGTCTGGAACGGTTTTTCAAGCTCCCAGCTCCTTTTATTTCGTGTAGACTTCCGGCTTCAGGATGCCGACATACTCAAACGAGCGGACATTCTCGCTGCGGAACTGCTCGCAGACGGTGCTGTAGTTCACATAGACCGTGTCATCCCGGAAGAACACCTCCGAGATGAGCACGACAGCCACGGCAAACACCACAATATACAGCAGGACGGTGAGCAGTCTGGAACGGTTTTTCAAGCTCCCAGCTCCTTTTATTTCGTGTAGACTTCCGGCTTCAGGATGCCGACATACGGCAGGTTGCGGTAGTGCTCGTCATAGTCGAGGCCATAGCCGACGACAAATTCGTTCGGGATCGTAAAGCCGACATAGTCCGCCTTGACATCCGTCTGGCGGCGCGAGGGCTTGTCGAGCAGGGTGCAGATCTTCAGGGAAGCCGGGCCCATCTCCCGCAGGTGCGCACAGACATGGCTGAGCGTCACGCCGGAGTCCAGAATGTCCTCCAGAATGACGACATGGCGGCCGCGCAGATCCACGGACACATCCTTGAGCATCTTGACCTTGCCGCTCGTGCTCGTGCCGCCGCCGTAGGACGACACGGCCATGAAATCGATCTGGCACTGGATCGGCGTTGCACGGATCATGTCCGAAAAAAACATCACGACGCCCTTCAGGATGCCCAGGAAAATGGGATCCTTATCGGCATAGTCCGCCGCGACCTGTTTGCCCAGCTCGGCAATGCGGGCGGCAAGCTCCTGCTCACTGATGAGTACGCGTTCAATGTCCTGGTGCATGTCACATTTCCTCTTTCTCTATTCGTAGGATTACAGCCTGCTCTCCGTCACGGGCCGTCCAGCGCGGATCCGCGCCGAAGCCCGCCACTGCGATCACCTGTCCGTCCAGCTCGAGCACCGGGACACGGTCCCGAACCGGCTGCGGCAGGCGGCGATCCAGAAAGAGCTTTTTCAGCGTCACGCAGCGGCCGTCCGGCAGCGTGAGCATGTCGCCCGTTTTCCGCGGGCGAAAAACGGGAATTCTCCCGACCATCTTATCATATTTCAGCGCAAAAGTGAAAGGGGTATTTTGAATTTTTTCGTTTTTTTCTGCAAGCGTGCAGACGGCCCGCAGGCCGAGCGCAGGAAAGTGCACCGTCTGCGCCAGCGGAACGGGCCGGAACACCGGCGGCGTGCCGCGGACAAGCTCCAGCGCGTCATAGCTCCGCCGGACCGTCAGGCGGCCGGGCAGGTCGGCCCGGGCAGCAGGGGCAGGATTTTCGAGCAGGGCCTGCAGCGCCCGGATGTGGACAAGGGCCGCATCCTGCGGCAGGGCCTCACGCAGCAGGCAGCGAAGCGCCCGGCGCTGCAGCGGCTCCGGGGCCTCGCGCAGCGGCGCGAGCCGCACCCGGCGCAGCACGCACGGGTCGGAAAACAGCGGCTCCGGCGCGGGCAGCAGCAGCCGCTCCGCCTCGCGGTCCAAAAGGGCATCGTCCGCCCGCACAAGGGCCGTCAGCTCCGTGACGCGCAGCGGCAGCTCCGGCGTCTCGGCCGCCAGCAGGGGCAGCACGCCGTGGCGCAGGCGGTTGCGCTGGCAGCTGTCCTCCGCGTTCGTCGCATCCTCGCGCCAGCCCGTGCCCCGCGCGCGCAGATATTCCCGCGCCTGCGCATGGGAAACGGCCAGCAGCGGCCGCACATAGCGCCCGCGGCGCGGCGGGATGCCGCCGAGACCCCGCAGCCCGCTGCCGCGCAGCAGATGCTGCAGCAGCGTCTCAAGATTATCCTCGGCCGTGTGAGCGACGGCAATGGCATCACACGGGATGGAATCGAGGAAGGCATAGCGCTGCTTCCGCGCCTCCTCCTCGCTGCGGGCGGGCTTTTCCGGCGCGCCGCAGACGAGCTCGATGCCCTCGGCCGCGCAGAACGCGCGCACAAAGGCCTCGTCGCCGTCGGACTCCGCCCCGCGCAGGCGATGGTTGAAGTGCGCCGCCCGCACATAGACGGAAAGCTCCGCCGCCAGCTCGCGCAGGCAGCAGAGCATTGCCATGGAATCCGCCCCGCCGGAGACGGCACACACGACCTGCGCGCCGGGGGCAAACAGGCTCTCCCGGCGGCACCAGGAAAGGACCTCAGCCCTCATCGTGACGCCACTCCCGGTCGGCGAAGGTCGTAAACTGCGGCAGCCACTGGAGCTTGACCGTGCCGGTCTCACCGTGGCGGTTCTTGGCCACGATGCACTCGGCGACGTTCTGCTCCGGTGTATCCTTATTATAATAGTCCTCGCGGTAGAGGAACATGACCTCGTCCGCATCCTGCTCGATGGCGCCGGATTCGCGCAGATCGGACAGCAGCGGGCGCTTGTCCTGGCGGCTCTCGTTCGCACGGGACAGCTGCGACAGGCAAAGCACGGGCACGTTCAGCTCCTTGGCCATGATCTTCAGCGAGCGGGAGATGTCCG
>OGCQ01004777.1_pt1 | contig 10592 bp, 9 predicted proteins | sample 1570161 | NCBI WGS metagenome assembly OGCQ01 (sample SAMEA4384402, study PRJEB24528) | human gut metagenome
TAGCGCACAGGATGCCGAAACCCTGGCCGATCCCCCGTGCGTTCCCTGCGACGATATCGTTGCGCTCGTCGGCAAGCACAGCTACTATCTGTACTCCACCGAGCGCATGACCGATGCGTACGCGCGGTGGTCGTTCCTCGCCAGCGAGGACGATCGCGTGCTCACGTTTGTGGAGTGCGTGCGCGACGAATCGCGGAAGTACCCGCGCCCCATGGAGGCGTCGTCGCTGTCCAACGAGCCGTTCAACCTGTCGGCCGATGAAATCGACGAGTTGTGGCGCACCGTGCGCGACAGCGGCGCCTATCCGGACCTCGATACCGTCGCTGCGTCGAACGGCGACGTGTACTACTTCTCCACCGAGTACCTGACGCCCGCCTACGCCAAGTCGCTCGCAGAGTGGAACTCCGTCGAGCGCGACATGTTTCTGTAAACGCTATCGCGCCCGTTCGGCGTACTTGCATTAGTCGTCCTGAGCGAAGCGCTGCAGGCGCGGAGTTGCAGGATCTTGCTAGAAAGAGAGGTTCTCCATGGAAGACGAAGCGCGCAACGTGTACCGCGAGGTGCAGGACCGCCATGTGCTGCGCACGGCCGACGTGTACCAAACCGAGATCGAGGACGGCGTGACGGGCTACTCCGACACGCTGCTGTCCGTGGTTGCGAACTTCCGCAACGGCGGCGCCCCCGAAGGGTTCAACGCCCAGAGCATGGTGGGCAAGTCGAAGCGCGGAGAGGTGGCGCTGCGCCTGTTCGCCGTGATCGACCACGACACGCGGACGTTCGTGCGCGCCGGCTTCAAGACGCGCGGCTGCCTGGCCGTCACGGGGTGCGCCAGCGTGGTGTGCTCCATGCTCGAAGGATGTACGTTCGACGAGGCGCTGGCCATCACGACCGACGACGTGAAGACGGCGCTCGACGGGGTTCCCGTGGACAAGGTGTACACTATCCATTTCGCCATCGAGGCCGTCCGTGCCCTCATCGGCGATTATCTCGTTCGCCAAGGGGCCTCCCTCGAAGAGCTTGACGCGGTCGTCCCCTGCAACTCCCTGAGCGTCCCCTGCATGATCTGCGAGCACTGTTCTTTGAGATCCACGAGAGTGGAGTTGAAGATGGCCGAAGCGTAGGGCTGTCGTCGTATTCTTCGGCCGCCTTTCCCGCTCAATCGAGAACGCCCCCGGATGCTGCATCCGGGGGCGTTCTGGTAGGGGGGCGAAAGCCGCGGAGGGGTTGCGGCCCTGCGGAGGATTGCTCTACGGCAGCAGACCCAGGCTGTCCAGCTCTTCCTTAACGTCGGCCATGCCGTACTGGTCGAGGCAGGCGGCCGTCGGGCAGCCCTTCTCGTGATCCCAGCCGAACGTGTCGTACACCATGCCCAGGGCGGTTTGGAAGTCGTCGCGGTCCATCTTGATGGTGCCCTCGGTGAAGGGCTTCTTGTCCGGGTCGCGCTCGGCATGGAAATAGCCGTTGTCCACCCAGAATTTGTAGAGCCGGTCCTCAACGTCGCGCGGCTCGTAGGTCTTTGGCAGTTCTTTCATAGTCTTCTCCTTTTTGACGATAAAAATCGTCCTGAGCTTCATAATATGCTCAGGGCGATGCAGATTACCGTGGTACCACCTGAATTCCCGCCATGGGCGGGCACTCTGGCTCTGTAACGGGAGCACCCGTGCGGCCTACTGCAGGTTCGGCACGCCCGCTCCGAAGCGACCTTCTCCCGACCTGCGCAGGGGCTTTCAGCAGCCGCCCCCTCTCTGCAGCGCGCGGATGGGATACTCCTCTTCTTCCATGCGTTTTCACTATGCGGTTATGATAGCCGAAAACCGGCCGGTTGTCAAGCGTTTTTGGGCAGATAGCCGCTCATTTCGGCGGCCATATCGTCCAGCAGCTTCATGGCTGCCGCGCGGTCGGCGTCAACGGCGGTCAGATAAATCTTGACCTTCGGCTCCGTGCCGGACGGACGCAGGATGACCGTACCCTTCTCGCCGAGCTGAAGCACGAGCACATTGGACTTCGGCAGCGTGACCGCTTCCTCCGTGCCGTGGACGAGATCGCGCGTGACGCGCGCCTGATAGTCCGTGACGGACGTGACGGCAATGCCGCACACAGCCTTCGGCAGCTCGCGGCGCATCTGCGCCATAAAGCCAGCGGAAATTTCCATGGCGTCCGGGCCCTGCAGCTCGCAGCTCAGCACGCGCGCCTCATGCCAGCCGAAGCGGCTGTAGAGCGCGTCCATGTGCTCGGCCAGATTTGTGCCCTCGCGCTTGAGCGCGGCGGCGAGGTCGCAAGTCAGCATGGAGGCAACGACGGCGTCCTTATCGCGGGCATACGTTCCCTTGAGGTAACCGCAGCTCTCCTCAAAGCCGAAGACGAAGCGGTTCTCCTCGTGCTTCTGCTCAAGGGCGAGAATTTCGCCGCCGATGTACTTGAAGCCCGTGAGGACCCTGCGCATCTTCACGCCGTAGCTTGCGGCGATCTTGTCTGCCATCGGGGTCGAGACGATGCTGCGCACGGCGACAGGGTCTGCCGGGAGCGTGCCCGCCTTCTGCATCGTGCCGAGGATATAGTCCAGCAGCAGGCAGCCCAGCTCGTTGCCGCTAAGCTTGCGGAAGCCGCCTTCCACCGGGACGGCCACGGCCACGCGGTCGCAGTCGGGGTCCGTGCCGAGGATGAGGTCCGGGTGCGTCTCGCGCGCGATCTTGTAGCTCTCGTTCAGCGCGGCGTCCGTCTCCGGGTTCGGATATTCGCAGGTCTTGAAATCGCCGTCCGGCTTTTCCTGCGCGGGAACGACGGCGACGTTCACGCCGATGCGGCCGAGCACGGTGCGGACCGGCTTGTTGCCCGTGCCGCACAGCGGCGTGTAGAGCAGATTCAGGTTATCGGACGGGACAGTGGCAAGGCGCTCGCCGAGAACGGTCTCATAGTAGCGCTCCCACAGCTCCGGCGCGATGAATTCCACGCCGCCCTCCGCTAGGAAGTCCTCAAAGCTCTTTTCCGCCGGGAGGAAATACGGTATCTTTTCAATCTCGGCAAACACGCGGGCCGCCCGCTCGTCCGTCATCTGACAGCCGTCCGGGCCGTAGCACTTGATGCCGTTGTAGATGCCCGCATTGTGGCTGGCGGAAACGACGATGCCACAGCCGCAGCCAAGCTGGCGCACGGCAAACGAGAGCATCGGCGTCGGGGCCAGCTCGTGATAGACATAGACATGCACGCCGCGCTCCGCAAGGGCCACGGCACACAGCTCCGCATAGCGGCGGGAGTTGTGGCGGGAGTCATAGCCGATGGCGCAGCGCTGCGGCAGCTCCGTCGAGGTCAGCCATGCGGCAAGGCCCTGCGCCGTGCGGCGAACGGTGAAGTCGTTCAGGCGATTCGTGCCGATGCCCATAATGCCGCGGATGCCCGCGGTGCCGAACTGCAGCTCTGCGCCGAAGCAGCCCTTGCGCTCCGTCTCGTCGTTCTGCATGGCGGCCAGCGCAGCGCGCCCGGCCTCATTCAGCGGCGCCTGCTCGCACCACTGCTGATAACGTTCCAGTTCCGTCATTTCAGCCTCCTAAAATATGGAATTAAAGTCATAAGCTCAGACTGTCAAATTTGTCATTGCGAGGCCCCGCAAGGGGCCGTGGCAATCTCGCAGGATCGGCTGCGGATTTTGGCAAGCCGAGGCGAATCCGAAGCCTGCTCCACGAGATTCCCACGTCGCTTCGCTCCTCGGAATAACACGACCGGGAAAGCTCACGAACGCCCCGCCCCAATGGGACGGGGCGCTGTGTCGTCCGGTTATTTCAAAAACGGTTCGATCAGGCGCTGCGTTTCCGCATCGTCTGCACGCGTCTCCCGCAGCGACTGCAGAAGGGCCTGCGCTTCCTGCTTCGTCTCCGCCGGGGCGATGACGAGCACCGGCGTGCCGGTCTCTGCAAACCCGCCGTCCGCGCCGCGGTGCAGCAGTGCGATGAACTGCTCTCCGGCCGCGTCGCACCAGAGCATATCGTCCTGCCAGAACATCCAATCCGAGTCGATGTCCGACGGCAGGATCAGGCTGTCCATGATGCGGCTGCCGTTTACGAATACGCCGCCCGGCTCGGTAGCTTCAAAGGAATCCGCGTGATTCCGGAAAAGGTAGTGATACGAAATGCCGCTGATGAGGACGGTACAAGGCTCCGCGGAGCCATCCTCCTGCAGAGCGATCGCCTGCATCGTCCGGCTTTCCGCCTTGGCGATCGGCGTATTCCAGTAAGAAATCAGTATTACGCCTGTAACGAGTATGGCTACAGATGAAATAACGGCTATTATAATTGCAATCGTATGTTTTCTGCTTGTTTTCATACAGTTATCCTATTTGAGTACAAACCATGCTTGACCAATCTTCAAATTAATCGGTTCATCCATGACTGCACTCGTGGCAGACGATATTGCAGCTTCATTAACATTGGAGTAATGTGGGGACTGGAAAGAAATATTATACGTCTGTGTCCGCGTCTTTGGAGTATCGGTTTTACTATTATAGTAGAACCAACTGATTGTCTTCAAATACGAATAATATGTTCTTGCGCCCAACACGTTACCCTGGTCCGTGACCCGATATGTAAATGTTTCGTACGTCAAGAACTGCGGCGCAGCCTGCGCTTTATCTCCAGTTCCGGCGTAGTACGAACTATTTGAGCCGCATGCATATTGAATCAGTGTAATTCCAGAACTTCCAAATGGGACAAATCTATCAATAACTACACCAGCACAATATGCAAGCACTGTTGCTGCAAAATTAGCTGCAGCACTACCATTAGAAGTAATGGAGGTCATGGCAAAGCAATTATTGACCGTGACTACCCAATCCTTCAACTTATAACCTTTATAATTGCGAACAGGACTCCAACTAGTAGAAGTAGAGTAGGTAACAGGCGCAGAATCACCGGGAACAAGTAATTCAGTCACACCAAATTCTTGACATAATTCACGAATTCTGTCTGCCACCTCATCAGGGACATCATATTTTGAGATAACAGACTCGCAGTTTTCGGTAGTTACACGCAACTGCACTTCATATACAGCGGGATCAAAGCGTTGAGGAGTACTTTCGACTGCATCATTAGTAGCAGCAGCTTGCAACATGAGCATGAGCAAAATTCCAAATACAGTTATCAGGGAGATACAACGTCTAACAAACTTACGATTCATGACAATTCTCCTTTATATTTGAAATATTATTACACGCCTCCAGATATGCGTAGCTAATTTCACCCCCTATTTCTATATTTCTGACTGGCATGCAATTTGCAGCAGATGAATGCCCAACTAGTTTACTAATAAAGATTATAATACATTTTGAAAGAAAACACAACTCTAAGAATTCGACATAAAATAGCGTTGAATTATGTCCAGTCCAGATTGATCACTTAATGATTCGCACAGCGATTGCAGCAGCTCCTGTGCCGCCTGCTCCGACTCTGCCGGAGCGACGACGAGCGACTGCATGCCGGGAAGCGGCAGGACGAGCGTGCTGCCGTCGGCTGCGATCCAGAACGGATCGGTATCCGCCTGCATCGTGAGCCACGGGTCAAAGGCGTCGTCCGGCAGGATGACGCCGGAGCAGACGCGCGTACCGTCGACATAGATGCCGCCGTCCGTCCCCGTCTCGAACGCGCCGACTCTGCCGCCGAGCAAATAGGAGCGGGACGTGCCCGCGATGCGCACGGTGCACGGCGTGGCCGAGCCGTCCGGTGCGAGGGTCATGCCCTGCATGGTCCACTCGTCGGCGCGCTCTGCCGCATGGTCGCGGTTGGATGCGAAGAAAATGCCGATGCCGCAGACCACAAGGAGCGCAGCCGCGACGGCGGTAATGAGAATACGGTTCCGGCTCATGGCGCCGGTTTACACGTCTTCGATGATCGCGGAGTTGTTCTTGGCCTGCGGATTGACGAGGGCGCGGAACTTCGAGCGGGAATTGCGGATCTCGCTCAGAGCCTCGGCGACGGCCTCCTCCGTGCGGCGCAGGGAATCGTCGACATAGTCGTTCGTGACCTTCTTGAGCTCCTTGATCTTATCCTGCGCGGCGCGCACCATATCGTTGGCCTGATTCTTGGCCTCGAGATAGATGGCCTCCTGCGAGACGAGCTGGCGGGCCTGTGCCTGCGCGGACTTCATGATATTCTCGGCCTCGCGCTTTGCGTTCGTAATGAGCTCGCTGCGGGAATCCACGATGGTCTTGGCCTGCTTCAGCTCGCCGGGGAGCTGGTTGCTGATCTCGTCGAGCAGGTCGAGGACCTTTTCGCGCTCAACAGCGCACTTATCGCTGCTGAACGGCACGGAGCGTGCGTCCTGCACCATTTCATACAGGGTGCCGATCAATTCTTCAATGCCGTGTTCGTTCATGATATTGCCTCCTAATCGTTGCCGCCGCCCGCTCCGGTCTTGCGGAGCAGGGTGATGGTCGTTTTTCCGTAATGATAGTCTTTTGAGCGGGTCAAGCCCGGAAATTCCTCTGCAAGCGGTTTGCCGAGGGGTCTTTCTGTGATAATTATACCACCATCCGACAAAATGTCAATTTCCGATAGGCGCTGAATCGCCGTTTCGAGGGATTTTTCTGCATAGGGCGGGTCGAGGAAGATCAGGCGGAATTTCCGCCTGCACCGCGCAAGATATTGTGTGAAATCCGCGCACACGACCTCTCCCCTGTCTTCAAAATGCGTGCGGCGCAGATTCTCGCGCACGAGGGCAGCGGCATCCTGCCGGTGGTCGACAAAAACGGCGCGTGAGGCCCCGCGGCTGAGCGCCTCGATGCCGAGCTGACCCGTTCCGGCGAACAGGTCGAGCACGTCGCCCGCGATGTCGAACTGGATGATGTTGAACAGGGCTTCCTTCACGCGGTCCGTCGTTGGGCGCGTGAGCATGCCCTCCGGCGTTTTCAGCTTTGTGCCGCGCGCCGTTCCGGTGATAACTCTCATGGCTGTGTTTGCTCCTGTCCGTGAAAATGGTCATAGACCGCCTGCGCCTGCGGCGCGGGCAGCACCTCCTGCAGCTCCTCCCGGCTGGCGGCACGGATGGCCGCGAGCGAGCGGAAGCGGCGCAGGAGCTGATTGCGGCGCTTTTCCCCGATGCCGGGGATGGCGTCGAGCTGCGAGCCGCGCACATGGCGGCTGCGCAGGGTGCGCTGATAAGTGATGGCGAAGCGGTGCGTTTCCTCCTGGATGCGGCCGATGAGGGCAAACACCGCCGGATTGCTCTGGATGCTGATCTCCTGCCCGTCCGGCGTAACAAGGGCGCGCGTGCGGTGGCGGTTATCCTTGACCATGCCGAAGATCGGCAGAAACACGCCCATTTCCGAAAGCGCGGCGCGAACCGTTTCGGCATGCACAGCGCCGCCGTCGATGAGCAGAGCGTCCGGCCGCTCGGCAAAGCCGCTGTCGCCGTCGAGATAATGGCGGAAGCGGCGGCAGAGCACCTGCCGCATGGAAGCATAATCGTCCTGATCCGTCAGACCGCGTACCTGAAAGCGCTTGTAATCGCTTTTTTTCGGCTTGCCGTCCTCGAACACCGTCATGGAGGCGACGATATCCGTCCCGGCAATGTTGGAAATATCATAGGCCTCAAGGCGGCGCGGCGGCTCGCGCAGGCCGAGCATGCCCTGCAGCAGCACGAGCGTGCCGCTCAGGCGCTCTGCCTTTGAGGTAGCGCGCTCGGCCTCCTCGCGGGCGTTTTTCTCCGCCAGCTCCACGAGCCTGCGGCCGTAGCCGCGCTGCGGCGTGCGGATGAGCACATGCTTGCCGAGCTCCTGCAGCAGAAGCTCCTCGAACAGCGCGGCGTCGTCCATCTCCGCCGGGAGGAAAATGCGGCGCGGCGCGGCCTTGCGCGTCAGATAGTACTGCTTGACAAGCGACGACAGCGCGTCGTCCGGCTCCTCCGGCACAGGCAGGACCTCATAGTCCTTATCCATGAGGTTGCCCTTGATAAAGTGCAGCACCGCAAAGCAGGCCTTCGCCTCCGTCTGGTACCAGCCGATGACGTCGGTGTCCGCCATCGTGCCTGCCGTGACGAGCTGCTTCTGCCCGAGCAGCTCAATGGCGCGCAGACGGTCGCGGTATTCCGCCGCGCGCTCAAAGCGCAGCTCCTCGGCTGCAGTCTCCATCTTCTCCTGCAGCTCCTGACACAGGCTCTGGTGCTTGCCCTCGAGCAGAAGGACGGCCTGCTCCAGCCGCGCGTGATAGTCCGCCTGCTGCATGCAGGGCCTGCACCAGCCGTCGCAGCGCTCCATCTGATAGTTCAGGCAGGGCCGCTCCCTGCCGATGTCGCGCGGGAATTTTTTGGAGCAACCCGGCAGGCGGAACGTCGTGCGCAGGGCGTCGATGACCTGCTGCGTGCGCCCGCGGCTTCCGTAGGGGCCGAAATAGCGCGCGCCGTCATCCGTGACGCGCGTGGCCAGCGTGATGACGGGATAGTCCTCGCGCAGGTCGACGCGCAGGTAGGGATAGCCCTTGTCGTCCTTGAGCAGGATGTTGTATTTCGGCATATAGTGCTTGATGAGCGAGCATTCGAGCACGAGCGCCTCGAACTCCGTCGCGGCGGCGATCGTCTCGAAATGATCGACATTCGACACCATTTTGCGCGTTTTTGCATTATGCGCCGCCGTATCCTGAAAATACTGGCTGACGCGGTTTTTCAGTTTTTTTGCCTTGCCGACGTAGATCACGGTCCCGGCGGCGTTTTTCATCAGATAAACGCCCGGCTCATAGGGCAGCGACAGCGCGGCCTGCTTCAATTCCTCACGGGTCATGCTTGCTCCATTCTGACGAGAAAGCTGCCCCAAACGCCGCCGATTCCGTGCGTTTGGGGCAGCCGTTCATGTTGAGCGGATCAGAAAATATCCTTGACGAGCATCTGCGCCAGCGTCTTGACTGCCGCTTCCTCGTCCGGGCCTTCGGCGATCAGCGTGACCTCCGTGCCCGTGGTGATGGCCATGGAGAGTACGCCCAGCAGGCTCTTGGCATTGATCTTCCGGTCGTCGACCTCGATCCAGATGCTGGAACGGAATTCATTGGCCTTCTGAATGAAAAACGTAGCCTGTCTGTTGTGCAGACCAGACTCACACTTGACCACCGATTTTTCTGTATACATCCTGTGTCACTCCTTCAAATTTGAGGCTGCGCGAGGTGATATGCTTCTCTTAGAATATAACAAAACAGGGGCATTTGTCAACTGTTTTCTCAAGTTTGCCGGGATTTCCCGTCAGGCCAGCTCGGCGATGGTCACGCCGTCCTCGCCCTCGCCGTAGACGCCGAGGCGGTAGCGCTTCACGCAGCGATTGCGCTTCAGCTCGTCCTGCACGGCCTTGCGCAGGACGCCCGTGCCCTTGCCGTGGATGATACGCACGGAGGCGAGATTGGCCATCATGGCGTTATCGAGGAAGATATCCAGCGTAGCAACGGCCTCGTCAGCCGACATGCCGCGCAGGTCCAGCTCCGTTGAGGCGCCCGCGCTGCGGAAGGCGCGCTGGCTGCGCTCGATGATCTTCTTGGCCTGCTGCTTCGTCTCCTCAATGAGATATACCTCGTCCGGCTGCGCCGTGACCTTCATGATCCCGGCCTGCAGCAGATAAGAGCCGTCCTTGTTGATGGCCAGCACGCTCGCTCGGGTGCCGAAGCGGACAAGCTCGACTGTGTCGCCGACGCGGATGGCACGCGCCGCCTGCGGGCGGGACTTCGGCGCGTCGTCATGCCCGGCAAGGCGGTCCTCTGCCTCGTTGAGCCTGCGGCGCAGCTCGGTCTGCTTCGCGTTCGAGCCCTGCACGTCCGCGTTTTCCCGCAGCTGCTTGCGCAGCTGCTTCAGCTCGTCTGCGACCTCGTTCGAGGTGCGGCGGGCATCGTCGATGATGCTCTGCGCCTCGGCGCGGGCCGCACGCACGGCTTTTTCGCGCTCGCGCTTGATCTCGGCATAATAGGCCTCGGACTTTTCCTTCATCTGCTCCGTTTCCTGGCGCAGGCGCTCTGCCTCGAGCTTGGCGGCCTCCATCTGCTGGCGCTGCTGCTCGAGCTGGTTCAGGACGTCCTCAAAGTTGCGGTCGTTTTCGTTCACAAGGCTCTTTGCCTTGTCGATGATCGGCTCCGGCAGGCCGAGGCGGCGGGAAATGGCAAAGGCGTTCGATTTGCCGGGGATGCCGATGAGCAGGCGGTAGGTCGGCCGCAGCGTCTCCACGTCGAACTCGCACGAGGCGTTCATGACGCCCTCCGTGCGCATGGCATAGAGCTTCAGCTCGGCATAGTGCGTCGTGGCGGCCACGCGGCTGCCGCACTGGCGGCAGAACTCGATGAGCGCATTGGCAAGCGCCGCACCCTCGGCCGGGTCCGTGCCCGCGCCCAGCTCATCAAACAGCACGAGCGTGTCGCGGTCACAGTCGGCGACGATGTCGACGATATTCTTCATGTGGGCGGAGAAGGTGGACAGCGACTGCTCGATGGACTGCTCGTCGCCGATGTCCGCCAGCACCTGCCGGAAGACGGAAATGGCGCTGCCGTGGTCCGCCGGAATGTGCAGGCCGCACTCCGCCATCAGTGTCAGAAGGCCGATGGTCTTGAGCGTGACGGTCTTGCCGCCGGTGTTGGGGCCGGTGA
>OGCQ01004779.1_pt1 | contig 10589 bp, 12 predicted proteins | sample 1570161 | NCBI WGS metagenome assembly OGCQ01 (sample SAMEA4384402, study PRJEB24528) | human gut metagenome
TGCCGCCGGAAACGGCGGCTTAAAGTTAGAGCAGTACGGATGGTTTACCGTATACTTCCTCAACAATGGCTTCAAATACCAGATGGCGCGCAAACAAAGAAAAGCACCCAACCGTTGAAGTTGGATGCTTCCTATCAATTACATTGCATTATATTGTTTTCTGAAAATATACAGTTTTATAAACGCCAGACAGAAGTCGAACAGATAATGTCTGCTTAGGAGGGAAAGGCTGCTTTCTTGGCAGAGGCTCACCGTTATCTTAACTCACTACACCCGGTATGATTCTTACATGCCCAGCACAATTCAATTTATGCGAAATATGAATTTATTTTTTATCCCAAAAAGTAAGGTACATTTGTGCAACGGACTCAAGCAGTACAAGAAGAATATGAAGTATGACGAAAATACAGATTGCCGAAACATACTTCAATGATTGAAGTGGGAAAATTGATTTGGTCAGAGCAACAGCAATCAAGAAAATCAGATAAACCGTTTCACAAATAATATTATATGCTATATTAGATAATAAAATCTGGAATAATGATAGTTGCTTTCCGTTTACTGAATGATAGTGTTTCTCATTCGACAATGTGTTTTTAAGTTCCTGTATATTATGATTATCTGCAGAAACTAGTATCGTAATAATCGCAATAGAGAACGATATTAAAATGGCAATAATATTTATTTGAGTGCTAATAAATTCAGAAAAAACTGCATTGAGCTTTTCACCATCGCCAAAATTAAAGAAAAGAGTAATTGCCAAAGCTGTTGTTGCAACCACCATTGGGAATATAAATTTGACATACAGTTTTTTTCTGGATTTTATATAGTCTTTAACTGGGACAAAAAGAATTGACTTCATTATCACCGCCTCGTTTCATCTATAAAAGTTTGAGCCTTATTGAAGAACTCAGAACTACACACCTCGTTAGTTAATCCTTCGGCTTCCACTGTAAGATAGTGTTTCATCTTAATCAAGTCTGTGGCAGCTTCAAATGTCCCGGATTCATTTGTTCCCTTGACTGCTATTTTCTTAATTTTGTTATTGCTTTGCATATCCTCATAATATGCTTTTATCAAATTTTCCGGGAATTTCTTGGCCTTTCTCGGTTTTTTTATAAGAATTTGCACTTCATCACTGATATCAGTTCGATTTGCAAATCTCATAAAGTCATCATTCAGATCATCTTTGCTAACGGTCAACGTAATAAAAGATGTAGTTTTAGCTTTCTTGAGAGATGTCAAAAAATCATCTCCTGGCATTATCTCATGTATAAGTGTATATAAATAATTGTCGCTACATTCCTCACTGTATTGCTTGAATTTTGCATTAAGATAATCAATAATACACTTTATCGAAATGCCATAGTGATTGCTTTCATGTACAGCTAAAAACCGATGTTGTCCTTTCGCTAACCGAATACAAAGATGAGTTTTTTCTTCGTCACCATCCTGCTGGCGTTTCCGAAGTCCAAGTTCTTCCATCGTTTCAGTATCAATTTCTTTCCGTACATGATTATATTTGGCAGATTTGAAAATAATATCATAATTGCCCGGTGTCAATTCTTTAACAGAATCCAGCCATACAATTTTCTCTGAAGTTGTCAGATTCCGTTTTCTATCACTCAAGCTTTGGGAAAGGACATGCTGCAGCATTGCCGAAAAAGATGCAACAATTTGATCCATGCTGTACTTGGAACCATCTTCGGCATTTTTTTGCTTTGCAATGGTTAAATAGTAAAAATAAATAGGAACATTTTTCTTTTTGGTCTCTGTGCCCATTTCTATCCTCCTTAAAGCACGTCAGAAAGCAGTGACCAGCAGTCGCTTCCAATGTCATCAGAATACTGGTCACTACAAATACAAAGCTCCCCACTTTGCTTATCTTGGCGTACAATTCCACCTTTAAGATTGTAGCGATCCACATATTTTTTTAATACGCCAAATTTTTTAGCCGTGTATTTATCAATGTCTTCACTATCTCCAGACTTTGTAAAACCACCCTTTGTCTCAATAATCCAAACTGAACCATCGGTCGCTCCAACAACATAGTCTGGATAAAAAGACTTTTGCTTTCCGAAGTTGTCCACATACACAATGGAGAAATATTCGATGCCCTTATCTCCGTTTTTATAAAACCACGAAACTTTAGAACTATTTTGGCAATGGCGTTCGAAAAGTTTCTCTGGAAGAGAACGCCTTTCTGCAGAAGCCAAGTAACGCTTATATACGTTCTTTGTCATTTCACTCTGAGATTTTCCGGTTATATCATATGTAAATAGTGTTTCCTGCGGGAAACCAATCGGCTTTTCCGTGACTCTCGGTATATCCAAACTAAATTGAAGTGCTTCATCGGACATTGCACTTCTTACATCTTCAATCAAACGATGCTTATTATTGATAACAAAAGCATACAGTGCACGAGTGTCAATTTTTAAGATTTTACAATCACAGTGCAGGCCCTGCAGAAATAACTTTCGTATAATTGCATTGATACTGCTGTAATCAAGGTTTATTTTAAATCCAATTTCTGCTACGCAATGATGATATGCCTTACCATGCTTGTGAGTATTCAAAGGTTCATGAATTGCAACATCATTCAACCCAGAAATATTCTCTTTAGATAAAATGGAAACCTCACCAGATTTGGTGTAGTCAATAATATCTTCAGCAAACGAATATCCATGGGCTTCAAGCAATGTCTTGTTTTTATCCATATCACTCGTGGCATGATATTTCTTTTCAAAGAACTTGCTGATTACTTTTAGGGCCAGTTTGGCATCACGAGGGAACGGGACATTCGTTTTGTACTCGCTAATTAAGGTAAAGGAACGGTGCTCCGGTTTCAGGAATACCCGGTATGCCTCCAAAGCGTCTTTACCAAGACTCAGCTTGACGCTTTCCGCAAATTTTTCATCCAGCGTAAAAAGATAGCAACAATCCAACAAATCACAATCGTAATGCTTTGCCTCTGGCATACGGCGAATACGTCCAATGGTCTGAATTTCAAAGGTTTCACTCATGTTGTCACGGAGTTTGACTAAGATATGAGCTCTCGGACAATCCCATCCCGTTGCAACAGCTTGCTTTATAATTACCGCTATTGGTGTGGCATCTGGGTCGGAAATTCCTTCTAAATTCTGCTTTTTATCAGAAAGCCAAACTGCCAGTTGACTATTCTCATAAGTGATTCCCTGAGATTCAAAGTATTCTTCAATTCGATCCAGCAATGCATCAGACTTATTGGGAATCTGGACCACAATCAGAGGGTTTACATTGACATTACGTCTTAAAAATTCTGCATGAATCTCCTGTTGCTTAGCAATTGCTTTTTGGATTAAGTAAGAAATCTGATCGTCAACGCTGATATTCTGCTCGAAGTTTTCGTTGATGACAAGAAGTTTCTTAATCAAGCCTTCGGAAATAACATCTTCTTCTGGAATGTCAATAACAGTTGCGTTTTTATATCCTTTAGGTGTAGCAGAGCATCTGATTATTTTGTCTGGATGAAACAACTCAATAATATCATCGGCCTTGATGGTATCGTTTTGATGGGACTCATCCACAATGACTTTGAATGAAAGGCCAGCATCCAATGCGTTTTTAATATACTCAACAAAATTGGTTCGTTCACTATCCCTCAAGGCAGTATTGCCTTTCTTAGTAAGTTTTTCCCAATTGATAAAGCAGACATCGTTTTCTTCAAATCCGCTTGCCATAATATCATGCAATAATTTAGTGTGGCTGCCGTGGATATATTTATCCATCTTGTTTTTACTCTGTTCTTCTAAACCGCCCTTCCCAGGGGTCAGCCAGATGAAAACAGTTCTACTATTGCTTTTAATATATTCGTCTATAAAATGAGTCAGAATAATTGTTTTTCCGCTACCTGTGCAGCTCTTTAAAACAATCTCATTGTGTAACCCTTCCATAGCTTCCATCAAATCAAAGATAGCCTTCAACTGAAAATTTGCAAGAGTAATTTCCATGTTTAGCCCTCCAGTTCTTTATAATAATAGTCAGGAATGATATTCACGGAAATCTTTTGATCTCTTAGCTTTTGCTCTTGCTCTGCATCAAGTAAAATGTCATGGGCCATATACAGCTTACGACACTGAGAGAGATTAACCGCATTTTCCATAAATCCTTCCAGCTCTTCTTCACTCAATATAATGGCAATTTCGGCATTTCCTGTGAAGTTAATTCCATTTTCAAGCTCCACAAGTTCACGAACATGAAGCAGAAGTTCATCTGCATACTCATAATACATCCTGTCAGTGATTGGAATATATCCAACACGGAAATATTTCAAACTGGCATTGTACCCTTCGTTAGCAATAACTCGTTTGATTCTTTCATACGTAACGTTTCTACAAATATCGTTTTCATTATTGGTGCACAGAATAAATTGTCGCTTGCTATCAGCATGCTCTGCATTATACTTGAGTAGTGCATGACCTGTAGTGCCGCTTCCTGCAAAAAAGTCGAGTACGATGCTGTTATTTTGGGACGCAATATCTAAAATTCTATTGATGAGCCTAATCGGCTTAGGGTTAGTAAACATACCCGCTTTTCCAAAGACTGATTTTAAGTCACGAGTGCCCTCCTGCGTATCTCCAACTTCTGTTCTATACCATATTGTTTTACATACAGTCCCTTTTTGCACCTCTGACAAAAAAGTTTTAATCCTTGGCACATTATTTCCTTTTGCGCCGAACCAAATCCGATTATCAGCTCTTAACGCTAAATAGTTCTCTTCTGATGTAGCCCAGCTCCTGCTTGATGTGGGACGTACAACTCTTCCTGAAGGTGTAACAATATCGTACATATATGCTTCAGATGCTGTTTTGACTGTAAAATCACTTGATGTCCATGGCCCCCGAGGATCATTATCTGGGTTTGTATATCGTTTATCCATTTCAACTGTACGTTCCAACAATTTCGGATGCCAGATTTCTTTGTTCTTTGCATACAGGAGGATATGATCATGGCTATCAGAGAGCCATTTTGCATCATTTTGTGGAGAAAATTTCTTTTCCCATATGATGTTAGCCACAAAATTCTGATATCCAAATAGTTCATCACAAAGCACCCTTAATGCTGCAACTTCATTGTCATCAATAGATATGAATATTGTCCCATTGGATGATAAAAGTTTTTGGGCTATCACAAGTCGACGTCTCATAAACGATAACCACTTTGAATGCCGAAAGGTATCGTTCTTATCAACCAGAGTATCCGAATATGTGAATCCGTCTTTTAATGTATTATATGGGGGATCGATGTAAATCAAATCAACTTTTCCTCTATGAGTTTTCTCTAACATTTGAAGCGATGCTAAATTATCTCCCTCGATTAAAAAGTTAATTATTTCACCATTGTTGATGAAAAGATCTTTATCTTCATTCAATACTGGTGTATTTAATTCAAGAACCTCATCAATATGCTCTTTGTGCTCCTCAAAAATGAGGCCGTATTTTTTTCCATTAATATCTTTTTCTAACTCAGATAAATAAGAAAGAAGATTTCCTGTATTCGTGTCTTGTGGCGCAGAGGCAATGAATGTTCGTATTTGTCCGATTTTACTTAGTAAATCCTCACGTTTTTTCTTAGAAACATTAGTACTCATTTCGTTACCTCTTTGCTTTCTTTTTTCGGCATGATACTGGTCATACTATGAAGCAAATCATTGTATGCTTGTTGAGATCTTGCCTGAGCTTCCCACTGGTCGATCATTCCTTTGGGTACATAGGGATTCTGAATAGTTTCCCAAGTGATTCTGTCTTTATAGCCGAGATTCTTCGCCATTTCTTCCAGCAAATTATAGTTTAAATTTTGTCGTTTTTGTTTCATTAATTCAGATTCTTCCGAAGATGAATATGCATCTAAAAGGTTTTTCCAAGCGCCTCTGACAGCAGTATCTTTTGCAAAAACCACATCAATAAGATTGAGTGCATGAACACTGTCTACAGTCCAACCGTAAATTCGTGATGTCATAAGGGTGCGAAAAATTTGCATTTTATCTTTCCGTTTTTCTGCACGGTTTTGCAGGTATTGACCTATAACAACTGCTAAGATTGGAATTCCTACAATTGCAACTAAATTTAAAACTGCCATTATCATTTCAAAACGAGTCATATTAATTTCCCTCACAATCAAGACCTTATCTTTAATCTATATTTGCGATTTCTGCCGCTACCAACTTTTACAATCAGTCCGTTATCCAACATTTCACGTAGAAGAATACTGGATGTAGACTGAGATACGCCCAGCAGATCATCTACATCTTTTCTTACAATGCTATCCTTTTTTCCAAACAATGAGAGAACCATTTTCATGCGCTCATTTTTAATCCCTACTTCGTGCATTTCTTGATTATAATTTAAGTTAGGCAAGGTGATCTTAAATGCATTGTTGCTCACTTCAATAATAGGCTTTACCGCTTGATCCGCATAGCATTCATTAATTTTCATAATGCCGGTGCCATAAGCTTCAATTAACTTAAGACGATAAAAAACATTTGCTAATTTTTTGTTACGCAAAACAGATACACCCAGCATTATATCCTCATAAGAAATCCCACGGACCAATCCACCAATGGTTACGAATTCTATGCGTCCATCAAAAATACTAATAAGGGTGGAACCGCTCACGGAATAGTCTCGATGCACAAGTGCATTTAAAAGAGCTTCACGTAGTGCTTCGGCAGGATAATCTCGCTTGTCAATTCGATCTAATCCTTTAAATTCTGCACGAGTGTGATTGAATTGGTCGATATAGGTGTACGCCTCCTCAAGCTGTTCCAGCAAAGAACCTGTCAGTTCCTTGCGATCCTTAAAAACACTTTTCTTACTTCCCTCAAAGACGGCCATTTTGATGGTATGCGTGCACTGATCAGACAGCAACATTCCAAGATTTGTGTAAGTGCCATCTTCACCGATTATATTCAGTGTGCGCTTCTGAGCATCGCCAAACTCCACCTTTTTCTTTGCAAAATATTCTTTCGCTTTTTCAAATGTCAGCTGCTGATTAATGGAACGTGCATCTTCATAGCAATCTCCGCTGGTTTCTCGAATCATATTCAAAATGGCTGTTTCAGAAGCTGGAACTGAAGAAGCACCTTGACGTACATATACGCCCTCCGGGCGAATACCTTTCGAATGCAAATAGTAAGGACGAGCTGTGCCACGTTGCACAGTTAAAACAATAACATCTTTATGTTCCATTTTCTCAACAGAGTAATCAGTGAACATAGTCACGTCTGGACGCACAATATCTCGAATCATATTAGTTAGGCGAAGCATAGTATCATCTACATTATCAACACCGTATATTGTTCCGTCATCATTGATGCCGATATAAAGCTTCCCACCATTTGTATTTGCAAATGCAATAACAGCGTACTTAATGTCGTCCATATATTCACGCTTGAACTCCACATTCTTTCCTTCTATCAAGAAGATTACCTCCTTTAGCCGTCACTATTATTTTAATTATATCTAATTATCATGTAATTATCAAGTGATTAGATGAGCTAATTTGATTTCTTTCAATTATGCAAAAATCTGCCCAGTGGATTAAGAATCATCAAAAAGTTAAACAATCTCTCGAAAGGGAATAATTTCACGCACAATTTTATAATTTCTGTGTGTGAAATTTTTTATTCTGGATTTCGACACTCGATATTTACCAAAAAATATATAAAAGTGTGATTGCAATCGCAAAATTATGAATTATTGTGTGATACATCCAAAAAATCAAGAAAAGCCGGATACCACTTCTTGCGAAGCAGCATCCGGCCTTGTTCTATGCTTTATCATTCCATAACCTCAACCATCATCTTGGCTCCCAGCTTAAAGCTGCTCTGGAACAGCAGGCACTCTACCATGGTCTGATGCTCATGGACAGCATCCGTATAACGGGAAAAAAGTTCCTTCTGCTCTTCCGTCATGATTGCCAGAAGTTTTTCCTCGTTTCTGGTAATCAAGCGGAGGGCTTCTTTCAACTCCTTGCAGGCGGCTGAAACATACTCTGTTGGCTCGATATTGCCATACCAGAATTCTTCCAGGATTCTCATACTGCACCCTCCCCGTAAATCAGCTCCCGGAGAATGATCTCCTCTGCACGATTATGAATGCTGTTCATGGCTCTGACCCAAGCCATCTGGTCACTGGCTTTCAGATCCTCTGTCACGCCCTCTGCGACCTTCATCTGCTCGATAATACATTTCAGGTGACTTTGTGCCTGCTCGTTCAGATTGGCAAGGTAAGTCCAGATCTGCCCCTCCAGAACCAGATCGTTGAACATCATTGGATTGTGCTCTTTCAGATACTCTCGGTGCATCCGCCCATATTTTCCGATAGGGCGTTCCTCATTGGGAAGCTTCAGATCCGGGATGTAGTAATCTCCAACCAATACATATTCCATATTGTTGATTCGTAAAAGGAACACTTCAGGAAGTAACTGAACAGTTCTACATTGTCAGAAACTTATACTATAAAAGCAATTATATTCCTCTCAGACATTTTGTCTTGTCTTTTGATCCATATTATGAATACGATATTACGCCTTTTCAGGCATATCAGATTGCTAAAAAGGTATGTAAAATCTTTGCGAACGCACAGTATCAGGTTATCTTCTCCGTCCATGAAAATACCAATCATCTTCACGTTCATATCCTTGTAAACACGATAGATTTGACTAATGGTATGCTCTATAACTGTGATATGCATAATTTCTATGCCGTCAGAGACCATGTTAAATTTGTTCTGCAATCATACCGATTATGGTATGGAAATCGTCCACTACTTTTACATAAGCAGTCTTTCCTATAGAAGTATTCCTAGCAATACCCAGATTATCATTATATAAACAATTAACTTGAATAAATATTTTCTTTATAGTATTATAAATGCGGAGCATTAGTTTATTATGGTAGAACACCTTTTATGGAGGGAGGTCCCGGTTCAATTCCGGGATGCTAAAGCTCATTAAATCTTTAGTGATTTTTAGCATCTCGAAATTCCTGATATATTACTATGGCAGAAGAAATATTCACAGCAAGTACTGAAAATTTAAGAGATTTAAAAAAACAGCGAAAAAGAATTTGTGCTTTAGTTAATAGAGCCATTCGTGAAAAACAAGATCCTGATTTAATTTCTCTGACAAAAATGTATGCTCTTCTTTATTCTGCTTATGTCGAAACTTCTTTCTTAAAACTTATTCATACGCCCAAGGCATTTACAGAGTCAGAAATCATTCAAATAATGGCTGAACGTAATTTAGAACAAAAATGGTTAAAATGTGTCGATCTTGCATTTAATAAACTTAATACAACTAATTTGGGAGAAGTTGCAAATAAAAAACAAACATTACACAGACTTCTACAAGAATATATTATTGACCCCAGCCAAATAAGAAACAAAGTTGCACATGGGCAATGGGTCTATTACTTAAATAATGAATGTACAAAAGTAAATCACGATACAACTGCCCTAATGGCTAACTTAGATTTTGTTAAAATCGAAAAATACTTTTGTATATATGATAAATTCCATCAATGTATTTTAGATTTACTTATATCACACCGAACACATTATAGAGACTATTATCAAATAATAACAGAACTACAAGATTATGTTGATTCAACAAAATCTTGGTCATTGGAAACGAAAAAACATCAAATACTATCTTCTTCAAAATATCAAAATTATAAAGAAAAGAATTATGGTAATGGTGCTCATTAAACGTCTTACATTTATAAAATCCCTCAGGAATGTTCCGAGGGATTTTTCTTTCAATTTAATTTCTTTAGCCATTCATCAGGTTCTATAGCTGACACTATAGAAGTCTCAAAATCTTCGGTATTTCGAGTAATTATATAATTTGCCGAAACTTCCTCGGCACATCTGTCCTGCAAACAATCTTCAAAATCTTTGAAGTTATTCATCTTAATAGCTTTCATGACTGCTTCCTGAGATGCAGACGCTACTTTTAGAATCTTGCAGACCTTTTCTAACCATGATCTTCTTGTCTCTGCTGGAACTTTTCTGAGAATGTACCACAGATTAGGCAAAGAGTGAAATGCTATATATCCCTCTGCTTCTCCAGATGCACATTTCTCCATCACATGCAACGCAGAATCGTAAAACGGTTCTCTTGCAACAAGAAAATCAATAATTACATTCGTATCAATCAATACTACCATATTTTTCCCTTCTTGCTGCTTCCAGCTCGGCATCCGGATCAAAGTCATCCGGCAAATATTTTTTTGCTTCACTTCTGGTAGCTACCAGTTCTTTAAACGCCTGCATTTTTTCATCTGGTTTCTGAGACGGATAAATAACACTGGTATATGTTTTCTTTGGTATTAATCGCTGAATCACTTCAATCAGAAAGCCTACATTATCATCGGACATATCCTGAATCATCTGAACAGCCTGCTCCTGTAACATAGTCATATGATACACCGCCTTTCCTTATCATTTTATGCAAATCATTATTTTCCTACTTTAATTATAACTGCTTTACACCTGTTTCTCAATCAATATTTTCCATGTATCAATTTTACTACTTTCTTCGACGAATTT
>OGCQ01004783.1_pt1 | contig 10587 bp, 11 predicted proteins | sample 1570161 | NCBI WGS metagenome assembly OGCQ01 (sample SAMEA4384402, study PRJEB24528) | human gut metagenome
CAACACCAACAGCAATACCAACGGCAACAGCAGAACCAACAGCGACACCAACAGTAACTTCAACACCTTTACCTGTACAATCTGCAACAGAACAAAACACATTAAAAGTTGAAAACGGAAAACTAACAGGTACATTAACAGTAAAACTTAACAGTAATCTTACAGAAGAAAAGAAACAGCAAATGCAGCAGGAATTGGAAGATAAGATAGGATACGTGGATTAGATATGGACGAGAAATTAGTAAGCGTGATCATACCGGCATATAACATTGAAGATTATATTGGACGATGCCTTGATTCTATAATTTCACAAACATATAAGAATCTGGAGATTATCGTGGTAGATGATGGATCAAGGGACCGTACAGGAGAGATACTGGATAATTATGCAAAAAAAGATAGAAGAATCAAAGTAATTCATAAAGAAAATGGCGGCGTATCATCTGCAAGAAATAAAGGGATTGAAGTTGCAGAAGGGGATTATATAGGATTTATTGATGGAGATGATCTTATTGAGCCTGAGATGTATAAAACCTTGGTAGATCTTCTTGAGGAAGAAAATGCAGATATAGCACATTGTGGATATCAGATGGTATTTCCAGATAGAGTGGATTATTACCATAATACAGGAAAGAAGAAGATACAGACAACGGAAGAAGGATTAAAAGATCTATTATCAGGAGAGATAATTGAACCAGGATTGGTAAATAAGCTTTATAAAAAGGAGCTGATAAAAAACTGTAGATTAGATGAAACTGTAAAAATCAATGAGGATTTGTTGATGAATTATCAGTTGTTCAAATTATCTCAAAAATCTGTTTATTATGATATCACACCATATTCATATATGATCAGAAGTAACTCAGCTACAGGAGCCAATTCTTTGATCACAAAAAGAGAAGATTCTCTTCGTGTTTTAAATCAGATAAAAGATGATTGTATAAATAATAATTTATTACCGATTATATATAAGCGATATATATATTTGTTAATGGCAATTTGTAGAGATGACTTGAAAGATAAATCATATATGAAATATCAAAAAAAACAAAGAAAGCAATTAAAGAAAGAATTAAAAACAGATATATTTAAATCATGTATTCCTAAAAAATTAAAATATATGAGCTTATTTTCCTGTTATCTTCCTCATATTATGAAAGTCATATATAAAATGTACGACTTGAAAACAGGAACATCAAAGAAATATCTGGTAAATGAGGAATAAACTATGGAAGAATTAATCAGTGTAATAGTGCCAATATATAAAGTTGAAGATTATCTTGATCGGTGTATACAAAGTCTTGTGAATCAAACATATAAAAATTTGGAAATTATACTAGTTGATGATGGATCACCAGATGATTGCCCACAAATTTGTGATGAATGGAGTAAAAAAGATCAAAGAATTAAAGTAATTCATAAAGAAAATGGTGGATTATCAGATGCAAGAAATGCTGGAATGAAGGTTATGACAGGAGCCTATGTATCGTATATAGACAGCGATGACTGGATTGAAGAAAATATGTATCAGATGATGATGAATGCAATAAAGACATATAAAGCAGATATTTGTGAATGTGCATTTGAGAAAACCTCAGGAAGTGTGAAAAAAGAAGATCAAAAGAATGATGATAAAGTATCAATTATGGATAAACGAAGTGCATTAATGGCAGTTGTAGAGGAAAAAATACAGCCGGTTGTATGGAATAAATTATATAAAAGGGAAGTGGTTAAGGATTTATGGTTTGAGGTTGGTAAGTATAATGAGGATGAATTTTTTACATACAAAGCAATTGAACGTGCGGATAAAATAATTCAGATATCAGATATCGGATATTACTATTTTTTTAGGGAAGATAGCATTATAAATGAAACATACACAATCAGAAGACTTGATGGTTTGGAAGCAAGATATGAAAGAATGAAATATTTGGGTAAGTATCCAGAAATATATAGAGTTGCAAAAAGACAGCTTATATTTATGTGTATGTATCACTATCAGAAAGGAATGCGTTATCTGTCTGGAAAAGAATTAGAAGATTTGAAGAAAAGGGTAAAAGATATTTATCGTGATATTCCGATAGATAAGACAGATATTCGAAAATATAGTAGCAAAGAAAAGATATGGTATTATATCTCTAAAATATCATTAGAGTTTACTTGTAAATTAAGAAATCGATTTGGGTATGGAGTAGAGTAAAAGGGGACAACGATGAAAAAGATATTTTTGTATGCATATGATCATATTAATTTAGGGGATGATCTGTTTATCGAAACAATTGCAAATAGATATCCAGATACAGAAATTTATTTCTGGACAAATGCTCAGAATCAAAAAGTTTTTAAGGAACAGAAAAATTTAAAGATCGTCGATGAAAATTCAACAAAGACAAAGATACTAAAAAAAATCAGACCATCTCTGGCAGCGAGATACAAAGCAGGAATCCAGAAAAAGTGTGATGCCCAAGTATATATTGGCGGTTCCATCTTCATGGAATATCCAACATGGAAAAATATTGTATCATGGTGGGAATATCAAAGCAGTCAGTATCCTTTTTTTGTGTTAGGAGCGAATTTCGGACCATATCATACAGAAGAATATCGAAGTGCAATGGACAAAGTATATACAAAGTTAAAAGATATCTGTTTTCGAGATACCTATTCAAAGAACCTTTTCGCAGATAATAATCATGTAAGACAAGCACCAGATATCTTGTTTTTTTACCCTATGCCGAAAGTGGAAGAAAATAAAAAACAGATTTTTATATCTGTAATTTCTTATAAAGATAAAGAATTGAATTCAGATTTTGATCAAATGACCAATGAAGAATATATTGAAAAAATGGTACAAATAACAAGTGGATTTAGCAAAGAAGGATATCAGGTAATATTGTCGAGAAGAGGGAGATCTTGATGCAGCACGAGAAATTAAAAATAGATCAGAACAGCAGAAGAATATTACCATATTTGATTACGATGGAACGAATCGTAAGCAATTATTAGAAGAAATGAGCTGCTCTATTTATATTATTGCTGCAAGATTTCATGGAACGATACTTGGTCTGACAGCAGGAAAATCAGTCTTTCCTATTTTGTATAGCGATAAAACAAAATATGTATTAGAAGACCTGGGATTTCATGGAGAATATGCAGACTTAAGAGATCCAGATTCCTTAAGTTTTGAAAATGCAAAGAAGAACTTAGAATCAGGATATAAAATAGATGTTACAGAATCCGTTCAAAATGCAGAAAAACATTTTGAAAAATTAGACGAATTTTTAAATAACTAGGGGAAATTATTATGGAATTAGTCAGTATGATCATACCTGTATATGGGGTAGAAGTATATCTTGGAGAATGTCTGGAAACAGTGTTAAATCAGACCTATGAAAATTTAGAAATCATTTTAATTGATGATGAATCCCCAGATCATTGCCCTGAAATTTGTGATCAATATGCACAAAAAGATGAAAGGATCAAGGTGATTCATCAGAAAAATGGTGGTGCAGCGAATGCCAGAAATCATGGACTAGATATGGCAACAGGGGAATATATTTGTTTTATCGACAGTGATGATAAGATTGAAAATAATTATGTAGAAAAACTGTTAGGTGCAATAAAAGAAAATAAAGCCGAGGTTGTTGTTTGTTCTTTTAAACAATGGTACAAAGATAAGACACAAGATAGCGAAGGTTTTGAAAATAAAGAATACAGCAGTAAAGATTATATCAGAAAATTTTTATCTGATTGGACATGTGGATTGATCTGGAATAAGATGTTTGATAAAAAAACATTAGAAGGAGTCCGATTTGAAGAAGGACATAAGATTGACGATGAATTTTTTACATATCAGGCGATTTTAAAAGCCGAAAAAGTTGCGATTTTTGATGAGTCTTTATATTGGTATCGAATGAGAAAATCAGGAGTTATGCTGTCAGGAACACAATATCAGGCACAGATGTTAAAAGACCGTTTGGAATATATGACAAAGCGTTATGAGATGGTTATAGAGAAATATCCAGATTTAAAGGCAGAATATTTATATAATTTAACGGATAATCTGATCAGTTACACAAGGCAGGCACAAGGAATCAAAGGATTAGAAAAAGATGTCCGGGCAATTAAAAAGCACTATTGGAATCAGATCATGTTTGGAATAATTCCAGTGAAAATAAAATATTCTTTTTTCAGAAGCTTTTTTGATAAAACAAAGGAAGAACTGAATGTTGATGAAGGGGAGAATCATTATTTTGAATAATAAGGAAGAACTAATATATAGATATAAAAATATTAAGAAGGTGATAAGATGAGACGTTTTTTTCAAAGAGCATATCATTTCTTAGAAAGAATCAAAAATGAGAGCAGGAATTTTCCAAAGAACTTAAAGCATTTTGGATTCCGAACTGCAAAAGCAATTTTTATTGATGGATTATTTCCACCAGGAAAATCAGAAAAATATATTACAGAGATTGAACATTTTATAGATGAAGCAATGGAAGATTTTGTACGAAGTTATAAGATCAATGATAATTGGAAAAATGAATCTGAAAAATATCCAAAATCAGAAAAAGTTCCAGTATGGGTATGTTGGTGGCAAGGAGAAGAAAGTATGCCAGAACTGGTAAAGATGTGTTTCAAACGTTTGAAAGATACATTACCAGCTGATATTACGGAATTACATTTAATTACATTTGATAATTATAAAGAGTATGTGACATTCCCAGTTCATATAGAACAGAAATTTAAAGAAAAGAAGATTACAATGACAACTTTGTCAGATATTTTACGTTTTTGTTTGTTAAGTGAATACGGCGGATTCTGGATGGATGCAACGGTATTTTTCACAGGAGAATTTCCAAAAGAATTCTTGAAAAAACCATTCTATTCACAGAAAATGTATGATCCTGTTGTATGTCAGCGAGAAGCATGTAAAGGACGTTGGTGTGGATTTTTTATGACAGGATATGCTCATAATCCAATTTTTGAATTTGGACGAGATGCATTCTTTGAATGGTGGAGAAAATATGATGATATTGTAGATTATGTTCTGATTGATTATCTGATTTTATTAGGATATAAGAATTTTAAGCAGATTAGAGAATTGATCGATGATGTACCAGATAACAATCTGGATATTTTTGAAATGTATCAGGTATTAGATAAGCCATATACTACAGAATTATATGAACGTTTGACAAAGCGGAATATCATTCATAAATTAACTTACAAAATTGATTTAAAGAAGGAAACAGCAGATGGACAAGAAACCTTATATGCACATTTGCTGAGAGAAGTCTATGGAAACAAATAAAAAAGTCAGCATTGTAATTCCTGTATACAAAGCAGCAGATACAATCACAAGATGTGTGGAATCCTTGGAGAGAAATACATATGAGAATCTTCAGATCATATTAATAGAAGACTGCTCAGGTGATCAGACGATCAATGTATGCAAGAAACTTGCAAGTATGTATGATAATGTACAGTGCATTGAAAATGATAAAAATCACGGAGTTTCATATACAAGAAATCACGGATTGGATTATGCAGATGGAAACTATTTAATGTTTGTAGATAGTGATGATTATGTAGAAGCAGACTACGTAGAAACAATGATATCTGTGAGTTCTTGCACAGGTGATGAAAATATTATGCCAGTTTGTGGGTACGTAAATCACGATGAAAAGAAAAATGGGAGAACTGATATTTTCTTACCATCCAATGAACAGGAAGATTTGAAAAAATCAATACAGATTATGCCAGAATTATATGAAAACAGAATGTTACAGATTATCTGGAATAAGATTTTTCGGCTAGATGTGATAAAACAAAATCATATTCGATTTAAAGAAGAAATGTTTATTGGAGAAGATTTTAGATTCTTATTAGAGTACATGAAAGCTGCAAAGATATCAGGATTTTTCTTTGTGAATAAGGCATTATGCCATTATATGAGAGATAATGAAAATTCATTGATGTCCAGATTATTGGAAACGAAAATACAGGACAGTTTAGATAATTTTGAAATCATGTACGAGCTTATGGGAAAATCATCTGTTGAAATTGAAAAATTAATTGCAGAAGAAAAGCAAAAACAATTAGAGTATTATGCATATACGATCATGCATGATGAAAATATGACAACAAAAGAGAAAAAAGAAAGAATTTTTCAGTTGCCATCAAATAATGTAGGCCAATTATACAAAAAGCATAAAACCTTACAAAGAAAAGAAAGTATTTATAAATGGAAGAAAAAAATATTATGAAGATAGAAAAATCTTATATTACACCAGAAGATTCATTATGTATTTATGGAATAGCGATTCTTATGATGGTGTGGCATCATTTTTTTGGATTTCCAGAAAGATTTCATGGAAATTTACAGTATTTTGGTGGAAATTTTGAATATACAATAGAATTATATCTGGGATATTTTGGAAGACTCTGTATAGCAATGTATGCATTTATTAGCGGGTATGGAATGACAGCAAAATCAGAAGAAAAGAATCTGAAACTTCTAGATGATATAAAGCAGGCAATAAATCAAATTATAAATTTTTTAATTCGTTATTGGTTAGTATTCATTATATTTATACCAATTGGATTAAAAATGGGAATATTAAAATTTAAATTAGGGGAGTTTATAGGAAATTTAATAGGAAAATCTTGTAGTTATAATGCGGAGTGGTGGTATGTGTCATATTATATAAAAATGATAGTAACATATCCAATTATTAAAACTATCTTGAATAAATTGAAACAAAAAAGAATGAAAAATTTAGTATTGCTTTTGATGGTACTAATACTGATTATAATTAATTGTTTAACCAGTGGTAGATATACATATTATTTATGTTTTTGGTTTGGAATGATTATATATACAGAAGAAGTATATAGTAAAGTAAAAGAAAGAATACCGGGTAAATTTAAGACTATTATTACATCATTTATAGGGATTATTTTTTGTATTGTATTTCGTATGATATCAAAAATAGATATGGATGAAGTATTGGTAGTTATATATATTTTTTGCGTTTTGCAATTATTAAAAGAGATAAAGGTAAATAATGTGATAAGAAAATTATTACAATTTTTAGGAAGTTATTCGATGTATATTTGGTTGATACATACATTCTTTTTGTACTATTATTTTCAAAATCAACTATTAAAGATTAGATTTAGTATTGTAATATATATAATAACAATTTGCATTTGTACAATAATTGGGTATATGATTAATAAAATATATGGTAAATTAAAAAAGCATGTAATAAAATTATAAAAAATAGGGAGAAAAGAATTGAAAAAAGTAAATGAACTAAGAATGGGAACATTATTATCATATGTTAATTTAGGGATAGGAAGTGTTATTCCTTTAGTATATACTCCTATAATGTTAAGAATTTTAACTCAAAGTGAATATGGATTGTATAGTTTAGCTAATTCTATTATAGGTTACTTGTCTTTACTTAGCTTTGGATTTGGAACAGCAATGATACGATATATTACAAAATATAAAGTAGAAAATGATAAAGAAGGTGAACAAAATTTAATAGGATTATTTATTTTTATATATAGCATATTAGCTATAATTGTATTTATAAGTGGTTGGATTTTAGCTTTTAATAGTGGAAAGCTTTTTTCTAATGGATTAAGTATAAAAGAAGTCAATGAATTAAAAATATTAATAATTATTATGACAGTAAATACAGCAACTATATTTCCAACGAGTGTATTTTCAGCTATAACAATTGCTCATGAAAAATTTGTATTTAGAAAATGTACTGATATATTTTCTACAATTATTATACCTGTATTAAATATAATTGTATTGGTTTTAGGTCTTAAATCAATAGGATTAGCTATATCAGCATATATAGGACAAATAATTATAGTTTTTATAAACTTTTTTTATTGCTTAAAACGTTTAAAAATCAAACCTAAATTTAGTAATATGCCTTTCACGTTGATGAAAGAATTAATTTCATTTTCAGGTTTTGTATTTTTAGGCTCAATAGTAGATATGTTATATTGGTCTACAGATAAAGTATTAATTGGAGCTATGATGGGAACAACAGCTGTAGCTATATATAATATAGGAGGTACATTTAATAATATTATCCAACAACTATCGGTAGGTATAAGTGGTGTATTAGTACCTAAGATTACAGGAATGGTATTTAGTGAATGTTCAAGTAAAGAATTATCAGAACTATTTATCAAGATTGGGAGATTACAATATATAATAGTATCACTTATTGTTACAGGATTTATTGTATTTGGCAAACAGTTTATTATGTTTATAGCAGGTCAAGGATATGAAAAATCATATTATGTTGCATTACTTACTATGATACCTTTATCAATTCCTTTAATACAAAATACTGGATTAAATATTATTACTGCACAGAATAAACTTAAATTTAGATCAATAGTTTATTTAATAGTTGCTATAGTAAATGTGATTTCTACTGCGATTTGTATAAGATATTGGGGGATAATTGGTGCAGCTTTTTGTTCATGTGTAGCATTTACTATAGGCAATGGAATTATTATAAACATCTATTATAGTAGGGTTATAGGGTTACATATAGCTGAATTTTGGAAAAATATATTATCAATGAGTTTAGCACCATTTAGTATGGTTTTTATAGGTTTTTTTATTAATTCAATATTTCAAATAGATAAAGTATATAATTTTTTTGTAGGAGTAATTATATATACCATATTATATATGATTATTATGCTTAAATCGGGAATGAATGAATATGAAAAAGATATTATATTGCAACCTTTTAATATTATTTATAAAAAGGTAATAAAAGTTAATTAGATAAAAATAACAAGTATTTATAAGGAGATAAAATGAAAAAGGGGAAAAACTATACTATTTTGATTATAATTTCTATAATAATTGTAATATTAGGATTATTTTTAAAAAATTTTATAATAAACAAAAGAACGGAGGATGCATCAGTAGGATCAGTATCATTACATATAGAAACATATCTAGCAGGAAAGAATCAACCTACACACCCTAATGTAATAAAATTTAATAAAAAATGGAATGGATATAAATATTGGATGGGTTATACACCATATCCAAATGCAGATGGAGAAGAAGAAAATCCATCAATTACAGTATCAAATGACTTGTATAAATGGGAAACTCCAAAAGGATTAGCCAATCCAATTGCAAATAATGAAGAAACTGGTTGTGAAGAATTAAAGGATAGTCAGCTAATCTATAGAGAAGATTTAGATAGATTAGAAATGTGGTATCTTGGGAGGGTATCATCAAACTTAGGAGGAGATGGTAAGACTCTTTTACTTTTTAGAAAAGTATCAAATGACGGTATAAATTGGTCTAAGTATGAAGTTATGAGGGAATTTAAGTATGTATCACCAGCAATAATATGGGATGGAGAAAAATATAAGTGTTGGGGAATTGGTTTTGAAGGACAGGGAACAGAAGGTATATTTGACTATATGGAGAGTAAAGATGGAGTAAATTGGACTAAGCCAGTACATTGTAAAATAGATAATAACTCAGATAATCTTAATATGTGGCATGGAAATGTTACATATAATGATGAGTATGGATACTATGAGTTAGTATATACTAATTTATCAAACCAAAATATATATTATGCAAAAAGTAAAGATGGATATAATTTTAGTAATAATAAATCTATCTTAAATAATGATAGCAAATGGGGTAGTTTCTATAGACCTACATAGTAGATGGTTTATATCAATGAGTACAGGTGAAAAACTCAATAATTTAGTAGGAATTAATAGTGATGATATATCAAAAATGTCAGGCAAACCAATTGAGTTGCAAGTAGACAATGTAGATAAAGAACAAGTATTTAAGGAAAATTTATCGGAATATAAAAAGGTATTTTTTAGGATAGAATTATTAATCTTTATACCAATAATTTATATATTAATAGTACTGCTTAAAAGAAAAAGTTCTTTAGAAATAATGCAAATATATTATGTTGTTATTTTGATAGGAATTATTATATCAAGCTTGTATTTAGCCAAAAGGATTAATTTTTCAAGTAATATTTCAATACTAATTGGGATTATAATGGGAATCATACAAGGATATATTATATCTTCATCAAGTATATGTATAGATATATTTGTTTGTGGCAAAAGATATTTCAATAAACTCTTTAGCTGTAAGTAATCCAGCAAAAGTTATTAAAACAAATATTCAATGGAAATAGTTATTATGTTAATAATAGGAAAGATAAGGAATGATGATATGGAACTTACCAAAACTCAAACAGGAATTACAAAAGGGGGTAGCCATACTATTTATGTTACTTCTTCATTTATTCTGTACAAGAGAATACAAAGGATTATTTACACCTATACTAATGATAGGGAATGCACCATTAGTATATTATATAGCTTTATTTGGTGATATGTGTGTAGCTATGTATTGTTTTTGTAGCGGATATGGATTAATGATAGGTTATAAAAATAATAAAGAAATTTATTTAAAGAAAAATTTAATAAGGATATTAAAATTATATATAAACTTTTGGATAATATTATTTTTATTTGTAGTAA
>OGCQ01004785.1_pt1 | contig 10584 bp, 8 predicted proteins | sample 1570161 | NCBI WGS metagenome assembly OGCQ01 (sample SAMEA4384402, study PRJEB24528) | human gut metagenome
CTTCACTAACCATGACAAAATCATGATTAAGAAGTCACTTAGAGCATATATCACCTGCCGCCAGCTTGAATTTTTTATATTGGCGCACCGCGAAGCAATCCGGCTTTTCCCGCTCCAAATCCTCAAACATCAGGTCAATGGGATTCCGGAAATCCTCGTTGTCCTCGCGCGTCTGCATACTGCCGATCATATCAATCAGCGTCGCAAAGTTGCGATCTTCTTCCAACGCTTCCTGCCACAGATAGCCGATCAGCGCCGTGTAGAGCAGCACTTCCGATTTCTCCCAAAATGGATCGCCGCCCTTGCCCTCGCCGCGCGTATTGGCAATCAGGCAGTTTACCAGTTTCAAGATATCCTTTTCGCTATGGATATACGCCAGCGGATTATAGTGCATGCTCTTGGCAAAATTGATCGTGTTCATCACCTTGATGCGGTAGCCGAAATGCCGCAGCATCCTGCCGCACTCGACGATCAGACTGCCTTTCGGGTCGGTCACGACGAACGAACAGGGATATTTCTCCGACACACATTGCATGAGATTTGGTTTGACGAAGAATCTCGTCTTGCCGCTGCCCGAACCGCCGACCACCAGCACGTTTTTGTTTCGCGCCGTTCGAGGGTCTTTGGGGCGGCTGTTCATCGTCAGCCGCTCGGTCTGCGTCAGGATGATGTTGTTGGCAAATACGGGATCGACATAAGGCTCGATGTCCTTCGCCGTTCCCCAGCGTGCCGAACCGTATTCGACGTTGTGTCGGAACTTCTTTGCGTTTTTGCCCTTCACATAGACCGCCGCATAAAATGCCGCCGCTATCGCCATGCCTGCCAGCATATCCTGCGGATGAAAGCTCGGCAGCGGCGACGCGAGCGCCTGCATGAAGCCGTCGCCCCAATGCAGAAACTTCTCGGCAAACGCCGTTCCCGCCGCCAGCCGCCACGCCTGACCGATTTTCGTCCCGTACAGCGCAATGCAGACATACGGCACCGTGCGCAGCACAATCTTTTTGATGTTCATCGGCTCTGCTCCCGCTGCTTTTTATGCGTGATAATCTGCTCAATCGGCGCGCGCAGTTTCTCCCGCAGCCTGTCGTGTTCTTTGCCGCGCATTTTCTGACCGGTGTATTCGGACAGCGCCGCATTCAGCGCGTCCGCATCCCGCGCCTTGAAGAATATCAGGAACCTGGGCGCATCGCCTTTCACCTTCTTCACCGCATAATCCACGCCGTATTTGCGCGCCACGCGCTCAAAGGCTTTGATATCCTCGCCGCTCAGTTCCACGTTGCTCACGCCCTGATTCTGCCCGACCAGCTTTTTGACCGACTGCCTGCCCACATAGCGCACACCCGTCTGCGCATCGTGCTTCTTCTCCTTCTTGTGTGCCACATACTTGGCGATTGCCGCGCGAAACAAACGTGCGGTCATCTTCGCCGCGTTGACCGTCAGGGTCAGGCTTTTCTGCTCGACCTCCTCCTGCATCCTTCACCTCTCCTCCTTCTATTTGCAGACACAAAAAAGAACTTCCAAAGCCTTTCAGAAGTTCTTTTCCCTTATTCAATTCTTTTCGTAAAACCCTTCGCGGCTGTATTCAGACCATTTTAAGTACATTTCCTGATAATTTTGCTTGATAAAAGCCCGTATTCTACCAATTTCTCTATCATTCAATATACCCCTGTTTTGTATCACCGTATCTCCGTTATCCCTTACAAAGAACTTCGCCGATCCCGTCTCTGTCAGTTTTCTGTCGCTGGCATGAACGTGCATACACTCAATAACGCAGTATGACGTGAAATACAGATAATATCCTGCAACCTTAAACTCATAGTATTTCGGCATCTTCATCCTCCATGAATTGCAGGTTCTTTTTCAGATATCCTTTAACAATATGGATTTCAATATCATCCATGCTCGTTTCCAGCACATCCATATCAGGTGAAAAGACAGTCGCCTTGTCCGGACAATTCAGGTTCAAAACGCGGTATCCTTCCGGGCATAGGCTAAACGCATAGCCATTTACAATCATTTCCGCTTCATCGGCAATCTTTTTAATGTCTACCATCTGCTATCTGCACCCCTTTAATCTGCGATAAAACCGCGTCCGCATCAAAATACAGGTTCTGGAGGATGGGCGCAAGATCAATGTACTCTTCTTCCGGTTTGTCATTGTGCTTATACTTTGCCATAACCACCAGATAACCGTGATCCCATTCCTTGACTGCCGTATATCGTTCTAGCGAATACGGTGCGCGAAAACGAATGACCTTATCATCAAAACGGAAAACCGTATAGCCGGTTTCATTGCTGAGCCATGCATACTGCATCTCTTTTTTCATCGCGCTCACCTCCCGTTTTTCCTGATTTCATTATACGGTCATACCGTCGCTCAGTCAATAGATCTCATCCCTCGTTTTTTAATTGCCCTCAAAACAAAAATTGCCATTCCGCAAATCACGGAAGCCACTCCAAACCGCATCATCGGCGTAACGGGAACATCCACGCCCGTCTGAATCTCGTCCTTGGGGCGTTCCTCCTCCGGGAAATTGACGAGCCTGAACAGCTCATCCGGCACGATATAGTTTTCGTCGATCACCACGCGGATGGTTTCCTCCGTCAGGCGATAGCCAGCCTGCGTTTCGATTTCGCGGATGACGTACACGCCGGGCTTGAGGTCGTCCGCACGGACAATGCCATCCTCGCCGGACGCCAGCTCGCGCAGCACATTTCCATCCTCATCTTCCAGCGCAAACTTCACGCCCTCCATCGGGCATCCGTCCTCATCCACCTTGATGAACTCGTAATGATTCGGAATATCCGTAAACAGCAGCGTGTTCGGCGCCTTCCAGTCCTCGTCCACATGAATCAACACGTCCTCCACGCGGTTAAAGCCTTCCGGCACAACGGTTTCGCGGATAATCCAGTCGCCGTAACCAAAACCCGTCAGATAGAACTCGCCCTTTTCGTCGCTTGCCGCCACATCCACGATTTCACCCGTATCGGCGTTGATCAGGCTGAACGCCGCGCCCGGCAACACCTGCCCCGCCGTATCGACCTTCAAGCCGCGAATCTTCTGACGCTCGTTGGTGACGGTTTCAATCGGCTCTTTCGGGTTGACGAACGTGCCGTCTACCGTAATTTTGATTTCCGTATCCGCCTTGAGATAGCCGGGGAGCGCCCGCGTTTCAACGAGCGTATACATTCCGAACGGCACTTTTTCAAACGTCGCCATGCCCTTTGCGTCTGTTTTGGCGGTCATCATCAGCATCCCGTCCGCCTTTTTCAGCCCGAACATCACGCCCGAAAGCGGCTTGCCGCTTTCATCCACCTTGTGCAGCGAAAAGCGCGTGTAGTCGTCGTGAATCGTCGTGTCGCCCGTGACGTTTCCATCCGCATCGACGGTAAACCGCATCTCCGCTTCATTCAGTGCATAACCGTCCGGGGCATATACCTCTTTGAACGTGTACGTTCTCGGCGTGACGGGAATCTGCGGAATCTGTCCGTTTGCGTCGGTCGTTTCGCGATAAAATACCTTTCCCTGTTCGTCTTTGACCTCGATGGTCGCGCCCGACAGCGTCTTTTGCCCGGTGATGTCCGTCTTGGTCAGCGTCACGCGGGTATAAATCAGCTCGTTATGCACGGGTTCGGGCAGGCTCACGCGAATCACGCCGCCGCTCTGCGCTTGCGGCTCAAGCGTCACGGCAAACTTCGCCGGATTGAGTGTCCATCCGTCTGGCGCGGACAGCTCTTTGACGTAATACGCGCCATGCGGGAAGTTTCCGACAAACGCCAGCCTGCCCGCCGCGTCCGTCGCGCCCGTCGCCACAAGCGTATCCGCCGTCAGCGTCACGTCGCCGACGCGCAGTTCTTCATCGGCAAACAAGCCGAACACAAAGCCCTCGCCGGGGATATTCACAAGTGCCTGCCGCACATGATCGCCATCCATGATGATTTCCAGATCCTCCTTTTCCTTCTCCAGCGTGATTTCCGTGGACAGATAGCCGTTGCCCAGCGTCACGTTCGTTTCGACCATCGCCGTGCGGTCGTTTTCATAGCGCAGCTCGACCTCATGCGGCGCGCCATCCAGCAGATATCCTTCCGGCGCGCTCACCTCGACCAGCTCATACCGCCCCAGCGGAAGCTCCTTCGACGCATCCTTTCCCGCTTCCGTCGTCGTGATCGTGTCCGCCACGTCGCCCGCATGAAACCAGACCGTCCCGTCTTTTCCGACGATATCCTCCGCCGCGCGCAGCTCAAAGACCGCGCCCGCAAGATATCCTTCTTCATACACAGGCTGATGCACGATGTTACCGAAAGCGTCCGCCTGCTCCGCCAGACGCACAAGCCGAAAGCCCTTCTTTTCGACCATCACCCTGCCCATGACGGGTTCATTCGGGATTTCGATATCCAGCGTATACGCCTCGCCGGGCGCGTCGCCCGTTTCGCCCACAAACACGCCGAGCCGTTCCGTGCGGATGAGGTACCCCTGCGGCGCTTGCACTTCTTCAATGAAATGCATGCCGCGCGTCACCGTTTCCGGCAGCGTCACCTCGCCGTTGTCATCGGTGTAGAAGGTGTCGATCTCCCTGCGTGTCGGATAGCTCACCGTCTGCGTCACCACGTTTCCGTCGCTGTCCAGCAGCTTAAACGCCGTGTTTGCCAGCTTAATGGTCTTGCCCGTTTTTGCATCCGTCTTGATGAGCTTGAGCCGATACCGAATCGCCTGATTGTTGATCGTCAGAATCGGTGGGTTGGCAACGTCCTCGTCGCCGCGAATGAGGATTTCTACGGGGCTTTTCAGGGCATGTCCGTCCTTGCCTTTGACCTGCTTCAGAACGTACAAGCCATACGGCAGCAGCTTGGTTTTGGCATAGCCGTACTTGTTGGTCACGAGATAATCCCGCTCAAACGCCCGCGCATTGCCGTAGCTTCCGGCTTTCTTGAGGTACAGCTCAAACTCCGCGCCCTCCTCCGGCGTTTCAATCAGGCCCGCATCGTCGTGAATTTCGTTGTCGCCGAGGAATTTCACGATGGCGTACATGCCTTGCCTGATGATGTTGAGCTTCAATCCCTCATACGTTACAACCGCCGTTTCGGACTGGCTCGCCGCGCTCCGCGCATCCACGAAGAAGTGCGCGTCGCTGGGTTCATACCCGACAGGCGGGAACACCTCGACGATTTCATACAGCCCCGGCCACAGCTCGCCCGTTGCGGCGCTCGCATCGTCGCCCGCCGTCGTCAGTGCGTCCACAACCGTATCGCCCTTTTTGAACAGCACGTTGCCCTGTCTGTCCCTGATCTCCGCACCTGCCAGCACGCGGAAAACCGCGCCCGTCAGCTCGCCGTCGCCTCGTGTGCTTGGTTTGTCGATGTTCGCGGGCTGGGGCAGCTCGTCACGCCGCCTGCTGTTCGGGTCGTCGCCGCCGTATTCGTCGCCGTCCCGCTTATAGAGCTTGAGCTTCACCATGACGGGCTGATTCGTCGCACGAAGCTGCGTCGTTTCGTCCGAACGCACCGCCGCGTCCAGCGCGATTTCTTCCATAACGTAGCCCGCCGTCGCGCCGCGCTCGCGCACGATGTACCTGCCCTTGCGCAAAGGCGGCGAAACCGCCGTGCCGTCCTTTCCCGTCGTCATGTCGGCGACCAGCGCATTGCCGTATTCGTCGTTTTCATAGATATCAAACGCCACGCCCTCGATGGGGTTACCGGTCAGCCTGTCCGTTTTGACCAGCCGAATCCAGCCCTTCGTCGGCTCGTTTTCCGCTTCGACGGTATAGGTCTGCATATTTTCTTGGTTGATGGTCACATCCACGGAAAACGAGTGGTCAGCAAAATGCTCCGGCACTCTGGTTTCAGCCACGCGGTATGTGCCATACGTCAGCAGCGGCGAAACCGCTTTTCCTTCCGCATCCGTCGTCATCACTGCCACCACTTCGCCGTCCTGACTGCCGCCATGAGAGGGCAGACCGCTGATTCTGGTGATGGTAAACTCCGCGCCCGCAAGCGCTTCTTTCGTGAGCTGATCCCGCTTGATGATTTGAATCCGCCCCTGAATCGGCTGGTTCGTCGCGCTCAAATCCGTCGTTTCGTCCGACCGTACTTCCGCCTGTATCTCGATCAGTTCCACAACATATCCCGTTGGGTTTTCATGTTCGCGCACGGTATATTGTCCCTTGAACAATGCGGGCGACGTTGCCGCGCCGTTTGCATCCGTGGTCATTGTGCCGACAACGTTGCCGCCCGCGTCCACGATATCGAACTGCACACCCTCAATCGGTCTGCCGTCCAGTGCGTCGGTCTTGACGATCTGGATGAAGCCCTTCGTCGGCTCGTTTTCGACCTCGATGAGATAGGTCTTTCCGTTTTCCGTGCAGTCGATTTCGGTTGAAAAGCCGCTGGTTTCGTAATGCGCGGGAACTCCGCTCTCCGTCACGCGATATTTTCCGTAATCCAGCCAGTCCGTTTCGGCATTGCCGTTTACGTCGGTGGTCAGCACGATGGGCGTTCCCGTTCCGTCTGTGCGTGTGATGGTGAACTCCGCGCCTGCCAATGGTTCTTTCGTCAGGCTGTCCGTCTTGGCGATGCGGATTTTCCCCCGAATCCGTTCATCCGCAAACGCCGCGCCAGCCGTTCCGCCTGCCGTAACGGTCACGCTTTGACTATCCGGCACGGCGACAAGATAGCCCGTCGGCGCGCCGACTTCTCGCACAGTATAATCTCCTGCCGGAAGGTTATCAAAGCGCGCCGTGCCGTCCGCGCCCGTGGTCTGCGTCGCCACGACCGTGCTGGAAGCGTTCGTCAGCTCAAACGTCGCGCCCGCCAGCGCCGTGCCATTTGCCGCATCTGTTTTGGTCACAACGAGCGCGCCGTTCGGCATATCGAAGCGGATTTCCGTAGACTTGAGCGGATATGGCGATCCCCTCTGCGGGATGATGACCTTCTGGATATTCTCATCCGGCACAGCGACCAGAAAATTGGATTCCTGATCTTCCGTCGAAACGGATTCCGCAGTAAAAGAAAAACCGCTTCCTGCTTGGGAAACGGTAATGGTATCGCCGCTGTTCAGATAGACGTAGGTGCCGTCCTCACCGCCCGTGTAGCCGGTAATCGTTCCAACCGAACGGCGGATGCGGATACGCGGCGCGTCTGTGGTCAGCGTCGCCGTGCCGTTGCATACGCCGTTGGCAATGGACACAGACACATTCGACACCGTGATTTCGCCCGTCATTTGTGCATAGGTCAGGGCATTTGCTGCCAGCCAGCGCGCATATTCGAGATATTCCTTCGGCGCTTGTCCCGTCGCGCGGTAGAACTCGTCCATGTGCCAGTAATCGCGGACGTACTGCGAACCTTCCAGCTGCTTGATGACTTCCCGGATTGCAAACTGTCCAGCCGCTCTTGACCATTCCAGACATTCATCCTCGTAACGGTCAAGCCCCATGAAAGGAAACGTGTGCCGCAACACCCAGCCGATGGCGTGCATCGTCTTTTCGCTGTATATGATGCCGGAGTAACCCGCCGTCTGCCCGTACTGCGCCAGATCGACGACTTTATACGGACCATCCGAGTTGTTTCGGATGCCGGGGCTGTTCATCGTATGCTCAAGACAGTAGACCACATGCTCGTTGATGTAGTGCTGGGTTGCGTAAATCGCGCCGTAATTCTTGAGCGACGCAATCTGCACATCGTCATGCACGGAATAGGCGTACACCGTCTGCCCTGCATAAAACTCGCCCGTGTTGCCACTGAGCGTTTGCAGCCTCGGCGGGGTATCCGCCGCGTACAGCTCGACCGGCGTGAACGGAAAAGCGTAATCCGTCACGTCATAATCCGCCGCGTCGGACGGCTGGGTTTCCTCCGCCAGCACCCAGACCGTCGCCGTATCCGTCCACGCCATCTCTCCGTTCGGTTCTTCCGCGCCATACAGATAGCGCACCAGCAGCCACGTTCGCCCCTGCGCATCCTGCCGCGCCTGTTCCACATACACGTTGGCTTCATTGACAAAGTTTCCGTCGTACAGCTCGCCGCCATCATCGTCGCCCGCCGTTTCGTCGATATCCAGATAGACGCGCGTATTCGGCGTGACCCGAACGAAATCGCCTGCCTGCACATTCTGCGGTTCTTCTTCCTCCAAAACAAGCGGCTCCTCCTCCGGGATGAAATCCGGCAAATCCGGCGTTGTTTCTTCCTCTATCAGGCTTTCTTCCTGCTCCGAAAGCTCGTCGGCAGATTCGTCGTCTGCCGCGCCGTCCACCACATCCGTCTCCGGTTCGGGGATGTAGTCCGGCAGACCGTCCGCAAATTCTTCTGCCGATTCATCCAGCCCGCCATCCAGTGTTTCCTCGCTCGCATCAGTTTCTTCCTCCCACACCGTTTCTTCCGCATACATGCCGGAAGGCAGCGCCGTCAGCGCCATGCCCAGCGCAAGCAGCCCTGCCCAAATTCTTTTTGTCATGTTCCTTCCTTTCAGCGCTCCACCGCCAGAATCACCAGCCGCCCTTCCTTGCCCGCATAGCTTCTGTCGCAGGTAATCAGGGTCAGAATGTGATCGTCTGCGCCGACTTCCACGCCCGTATCATACAGGGATTCTGATTTTGCCCGATTGACAAACGCCATGAACGCCGCGTCCCCGGAAAACGTCGTTCTCGACGGCTCCCAATCGCCGGCCTTCATGTTCACGACCGCAAAAATCGTATATTCGCTGTGGCGGTACAGGCTGTCCAGCATGACGGTTTTGTTGTCCTCGTAAAAATCCGGGTTCTTGTACCGCATGAGCGACGTGAACATCTTCTCGCCGGTGGATTTGAGATGATGCCCATAAATGGCGATATTGCGGCTGGGGATGCTGTAATCCGTTTTCATCAGTGAAAACAGCGTTCCCGCCGCACCCTGCTTTCCTGTGAACGTGTGATGCAGGTAATGCTCGGCGTCGTCCGTCCAGACGACGGGATAATCCACGTTCGTGCCGGGAATCTTGATCCACGCGATGAAATCGTCGTTCTGTGCCAGACACGCCGCAAGGTCTGCGCCTGTCCCGATGTCGATTTCAGGCGGGGATTCATCCGTTTTGGGCAGTTCAAGCGATTCTTGCGTTGCGCCTGGGAAACCAAGCAGTACGCGCAGGGCACTTTTACCCTGTGCAGGCGCGTCCGTTGCCTGCGCCGGTTCCTCGCTTTTGAGCTGAACGCGCAGGTCGTCATATTCTGCCGCACTCCGATTCATTTCCGTGTTCTGCCCGATGAGCGGGCAGAGCAGCATTGCCGCGCCCGTCACAGCCATTGCCGCCGCAAGAAAAGCTGAGGGCGAATCCGCATGTTTTTGCTTCATGATGTTCCTCCCTTCTCACAGGCAGTACAGCTTCCTGCCCTGTATGGCGTAGACCAGAATCGGGGTACAGTCCGGCGTAAACAAGTAACACCTGCCAGATTCAATCTGCGTCAACGCGCAGAGCTGGCAGGCTTTTCCGTCCACCGGCGGCACGGCGAAGAACAGCACCCGTCTGGGAAACCAGCCTCCGCTGATCTCGCACGTCCGCTGCTCGGCTTCCTGCTCCAGCTGCATCACCCGAAGCGCGGTTTCCGTCCGCTTTTCGGGCAAAAGAAAACCTGCTTGCGTATCCTGCCGCAGCAGGTTCTCAAGCAGGTCGTCTTTGCTCATGCAGCCGGGAAATCGGTCAATGGGTTCGAGTTCACAGGCGAATTGAAAATAGTTTTTCACGGACACCACTCCCTTCTAAAGCTCATCGAGCCAGTTTTCATAATCTTCCTCCCGCTTTCGCCGGTCGTATCGCACCTGAGCGTCGTAGTAATTGCCCATCGTCGCGGGTGCGTTGAACAGCGTGGTCAGCAGATATTTCTTGATGTTGCGGACACGGCTCGCGTTCTGCTCAAGACAGCCGAAGATGTACTCGATGTGCATACTGTTGATCTTGCGCATCCGCTCCTTAACCAGTTCGGCGGGGTACTCCGCCCCGGAAATCGTGATTGTTTCCCTGCCGGTGCAGAGGATTTCCACCATCAGCTCGACGATCTCATCCATCCGATCCCGGTTATACGGCGTGACAAGGCAGTCATACCCGATCTGCGACCGCACGCTGTCCCGAATCGCCGCAACATCTTCCTGCCTTTCCCTGAGATGGATTGATGGATAAGGATTTTCTCCCTGAGTATTTGGTGGATACGTTTTTTCTGAATTCGTGTTTGATCTATTCGTATTTAATTGTGCGGGATTTTCCTGTTCAGGTTTTTCCTGCTTTGGATTCTCCTGCACAGGCTTTTCCTGAACCGGATTCTCCAGTCTTGGATTTTCCCGTTTTGGTTTTTCCGGCTTAGGTGCGTCCTGCGCAGGCTGGCTGTTCATGTGGCAGTCCTCGTAGATCAGGTACTCCGTCCCGCTCAGCCGTCCGCGCTCGTCCCGTTTTCGATTTCGGATCACATAGCCCGAACGCTCCAACTCCTTGACGGCTTCGCTGATCGCGTCCACGCCCTCTTTGCTGATTGCCGACAGCCCCCGCAGCGTATAATCCCAGTTCTCCGGCAGGGACAGCGTCACCGACATCAGCCCTTTTGCTTTAAGCGTCAGGCGTTTATCCTTCAA
>OGCQ01004789.1_pt1 | contig 10575 bp, 10 predicted proteins | sample 1570161 | NCBI WGS metagenome assembly OGCQ01 (sample SAMEA4384402, study PRJEB24528) | human gut metagenome
CAAGACTATCAGTTATATTATCTAAATGCCCCTTAACTGCATCTGTTACTATATCTTTGATCATTTGATTTATTTGATCTCTTAAATCCTTACCTTCAAGAACTTCTGATCTTTGTTTATAAATAATTTCTCTTTGCATATTCATAACATCGTCATATCCTATAAGGCTCTTTCTTATATCGAAGTTATTACCTTCAACCTTCTTTTGAGCATTTTCTAAAGCCTTACTTACCATCTTATGATCAATAGCTTCATCATCTTCTAAACCTAACTTATCCATTAAGCCTTGAATTCTTTCTGATCCGAATATTCTCATTAAATCATCTTCAAGAGAAATATAGAATACTGATTCACCTGGATCTCCTTGACGTCCAGATCTACCTCTTAATTGGTTATCTATTCTTCTAGATTCATGTCTTTCAGTACCTATTATCTTTAATCCACCAACTTCTTTAACGCCTTCACCTAACTTAATATCTGTACCTCTACCAGCCATGTTAGTAGCTATTGTAACGCTTCCTAACTCTCCAGCATGAGATATAATTTCAGCTTCTTGCTCATGGTATTTAGCATTTAATACTTGGTGCTTTATTCCTCTTTTCTTTAATAATGAGGATAGATATTCTGACTTTTCTATACTTACTGTACCAACTAGTACTGGTTGACCTTTCTTATTACATTCGATTATATCTTCTATTATGGCATTATATTTTCCCTTAGTGTTCTTATATATTAAATCACTTTTATCTATTCTTGCCACGTCTTTATTAGTAGGAACAACTATAACATCTAAAGAATATATTTCTCTAAATTCATTTTCTTCTGTTAAAGCAGTACCTGTCATACCTGATAGCTTTTTATACATTCTAAAGTAATTTTGGAATGTAATTGTTGCTAAAGTCTTAGATTCTCTTTCAATCTTAACTCCTTCTTTAGCTTCTATAGCTTGGTGAAGACCATCTGAGTATCTTCTTCCTTCCATAAGTCTACCTGTGAATTCATCAACTATTATTACTTGATCATCCTTCACCATGTAGTCTTTGTCTCTCTTCATTCCATAGTTAGCTTTTAATGCTTGAGTAATATAATGTTGCAATTCTAAATGCTCTGCATCTGCATAGTTATCTATTCCAAAAGATTTTTCAGCCTTAGCTACACCAGAATCAGTTAACATTACAGAATTAGCTTTTTCATCTATAGTATAATCTGTATCTGCTAATAATTGTTTAACAAAATTATCTGCTACATTATAGAATTTTGTTGATTTATCTCCTGCTCCTGAAATTATAAGAGGTGTTCTAGCTTCATCTATAAGAATAGAGTCAACTTCGTCTACAACTGCAAAGTTTAATTTTCTTTGAACTCTTTCTTCTTTATAGATTACCATATTATCTCTTAAGTAATCGAAACCAAACTCATTATTAGTTCCATAAGTTATATCTGCTGCATAAGCAGCTCTTCTTTCATCAGAATTTAATCCATGAACTATACAACCTGTGGTTAATCCAAGAAAATGATATAAGTTTCCCATCCACTCAACGTCTCTTGTAGCTAAGTAGTCATTAACTGTTACTAGGTGAACTCCTTCACCTGATAATGCATTTAAATATAATGGAAGTGTAGCAACTAAAGTTTTACCTTCTCCAGTTTTCATTTCTGCAATTCTACCTTGATGAAGAACCATACCTCCAATAAGTTGAACTCTGTAATGTTTCATTCCTAGAGTTCTCCATGCTGCTTCTCTACAAACTGCAAATGCTTCTGGTAATATATCATCTAATGTTTCACCATTTTTTAGCCTATTTTTAAATTCATCTGTCTTAGCTCTAAGCTCATCATCTGATAGCTTTTGCATAGCTTCATCTAATTCTTCTATTTTATCTGCGATTTTTTCTAACTTCCTAACTTCTCTTTCACTATATGTTCCAAATATCTTTTCCAAAAATCCCATAGTAATTTTCCTTCCACCTATATATTTTTTATGCTCATATTTAAATTATTTGTATCTATATAATTCCACTTATAAATTATACCATTTTACTTATAACTAATTCAACAAATATGTAATTATTTAATAAAATTATAATTAAAAAGAGAAGTGTTTATACACTTCTCTTAGTATTTTACCATAAATATTCAATAATTAAATATAATCTGGCTCTAGTAAACCATAGTCTCCATCTTTTCTCTTATAAACTACTGCCATATTTCCTGTTTCAGAGTTTGTAAAAGCAAAGAAAACTCTATTTAAATATTCAAGTTGTAAAATAGCTTCTGAAATTTCCATAGGTTTTAAAGGTAGATAAACTCTAACTAATTTCTTTTCATTAGAAAGTTTTTCTTCTGGTTCAACTATATAATCAAAACTATAAGATCTTTTTCTTGTATCATCTTGTATTTTTGCTCTACTTCTTTTTTCTTTATGTTTTTTTAATAGACTTTCCATAATATCAACAGCTTTATCTATTGAAGCATACAAATCTGATTCAGTTGCAGTGGCTTTCAATGTACTTCCACTTAAATAAGCTAAAATTTCTGTAACATGTGCATTACCAGTTTTTAATTTAGAAGCAGCTAAAGTGGCATCTATTTTGATAATAGAGTCATTAAATTTTTCTACCTTTGAAATTTTTTCTTCTGCATATTTTCTAATAGCATCAGTTAAAGTAATTTTTCTTCCATGAATTGATAATTTCATACTACCACTTCCTTTAATCTTTTTGTTACTTTTATTATACAATATTTTTTAGAAAAATGCTATATCTTACTTTATTTAGACAGCCATTTCACAATATCCTTTGCATGATAGGTAATTATTATATCAGCACCTGCTCTTTTTATTGCATACATATTTTCCATAACAATTTTTTCTTCATCTATCCAGTTATTTTTTGCTGCTGCCTTAACCATAGAATATTCTCCACTTACATTATAAGCAACAATAGGTAAATTAGTAACCTCTGAAACAGATTTTATAACATCTAAATAAGCCATAGCAGGTTTAACCATAATAAAATCTGCTCCCTCTTGTGTATCAGCTTCAACTTCTCTATAAAAATTATTATAACTTCTAAAATCCATTTGATAAGTTTTTCTATCTCCAAAACTTGGTGCTGAATCAGCTGCATCTCTAAAAGGTCCATAATAAGCAGATGAATATTTTACACTATATGCCATTATAGGAATATTTATCTAAAATTTCTCTAATTTTTCCTATTCTTCCATCCATCATATCAGAAGGAGCTATTATATCTGCTCCTGCTTTTGCATGAGATAAGGCAATTTTTGCTATATATTCAAGTGTTTCATCATTATCCACATCATGATTATGTAAAATTCCACAATGTCCATGAGAGGTATATTCACACATACATACATCAGTAACTACTAAAAATTTATCTTGATAATCTCTCCTTATTTGTCTGACTGCTCTTTGAACAATACCATTTTCATCATAGGCTTGACTTCCTATTTCATCTTTATGATTTGGTATTCCAAAAAGTAAAATATTGTTAATTCCTAATTCCAATAACTCATCTAATTCTTTATTTAATCTATCCAAAGAATATCTATATTGTTCAGGCATAGATTCTATTTCAGATTTTATATTTTCTCCATCACATACAAACAATGGATATATCAATGAACTTTTTTCAATACTAATGTTTTTTACTAATTCTCTTGTTAAAAAATTTCTCCTTAATCTTCTTGTTCTTGTAAACATCTTTCTCCTCTTTTATTTTATCCTTTTTATAACTTTATTATTTTTATATATAACTTCTTCTATTGTATTTCCATTTTCATCAAATAATTTGCTACTCCATCTAATTTCCCTTCCTTAGCAGTAGCCATACCTGAAATTTTTCCACTTGTATTGAATAATTTTATCTCTCCATCAGGAAGTAAATTTTTAATTTTTGATTGAGATATAAGGACATTATCAACAAATATCTTCATAGCTCCACCTAAGAAACTATTATCAAAATTATATACTATTTTTATTTTTTGACCATCTTCTTCACCTGTAATAATCATTGTTCTATCTCTATATTGTTGGACAGAAACCATCTTATCTCTACTTCATATATACTAGCAATAGAAGAATTTAAAACATCGTAAGACTTTAAAAGTAATTTGATATTATCTTCTAATTTAGATAATTCTGTTTTTTCTTTCTTCTCTGGTTCTTCTATTTTTTCATTTTTAAAATTTGGTTTTCTAATTGTCTTTACCATATAACTAGCTTCTACATAAGTTTTTATCAATCCCTTTTCCTCAACTTCTTTTATTTTAGTTTGATAAGTTGGAAAAGAATTTATCACTTCTTCTGGCACAGCTTCATCAAAAAGAATTTCTCCATTTTCTGCTATAACAGTTATTTTCTTTTCATCTTTATCAACTTTTATAAGATAACTAACTTCCTTTTTTCTTTCCATTTCATTTTTTAGATAACTAGCAAATTTCTCTGTTCTCTCTGGATTTTTAGGTGTTAGAGAAGTTAATTTCTTTAAAAAGTTTTTTGAACTAAAAGAATTTGAATTACTTTGATTATTTATTTCATCTGAATAAATTGCTAAACAAGATAATAAAAACATCAATAATACTATTAATTTCTTTTTCATATTTCCCCCTTAACTTTTATTTTTTTACTTCTATTCCATCTTTATATAAAATTTCTTTTATAAGATTGCCACTTTCATCATATTCTTTATATTCTCCATTTAAGATATTACCCTTATAAACTCCAACAGATTCCAATTTTCCACTAGAATAAAAGGTTCTCACTTCTTGCCCATTTTCAACTTTTTTTACTTTCATTTTAATAAAAGTTTTAGTTAAATTTTCATAAAAATCTATATCCATATTTTCATCTTGGATAGAACCTTTATATTTAGCTATTGTTTTACTTAAAATTTTTCCATCACTGTATGTAAGCATAGTTATATTTTTTTTATCAAAGTCATATTCTGTCTTAGAATTAACACTTCCGTCATCATAATATGAATAAGAAACAAAAGATTTTACATTTTCTTCAAAGTTTTCACTAAATTTATTATTAAGAATATCTGATTGATTGCTAGCTTCATTATCTTCAATTTCTCGAACTAATTTTTCTATTTCATTAAATAAAATCTTTTTTCTTAATTTAATTTCTGTTTTTACTGTTAAATCTCCATCTGGAGTGTATATTTCTGCCAATATATCTGATTTATTTTTTTGTATATATCTGATTGTAATTTTTATACGATTATCATTTGAAATATTAAATTCTTCTTTTGGAATAATATTTTCAATATATTTTTTAGGAATATTATCTTTAATGCTAGCCCTATAAACAACTATAATTTTTTTATTCTTATCAAATACTTTTTGTAGTTCTTCATCAGTAGAATTGTTTGTAGAAGAATAAGAAAAAATGCTATTTACTAAAAATATTAAAAAAATAAATAAAAAACTTTTTCTCATAACTAACTCCTCTTTTAAATCCAATGTAAAAATCTTGCTAAAATTATACAAAATCCAATTACAAAAAATTCAATAAATACTAAATATGCTGTAAGTAATGCATTAAAAATATTTAATATCCACAGTTTCTCCTTAAACTATTCTAAAAAAATTTCTCATATCTATTAGTAGGGCTCCATAAAATATATTCATCAACTCCTAAATCTTTCATTGCTTTAACTTGATCTTTAATTTCATTTGGTCCATAATTTATATGTCCTTTTACCCAAGCAGCAGTAAATGCTTGTATCCAAGGTCTTATAATAGCAGGACTATCTATATTGTTATTTCTATTTATAGAATCTTTTGTTGACTGATAAATTGTTTTATAGGGATTAGCATCAGGAACAGCAAGCCCATAAACTCCTTTTCCATAGTGGCTAGGATACATCATAGGGGATACATAATCTACTTCTGAACTAATAGCTTCCCAGAATTGTCCCAATGCCATATCATCAGAAGAACTTGCAACCTGTCCATAAATATCAGCACTTACATAAACTTGATATGGTTCTAATTCCTCTTTTGCATAATGTAAATATTTTTGAATAGCCTCTGCTTTTGTTAAATTATCTGTATTTCTATAATTTAATACTTTATCTAATTTTCCACCATTAGAGGCTGGGAATCTAACATAGTCAAATTGAATTTCATTAAATCCTGCTTTTGCAGCTTCTTTTGCAACTGTTACATTATATTTCCATAAATTTTTATCATAAGCAGAAACCCATACAAGTCCATCACTATTTGTAAATGCCTTTCCACTATCTTTATACACAATAATTTTATCAGGATTTTCCTTAGCATAAATTGTATCTTTAAAGGATACTATCCTTGCAATAGCATAAATACCATTATCTTTTAATTTTTTTATTACAGGTTCAATATCTTTTATTATTGGACTTTTATTAGCTGATTTTGTATATTTATCAATTTCTTTTGACATAGGGAAAGTTAATTCTCCATAATCTCCCTTTACATCAATAATAAAAGCATTAAGATTATTCTTTTTAGCAAGTTCTATAAGTTCATCTAATCTACCTTTAAGTGCAACAGAATGTGCAGAAACATATAAGCCCCTCACTTTAACTCTTTTATTATCTTTGTATTCTTTTTTCTCTTTTTTTGTAAAATCTAAATTTTTAAATCTTTCATCAACTGCTTCATTTAATTTTGGGACTAGATAACCATCTTCTATCCAAGCAACTTTTCTTTTATTTACATCTTTATATGTTATCTTTTTCATAACAGTTTTTTTCTCAATTTCTTTTCCATTTTTATCTTTTGATTTTTTTATAATTTCTTTTGTAACAAAAACATTTACCCTAGTTCCTTTTATTAAAGTTCCAATATTTTCTTTCTTGTTTTCATCTGAATAAATTTTTATTTTTTCTGTGGTATACTCATAATATGAATTTGAAAATTTCTCCTTAGAATAAGAATTTTTTGAAAAAAAAGCTCCTATAATTAAAAACATAATAAATAGTGATAATTTTTTTGTAAATTTCATTTTTTAATTCTCCTATATTTTTTATCTGCTAAATATTATATCATTTTTTTCAATAAAAAAGACACTAAAAATATTTTTTATATTTAGTGCCTTTCCTTATCAATTAATTTAATTTTTAGTAATTAACTGCTCTTCTTTTAAATTTAGACTTATCTGCTCCACAAACAGGACATTTTCCAGGTGCATCATTTCCATAATGAAGATGTCCACATTCCATACATTCCCAAACTATTTTTTCTTCTGAATGGAAAACTTCTCCATTTTTTATATTAGCCAATAATTTTTTATATCTTTCTTCATGTTCTTTTTCAATTTTTCCAACCATTTCAAATTGTTTAGCAAGTTTTAAAAATCCTTCTTCTTTTGCTTCTTCTGCAAATTTAGCATACATATCTGTCCATTCATAATTTTCACCAGCTGCTGCATCTGCAAGATTTGTTAATGTGTCAGGTACAGTATCTCCATGTAATGCTTTAAACCATAATTTAGCATGTTCTTTTTCATTGGCTGCTGTTATGTCAAATAATTCTGCTATTTGTTCATATCCTTCTTCTTTTGCTACCTTTGCATAAAAATTATATTTATTTCTTGCTTGTGATTCACCAGCAAATGCTGTCATTAAATTTTTTTCTGTTTTACTTCCTTTTAAATCCATATTGTATCTTTCTCCTTTTTTCAAAATAAAATTTACTTTTAAAAATATCAATTATAGTTTGAAGTATTTTAACACTTACGAAATAATATGTCAAATTAAATTATTTTGAAAAAAATAAGAATACTATAAAATAATAAAAAAGAAACTATTAAAATATGACCTTGTTGTATAAAAAATAAGTGAATTAGATTACAGAATGTAAAGATAAGTTATATTTTTCTTGAAAGAAAAATTAAATAGCTTTTAATAAAACTGCTATGATGTCCATTATTGTTGAGGGAGCATTTTAGAGCTACCAAAACACTAATGGCTATCAAGCAGTTTCTATATAAAATTAAAAGTATTAAATATTTATTTTTTAAGAAAAATAATAAATCTTATCTATAAAAAATGTAACTTATAATAAATTATTTTTTATTAATATTAATAGTTTCTTTTTATTTTAATATAATCCAGAAGTTCCTTCTTCTAAATCAATTAAAATATTTTTCATTTGTGTATAATGTTCTAATATAACTTTATGAGTTTCTCTACCTATACCAGATTTTTTATATCCACCAAATGGAGCATGTTCAGGGATTTGATTATAAGTATTTATCCATACTCTACCAGTTTGAATTTCTCTTGCAATTCTGAAAGCTCTATTGATATTTTTTGTAAATACTGCTCCTCCAAGTCCATATTCACTCTCATTTGCTTGTGCTATAACTTCATCATCTGTTTTAAATTTAATTACAACTGCCACTGGTCCAAAAATTTCTTCTTGTGAAACACGACAAGTATTTTTAACATTAGTTATCAAAGTAGCTCTTACAAAGTTTCCTTTATCACAACCATTTTCAGTATATTTTACTCCTCCTGTTAAAATAGTTCCTCCCTCTTGTTTAGCTATTTCAACATAGTCTAAAATAGTTTTTACTTGTCTTGCATCTATCTGACTTCCCATTACAGTTGTAGGATCTAATGGATTTCCAATTTTAATATTTTCAAATTTCTTTACAAGTTTTTCTATAAACTCATCATATATTCCTTCTTGTACAAATATCCTTGAACCTGCACAGCAAACTTGCCCTTGATTGAATAATATTCCAAGTTGTGCTCCTTCAAGGGCTTTTTCCATATCAGCATCATCTAAAATAATATTTGCTGATTTTCCACCTAATTCAAGAGTAGCAGGAATTAATTTTTCTGCTGCTGCAAGTGCAATATCTCTACCAACTGCTGTTGAACCTGTGAAAGCTAATTTATCTAAATCAGGATGATTCTTTAAAAATTCTCCTGCTGTACTTCCTTTACCTGTAATTAGATTTACAACTCCTTTTGGAATTACATTTTGTATAAGTTCCATTAAAACTAATAGACTTAATGTTGTTGAGCTAGAAGGTTTTAAAACAACTGTATCTCCTGCTGCAAGAGCTGGAGCTAACTTCCAAGCTGCCATTAAAAATGGGAAGTTCCAAGGAATAATTTGTCCCACAACTCCAATAGGTTCTTTTAAAATTATACTCAAAAACTTTTCATCTAAAATAGTTGCTTGTCCTTCATCTGCTAAAATACAAGCTGCAAAATATCTAAAATGAGTTGCTGCCAATGGAATATCTACCAATTTTGTTTCTCTTATTGGTTTACCATTATCCATAGTTTCAACTGTTGCTAGTAAATCCTTATTTTTATCTATAATATCAGCAATTTCATTTAAAATTTTTGCTCTTTCTTTTACTGTTTTTTTTCTCCAAGTTTTAAATGCTTCTTTTGCACTTTTAACTGCTAAATCAACATCCTTTTCACTTGCATCAGGAAATTCTGATAACAATTCATTATTATAAGGAGCATAAGTTTTTACCATAATTCCATTGCTTGAATTTACCCATTCTCCATTTATAAACATCTTATATGATTTTTTTAATATATTTTCCATAGTATCCTCCTCTTTTAAAATTTTATTCTTTACCAAAATTGTCATAATTTATTATAACATAAAATTCTTTTAAATAAAAGAAGAACTGTTATAATTTTAATAGAAAGTAAAAAAATAAATGATTTACAAATGTAGATTTTAGATAAAAAATCCACTCAATAATAAACTATATTTTACTTTTTATTGTAACAGTTCTTAGTATTTATTCATTTTTATTTAAATTGATTTTTATAAAATTTTCCTGCTTTATCACTAAGATTTCTTAAATAACAATAAATTTTTTCATGTTCATCACCTAAAAATATAACAGGGTTTAATTTATCCAAATTTAATTTACCATCTTCAATTAAATTAGAATTCACAACACGTTTTTTAATACTTGCTATCACATTTGCAGTTTCTCCATACATAACAATATTTTCAACCTTACATTCAATAGAAATAGGACAAGCAGTAAATAGTGGTGCATCAACAAACTCTCCTATTTCATATTCTAATTTACTTAAAGGGATTTTATCAACTTTATGAAAAAATCCTCCTATTTCAATTTCATTCATTAAATTTTCACTAGGTACATTTACAGTAAATTCTTTAAAATTTGTAATTTGTTTAGCAGCATTACTTCTTGAATGAAAACCTATAACCATCATATCTCCAAGTGTATATGATGAACTATTAGTTGTGAAATTATATTTAAAATTAGCATCTTTATATCCAAGTAAAATTACTGGAAAGCCATAATATAACTTTGAAGTTTCGTAATCTTGTCTCATTTTGTTCTCCTCCATCTAAATACTTTTAGTATATTCTTTTAAAAATTCTTTTTCTTTTTCATTTAAGTATGGACTTAATTTTTCATATACTTCTAAATGATATTCATTTAATTGTTCTTTTTCTTCCTTTGTTAAAAGAGTTTTTACAATTCCATCTAACTGAACCTCCCACGACTGACACCCTACGAGTGCAGGAGTCGCAGGGTTCTTGGGT
>OGCQ01004806.1_pt1 | contig 10544 bp, 9 predicted proteins | sample 1570161 | NCBI WGS metagenome assembly OGCQ01 (sample SAMEA4384402, study PRJEB24528) | human gut metagenome
CAGAGCGTCTGCCTTACAAGCAGAGGGTCGGGGGTTCGAATCCCTCAGCTCCCACCAATGAAAATCAACGACTTACAGCAATGTAGGTCGTTTTTCTTTTGTGTGCCTCCGTGGTCGGTTTACACGTTTTTTGCCCGTTTGTGTTAACCAATGTGTCAACCAAAATGACGCATGAAAGCAAACATCGAGGTCATTTGTTACAAGTACAAACCTCTCAAAGACGGAACGCTTCCTTTAATGCTCCGAGTTACGAAAGACCGCAAACGCAAATACGTTTCGCTCGGTCTTTCCCTGCAAGAAAAGTTCTGGGATTTCGAGAAAGGCAAGCCCAAACGAAATTGTCCCAACAAGGAGCAAATCGAACGGCTGATAGCTGCAAAAACAGCGGAATACAACGATTTGATTGTCGAAATGACCTCCCAGCAACGCGAATACACGGTGGAAACGCTCGTGTCCCATTTTCATAACCAAGTCCGTTGCGCTACGGTGGTCGAATTGTACGATAAACTGATTGACGACATGAAACGCGGCGGTAAACTCGGCAATGCAGGCGTTTACAAATACTCCCGTACATCGTTGCTGAAATTCACGGGACAGCGGTTGCAAATCCCGTTCAGCGATATTGACGCCGTGTGGTTGCGTCGTTATGAGAATTGGTTACGGACGAGCGGTTGCGGTGATACGACCATTAGCCAACTCTTTCGAACGTTGCGTAGCGTGTTCAACAAGGCGGTAGAATTGCAGTTGGTGAAACGGGACTATTACCCGTTCGATGCCTATAAAGTCAGCAAATTCGATACGCGGACGAAGAAACGGGCCATTACGAAAGAGGACGTGCGCAAGGTTATTGCACTCGACTTATCACAAGGCTATCCCTCCGAACGATTGGCGCGTGATATTTTCGTGTTCAGCTATTTCGGTGCGGGGATTAACTTTGCAGACATTGCCCTGCTGAAATACGGAAATGTACGGGACGGACGGGTGCAATACGTTCGGAAGAAAACGGGCAAACCTATCAATTTTCTGCTGACGGAAGAAATGCGGAATATCATTGTCCAATACCAGCGTCAAGGACAGACGGATGAAGATTATATTTTTCCGATACTCGACCGTCGTGTGCATAGGACGGAACAGCAGAGATATGACCGAACGCATAAGGTGCTGACGAACACGAATCGCTGGTTACGCAAAATCGGACAACGGGTCGGCATCGAACATCTGACTACCTATGTCGCTCGGCATACGTTTGCAACAGTCTTGAAGCGTTCGGGAGTGAATATTGCAATCATTTCCGAATCGCTCGGTCATTCCGATTTATCCACGACACAAATCTATTTGGATTCGTTCGAGAATTCGCAGATAGACGCGGCGATGGCTCATCTATTATAGACAGGAAAGAGGACAGACATCGACAAGGGGTATAGATTAAGCCCCTATTTCAATGTTTGTCCTCCTAATTCTGCTGATCTTGTGGTTAGCTATTATTGGTAGAGATAGGACAGACTTGGTAAAAGGGGTTAATTATAGGCCCCTTTTCCAAGTTTGTCCTTTGTTTTTTGTATATTTATTCCACAATAAACCCAACTAATTATGGAAACAGAAGGCAGTAAATATCAATACATTACGATTGATATTGATAAGTACAAAAAAATACGTCCCTATTTGGAGGGATATTTCAACGACCAATATTGCGAGGCTATATGTTTCCCCGAAATACCAAATTATGGAATAGATGCTTTTCAAAATCTAACGTTACAGACTTATCCCACAAGTATCGAAATAATATTTGTAAATGATCCTTGGCTCAAATCGTTTCGTAACAAAATCACTTCCGATGATTATGATACGATTTGTTGGGTCTTGCGTGTTATTACGCATTGTCTGCTTATTACAAAGGGTGGAGACGAGTATTTTGAAGAAAATCCTGCAACTGATCCGAATGACTATTACCCGCAGAATTTAAGAGACGATCTATTGAAAATGTATCTGTTTTGTGAAAATACACCCGACGATCCCTATCAGTACAACGAAGTAACAATTAAAATGAATGGCCACACGGAAAAATTCCGCAATTTCGACAACTACCTACTACGCTGTGTATTAAAAGACTTTTGTAAGAAATACCTGAATATAGAGGGCATATACACAAAAGAGGAGGTTATCGAAGATTTAAAGTTGAGACATAAAGCAGGTCGCAGGTCAATGAATGACTATTCACCCGCTATCATATACGGAACATATAAAATGCTTAAAACAATATCCCAAGAGGAAACTGCAATCAGTACGGCAATTTGTCGAATTATTGGAAAGTTTCTCTATTATCTGAAATTGGAATCAATAGATGTTGCAACCGATGAACACTACATTCGAACGAATATAACACGAGTTCTGAAAAAGAATCCTCACCCTACTTTATTAGGGGCAAGAGAGTGTACTCTTGATAATCCGTACCAGCCTCTTTATAGAAAATAACTCGATTTTCCAAATAACAAATAGGTCGCATTTTTGCGGCCTATTTGTCTCAAAATGCGTCTCTTAAAAATTAGTTCTCCTCAAATATGAAATATACTTTTGCCTCTGTAATCACGTCTGACTGCGCAGCAGACGAGGTTGCGGGAGGAAGCCGAACGCCCAAGCAAGTGGAGGCACAATTCAAAAGTCGAAATGATAATTAGAGACTTAAAAATTAACAAAGGATCGTGGCTCTCGGACGTAATGAAAGAGATTCCGACGAACACGATTCTGAACAAGGTAATGACGGGTTGCGGCGCGACGACGCTGGAGATCAATGCCGCCCGTCATTCCATCATCATCGAGCCGAACGTACCCGTGATTATTGGGAAAAAGGCCCAGCACGATTTTTTGTTCTCCGTGTACGAGGGTACGACACGCGAGGACGTGAAAACCTACCTTGCAGGTGACGAAGACGGCTATCGCAAGATCATCACCACCCCCGAGGGCTTCGACAAAAAGGTACTGCCCGCCATGTACGAGTTGGGCATCCCCGTTTACGAGGATTATTTCCTGCTGTTCGACGAGTGCGAGAAGGCCATACAGGATGTGGGCTATCGCGGGGACATCTATCTGCCCGTCGAGGACTTTTTCAAGTTCAAAGGCAAGGCGATGGTGTCTGCAACGCCCATCATCCCCTCCGATCCTCGCTTCGAGGAGCAAGGGTTCGAGATGATACGAATTGTTCCTACCTATGACTACTGCAAGGATTTGACGGTGGTCATCACCAACAACACGGTGCGGGTACTGCGAATACTGCTGGAACGTTACCGTAAGGCAGGCGAAAAGGTCTGCATCTTCTTCAACTCGACCGATACGACATTGAGCCTTATTCAGACCCTTAAACTGCAAGGACGGTGCAAGGTTTTCTGCTCCGAGAAGAGCGTGCGCAAACTCAAGCGCGAGGGCTTTGCAGAGGTGAGCGACAACCTCACCGAGTTGGCCGAGGTCAATTTCTTCACCAGCCGCTTCTACTCGGCTGTGGACATCAAGTTGGACTACCAGCCGAATGTGATTGTGCTAACGGACGTATTTCACGCTCCCTACTCGATGATCGACCCGCAGACCGAGGTGGTGCAGGCCATCGGTCGCTTCCGTAACGGTGTGGCAAAACTTCACCATGTGACCAACACCTGCAATATGCTGGCGTGCCTGCCGCGTGAAACCCTCCTCCAGCAGTTGGAGAGCAAGGAGGCCATCTATAATAAGGTGGCAGCTATTCCTACCGCCAACGAGATCGAAAAGGAGGCATTGTTGGAGGCTGTTGGCGGCATGGACTACAAACGCTTCGTAACTCGCGAGGGAAAACGCAACTGGTTCATGTGGGATAATGCGTGGGAAGACGAGAAGATACGCGCCTACTACAAATATCCCTCAATGGTGGAGGCCGCCTACAAGGACGCACCGTTTCATGTCAAGGTCGTTAAGTATGAACAATCCATTACAGACGAAGATCGCCTGCGCCGTAAGCAGGCTGGGCTGAAAAGCACCAAAGAGTTGTGGCGCGAGGTGGTGAGCCAACTCGACAAGTTAAAGACGGCCAACCCCAATGCAGAACCGAGTTATATGCTCGACGAGTTGGGCGAGGAGTGTGCAACGATGGTGAAAGCCCATACAATATTGGGGGCTAAACGTATCGAAGCACTTGGCTACGACCGTCGCAAGATCGAGGCCGCATTAGGAAGCATCAAGGAGAACCGATTGCTGACCTCCGAGAAGATCCAGCAAGCCGTGTACGGTCATTTCCACACGGACGACATCGTACCAGCCAACGAAGTGAACACTTATATGCGGCAGTTGATAACCGACAACGGCATCCCGTTCGAGGGACGAGTAGATCGAAAGGTCATCGGGCTGTTCTTCGAATTGGAAGACTGCAAGCAAGACCAAGGCAGAGTGAGAGCCTTTAAGTTCGGCAAAAGGAAATACGAATTTTAGAGGCAGGTAGGCAGAGGACAGATATTGACGAACGGTCTAATCTAATACCGCTCGACAATATTTGTCCTCCTCCCCTCGAAATATACAGAATCAATAACTAAAAATATTTAAGATATGGTAACAAAAATTGAATGGACAACCGAGACGTGGAATCCCGTTACGGGGTGTACGCAACTATCGGCAGGATGTGCCAACTGCTATGCAAAAACGATTGCGTTACAGATGCAGAAGAATGGAGTGAGAAAGTATGTGAACGGATTTACGGTAACGATGCACGAATACGCGCTGAACATGCCACGACTATTACATGAACCCTCGTTCATCTTCGTTTGCTCGATGGCTGACCTTTTTCACAAGGACGTGCCTTTTGAGTTCATCGACAAGGTGATGGATGTGATTCGTTCAACTCCGTGGCACACATATCAAATTCTTACGAAAAGAGCCGAGCGGATGGCAGAATATTTCGCAACACGGGCGATACCTGCAAATGTATGGTTGGGTGTTACGGTCGAGGTTCCGAGTGTAAAATACAGAATCGACTGCTTGCGCAATCTACCTGCTTCGATACGGTTTTTATCGTGTGAGCCGTTGGTGGAAGATTTAGGTGAAGTCGACTTGACGAATATAGATTGGGTAATCGTGGGAGGTGAGCATGCAATCAACGCACGACCGATGAAAGAACCGTGGGTATTGTCGATAAAAGAGCAGGCAGACAAACAAGGTGCATTGTTCTTTTTCAAGCAATGGGGAAGCATCGGCAGGGATGGTATTTATCGAAGCGTAGAGCGCAACGGTAGCGAGTTGCAAGGAAAAACATATAAAGCCATGCCAGCGGTGAACAGGCACACGTTGTTCGGGTAGGTGGACAATATTATTTACGACAAACAGCCCTCGTGCTTACGCACGGGGCTGTTATTAGCACCACTAATATACTACTTTTTTCTTTCGCCGAATAAATCTTGTTGTTCAACGTATAACACCTCTTTAGGGACAATCTTTGTAAATTTAATTTTGGGTCGATTCCCTGTGCCCTCGCTTCGGTCAATTAAGCCATAAATTGTTACTGATGAAAAAAACCTGTCATCTGATTTTGATATAATTTGGTTCTTAAATTTTGTCAAAGACTGATTTTTGTCAGGCTCGCATGTTAAAATATGACCTTTATATTCAAATCCAATAGTATTTGTTTTCCCATTATTACGAGTTATCTCACCATCTAATTCTACATATTGCCCGTCTTTTAATTCTGGGAATAGAATTTCAGAATCGTCATTTGATTTTGTGTAAAAATAAGATTTTTCGGCATACGTGATGTGTGCTTTATCAAATCTACCATCATCTAATCTCTCTCCAATTGTAAGAGATACATTTTCGGAAATTGCTTCAGAGATATTATTAAAAATGCCATTAGGAAGTTTTGCATATAAAGTGTATATTTTAATAGGAACCTCCAATATTTTATTATCTACCGATAATTTAACGGTATCATTAGTTAAGTTAATTGTTTCTTCTACGCGTCTATTTTTTAGGTGCTTGCGAATTTTCACACACCATTTTACCAGATTAATTGCACCTTGAATTATCTTTTTTACATCTTTGACTGGGCCAGTTTCCAAGAACCCGTCTGAACCTGCTTTTTTAGCCAATTCTTTTAAGTAACATCCGACGAAGCCACCACCCCCAATAATCAGTAAAAGGCTACCAATGTTATCAGGAATTTCAATTGTCCATGAACCCTCTTTAACCTTTACAGGAAAATTAAAATCAACATCCCTTAATTCAGGATTCTCTATCTTAATAAAATAGCGCATAAGATTATCGAACCCCAATAATGCTGTTGCGGATTGACGGGCATCGAAAATACCATTTTGAATACTCTCACCACTATACGAGAGATATCCTAATGAATCATTATCCATAATATTTGGATTAGAGTTGATTATCAAATTTATGAATAAAATCTATAATTTACAAACTCGCCTCATATATTAAATTGCATGGAGGTATTTAGTATAATTATATCCCGCCCACGAACAGAGACACAGATCAAAGCCCCTCCCCCTTGTCGAGAATGAAAACATAATTTATCCTATGAAAACACTCGACAAAAAAGCGGCTGAAATCTTACGAGGATTATTAGCCTTACAAACTACCAAGATTGACAACTCAAATGGTACTTATATGCCTGTTCATATCGAAATCATCGACCGAACAGACAAGTACAACCACATTTCGCTGGCTCATTACGGGCGGCAGAACGGAGATGCCATGCGTGACCCCGAAATGCTGTTTGCCCTGCACAAAGAATCACAGCAATTCGTTCCCTACTATTACCGCAACGATTATATGGGTATGGAGCAGTACAGCGTTAGATGGACGGAAGAAGGTGTTTTGCTGAACCGTCGTTTGCAGGCAGACCACACCGTATTTGCTAATCAATGGTTACGCAACATAGCCACACAACAGCACCTATTATGACTGCACGGCGATTAGTGGAGAACTGCGTACTGACGAATCAAACCGCAGTCGTGGATGAAATGCTGAACAAGCACCTGCTACCAGAAGAATATATCTATCCTTTTGTGGGTGATGTGATGGAATGGTGGCTGATTGATAGTTGGCTGGCAGAACGTCTGAAACGAGAGGGAGAGGTTATCATCGACGAATACGGTTGCTGTTGGTGGGGCAGGTTAGCAAGCGGACAGGCTGTTTATATGGACGACGTGATACAGAAGATTGCAGGAGCGTAAAACTCGGCTTGCATATCGACATAATAAAACTGCAAATTACAGAGATTAGGGGCTTTGCAATTCCGAGAAGATTTTGCAACCTCTAATTTCTGTTTTTATGTTGGCGTAAGGTCGATAATTGAGAGATGGAGGAATCTGCAACTCATAATTACACAGGTTATGCAGGCATAACGACAAAATCTTCTACTCCAATTTATAAAGAACAAAGTTTTGAATCCATAAGCCGTGCTATTGGAAAGATGCTTTGTTTTGACGAATTTTGATACGGCAACAGCCCTCTAAAAGAAGGTTAGTTATTGCACAAACCAATTTTGTTCCCTACATTTGTAGGACATACGAACAAACACGGAAAGTGTAAGTTTATTCTCGAAAGTCGAACGTAGGAAATTCGCATTTTAGCAGAGAGTAAGCGAACTAACCTTTCGTCATATCCTTATAGGGTACGGCGTGGGGCTGTTGCTTATTTTATGCTATAAGGTTTCCTACGACCTGACTTTCTAAAATAAGTTTCCAGTCCCACGCTTTCTTTTTGTACATAAACCACTATCGAGGGACGGATAGTAAGATTGGAAACACTTGTTTAACTAAAACTATCTTACTATGAAAAAACTATTTTTATTTGCATTGTCTGCAATGATGATTTGCAGTTGTTCAGACAGCGGGACAGAGGATAATCCAAATCCTGATCCAACCGTAACTCTAACTGAAATTGAACTTTCTACCAATATTTTGGAGTTTGATATTACAGGAGGGGAAGAATCTATTTACGTCTACTTAAATTATGATGGTTATTCGGATAAAGAACCTAATGACCAATGGCAACTAACAGGTGGGGAATCATGGTGCAAGCCATCAATTACAAAAGGCAATAATGGAGATGAAGTAACTTTTTCTGTTGATGGGTATTCGGAAAACAGAACTACCGTCTTTACTATTGCGTGTGGAAATGTTAAGGCGGAATTAACAATCATTCAAACGGGTTATACTTCTGTAAATGTGGAACAGGCGGGAACATTAAATAGTGTTCTTTCTAAATTTGACGCCACATCTGTCAAGATGCTACGAATTGCAGGAAATCTGAATGACGAAGATTTCCTTGCCATTCGCAACCTACCCAATTTGGAGTATCTGGATATTTCCGAACTACCCCTTACTACATTGCCTGCAAAAGCATTTGCTAATATGTATGATATTAAGGGAATCGTCTTACCAAGTTCTTTAACGGTTATACCTGAATCGCTTTGTGCTCATTGCTATGATTTAAGTTCCATAGTTATACCAAAAAATGTAGAAGTAATCGAGATGTCTGCATTCTATAATTGCCGTAATTTAAGTTCGGTTGAATTAAATCCAAAGTTGAAAATAATCAAAAGTGGAGAGCTTAATATGTACAGCGGAGCATTTGAAAATTGCCAATCATTAACTTCAATTACTATTCCTGCTTCTGTAGAAAGCATCCAAATGCGGGCGTTTAAGAATTGCTCCTCTTTGGCAACAATCACTTTTGTAAAGCCATCCCAATTAAAAACTATCGGAGGAGATTACCACGGCAATCTCGTTATTACGGGAGGCTCACAAGAAACATATAGTGAAGGATATGGTGCATTCCAAGAATGCGCAATAACATCTATCGAAATTCCCGCAAGCGTAGAAGAGATTATGCCTGCTGCATTTTATGGGTGCAAGGCCTTAACAACAGTTACTTTTGGAAAAGGTTCGCAATTAAAACGAATAGGGGGAATAAATCACAAAACCAATGGGTGGTATCATGCCGCAGGGGCATTTGCTAAATGCTCTGAATTAGCCACGTTCGATGCTATGAATTGTCAATCAATAGAGTATATAGAGGCCCTCGCTTTTTATTCGTGTCCCATATCTTTATTTAAGATTGGGACGATGAATCCTCCAATAAATAGAGGGACGATAGGAGATTACGGACAGAAACTCCCTGTTTTTAGTGGTCTTGCATCTTATTCAATTTTGAAAGTTCCAACTGGCAGTTCTGAAAATTATAAGGCTAATGATGATTGGAATGAATTTGCAAGTATTTCAGCATTGGATGAATAAATAAGAAGATATGAAAATATTAACAGAAGATATTTTGCAGGATTTAGAATTTCAGTCTTGTAATCACAATGAATATTGTAAATCTGTCGGAAATATAACACTTTGCTGTTATAAAAATGCAGGCGGGTATTGGTCTGTAAGAATTACTCCAACCCAGCCAATTCAATATGACAGAATTGCAACGGTAGAGAGTCTCAAACAATTTATTGAATATACGTGTAAATCGGAGGAAGAATCTGCTGATGTAATTGCAACAATGGAAAAATTCTTAAAGTGATTTTATTTCTGACTTTCGAGGACAGACTTGGAAAGACGGTCTATATTATACCGCTCTGTCCAAGTTTGTCCTTTCTATATTACTTGCATATTTCATAAATTTTTCGTATATTTACATCATAATCAAAGATTTAATAACAACACAAATTTTAGCTAAAATGAAAAGAAAAACACCGAGTATTGATTGAAAAACAGGCACAGAAACTATCGACGATGTTCAAGTATCGTATATCGCCAAAGGCGTATCTTATGATAATATTTACGGCGTCTGTCTGTTCGTAGGACGTAGAACTGATGATCCTACACCACGAGAATTTCACTATATCTTTGAACTCGACATCGACCCTGCAAAAGATATGACCATCTGTTTTCAAAAACGAGGTCGTTATATGGCAGGATTCTCCTATCTGCTAAATCCAAAAGCCGTAGAGGAGGGTTGTCTCGCCATTGTATTGCCCAACATGGTAGATATTCCCAAGTCCAATTGTATGCTTAATCTCTTTGAAGCCCATATAAAGAGTGATACGGTCATATTCGACTATACGACAAAGGAGGGCAAACAGAACGTATTCAAATTCCCGCTGACTGGATTCAACGAGAAATATTTAGAGCAGTTTATATAAAAGATACGAGGACAGACTTTGACAAGGGGTCTATAATTAGACCGTTTGACAATGTTTGTCCTTGCTTTTTCAACTAATAACAAAGCAACATACACTCTCTTAAAAGGAGAGAGCAGGGGAAAATTTTCCCGCGCGTTTTTCTCAACAGATACGAGGACAGACTTTGCAAAGGGGTCTTAAATATACCCCTATTGCAATGTTTGTCCTCATTCATTCAATCACATGATTATCAAATAATTCACTTATTGTTTAACCAGCATTGGCTTTATGTAAATGTGTCAACCGAACGAACAGCCAGCGAAAAAAGATTTCCCAAAATGAAGCGAGGACTTGCAGGAATGATTTATTTATCATACATTTGCACTCGCAATTCAGCAAA
>OGCQ01004808.1_pt1 | contig 10544 bp, 10 predicted proteins | sample 1570161 | NCBI WGS metagenome assembly OGCQ01 (sample SAMEA4384402, study PRJEB24528) | human gut metagenome
ATAAAAGCAATATTAGAATTATAAGGAGATTAATGATTATGTATATAATAGATAAACCAATAGAATTAAAGAGAATAGGAAAGTTATACTCAATAAAGGAAATTGCACTTATAGACGGTGTATACTATGTAAAAACAGATAGAGAATGCCTAAGTGTAGATGAGTATATGTTGAGGGGGTTAAGTATTTCTGATAGAACAAAGATATGTAAAAAAGCACATAGAAGATTAAAAGACAGATACTACATTGGGGAAGACTTGAAGCTTAAGAAAATAGAAGAATTCAAGATAATTAGAGAGGAAGATGAACATAAAGAAGTAGAAAAGCCACAAATAAAAGGGATAGATACTTCTATATTTGACAATATGAGCTTTAAAGAAATGTATGTACACATATTACAAACTAAAGAAAAGAGGGTTTATGTATATGAAATATTAGCTAAGAAGTTTGATGAGGAGTATAACACAGAAGAAAAGCAAAGATATGTATTTGAAAAATTAAATATTTATGCATATGAGAGATTCTGTGAGGTGTACAAAAGTAATCAAATGAATGAGATACTTGATGAGATATGGAAAAGGAAGACTAAGGAAGAGATGAAAAATACTATATATAACGTAGATATGGATTTATATAATACACCTTTCAAAGATTGGTCAAATAAATACCTAACAGAGTTATATGAATGTAGAAAAATAAGTAATAGTGAATACTATGTAGCTAGAAGAATGAATGAAATAGTGTATATAGTATGTTCATCAAATTTAATGCATATGAAATATAAAACGTTTGAAAGTTGTGCAACAATAGTTGATTTTCTTACATATTTTAGAAAAGAGTTTAAGAATATTAATATATCAAAAGTGTTAAGATTAACTGAAGATGAGATATTAGATTTAATAAATGAATACTTTGAGCTGCAAGAACTACTTGTGTAAGAGTAGTTATTTTTATGCCCAAATTTAAGCTTCAAAGCCTTATTTGACGATATAAGAGGTTATGAAGCTTAGGGTGATAAATTATACCTTTGATAAGTTGTAAAGGTGTATATGAGGTGATTGGAGAGAGTACGAGTAGTGATTATAGCAAAATAATTATTACAAGGAGTAAAATAAGAAAAATGCAAAAAGCTATTTATACAATAATAGATAAAACAAATAAAAGAGTTTATGTGGGGGAAACTACAAACTTTGAAAAGAGATATTTAAAACATATTGAACAGTTGAAGAACGGATCACACTACAATAAAAGATTACAAGAGTTGTACAGTGAAGATGATTATGAGGTTGATATTGAAATAATATTATCTGATAGTATCAACTTACATACAACATTAAATAAAGTATTATTATTACTGTTAGAAAAAGAAACGATAAACAAATATAAAAGATTAGGCTATGAGATATTAAATAAAGAGGATAGCTTAGAGAAGTTTATAAAAGGAGAAAAGAAGTTATTTTCTGATGATGCTATGCCTATTCCAACTGAGAAAGCTATAAAAATGGTTAGAACTGTAATGGACAGAAGGAAGTCGTATAAACAAGTAGACATCTTTTTATATCAACCTAGGTCAGTTATTGATAGCAAAAGTAAAAGAGATATAAGCGAAAGTATTAGATTATTAGAACAAGAGGATTAGAATATACATAAAACGTAAAATTTGGGGTCTGAGAGAGGAGTGAAACTGTTGTTAAGGTATTTATATTACTGTATGCTTAAAATGGAAAATAGAGGTTAGTTTCTAGTGTGCTGTGAAGCTTGAAATAAATTTTTTAAAGAAAATATCGACAAAATAAATAAAAAATATTGAATTGTAATGGATATTTATGTTAGTATTTGATTAAGTTAAAAAATTACATAAAAAAAGATCACAAGTTTTCCGTTCGGTTTGGCGACCTAGTGGGAAATTCGTACCAACTGAGGCAACAGTTAGTAGTACAAGTAATCTTTATAATTATAAATTTTTAAAAGATGTTTTGGCGAACATCAGATAAACAATTTATAATAATTTATTAATTTATATTGATTAGTATAAACAAAAACTAATAAAAATACAATATTAAATTAATAAAATTTAAAGAATTCTAAAATTACGATTGTACAAGCTATTGCTCAAGTGTTGGGTGATAGCTTTTTTTAATGTTTATATTTTATCTAATGAGGTGATTTAATGGGTTTAAAGTCTGGAGTTTCAATGGGTGGAACTATTGAATATACTCGAAGTGATAAAACAAAGAAATTTATTAGACATATTGATAGTGTAAAAAAGAAAAATGCAAAAGTATGTTTGGATTGTGAAAGTAACAAAGAAGGTTTTTGCGAAAAATTCAAGGGTTGGTGTAGCAAAGTTAATTATAAGTGTAATGGATTTGAAATGTCTTATCAAGATAAGCTACAACAAGATAAATTTAAACATCAGCTAAAAAAAGAAAGAGAAAGAAAGAAGAAACTTGAGGAACAAAAAGCAAAGAAAAAAGCTAAGAAAAAAGCTAAGAAAAAAGCTAAGAAAAAAGCTAAAAAGTCTGACTTAGGACAAGTAATAAAACCTAACTTTGATACAACAAAATACACAAGAAAGAGCAAATAAAACAAGATACTAACTAATCAAAGTAGTTAGAGTTGCTTATTTACTAAAAATAAGAGCTTATATGGGTTTTGTCGTGAGATATTAGAACATATAAGAGTGATGCCGTAACACTATAAACGAAGGTGAGTTGAGCCAATGCAAAAAATCAACAAACACAAGGAGGATTATTACCTTGCTTGCGCCGTTTGTACTTGTGTTGTTAGGTGATGCCTACCATTGAAAAGGGCTGGAGGAAATCAAGTCTTACATAGTGATATGTAGGAGTAGTATTGTTTATCTCAATGATAGAGTTGTTGAGGGCTTGTACCAACGTAAAAACAATACCCTTTGTATAGGTAAACTAAAGCAAGGTGATACAAAATACTCATATGAGGAACTCAGGGTATTAAATATTATAGTTTATATCTATCAATCATTAGCTTAATTTAAGTTTTTGGTTGTTAGGTATAACTATGTCCAAAAGCCTATAATCCGAATCTAGGGTATTATGTGTTTGGTACACGATAAGTCAAGAGTTTACAAGTAACTTGAAAGTAGTTGGACATAGTTAGATATACTTAATACTTAATAAATAAATACATATATGTAAAGGAGATAAAGAAATATGATATTAGATAAAATAATATTAATGAATTGGTTGTAATGAACGTACAACATTGAAAATTCAACAGTTCTCCACACCTTGAGAAAGTGACCATAGTTACCACGAGTGTGTGGAAATAAGTAGATGAACATTTTTTATACTCTTTTCATCACCGACTCGAGTAGGATTCCGACCACGATTACATATGAAGAAATGCTAGTAAAATCAACAAAAACTAAGTGATCCAATTTTAGCTTCAATTATACAAAACTATGAGATATCGTTGAAAAATAAGGCATTTGACGACAAGGCTATCGACCTCGATTTTTATATTATTATTGTGTTCATAAATTAAATAGTATACACTTATATTATGGAATAGGTGGTGTATATAAATTGATTAATGAACAGATAGAGAAGTTATTTATTGAGAACTTAAAGATAAATATAGGTAAGAATAAGCCAATATTAAAAGATGATATAGTTAGGTTTGCTCAGAAACAAGGGATTAAAGTCGGTAGCAAGGATAGTATAGCTTCTATACTTGAGAAAATAGATGATAATGATCTTATAGATAAGTTATACAATTCATTTGTAGAATATATTTATATTCCTTCTTGGAAGGTTGCTAAATACTATAATTTAGAAAGTTATCAACTAGAACAACTAAAGCAATTTAATCTGATTGAAGCTGATACTAAAGAAGGTAGCTTTTACAGTAGGGAAAGTAGATGTAATATATCTTATGATTTGTATCCATTTAATACTTTGTTCAAATATAATAGTGAACAGTTAAAAGACTTATATAATAAAACATTCAACAGACCTACTTATAAATTAAGATTAGGAACTAAAAACAAAGAAGATGTTCAGATTATAATTAATGAACTAGAGAAGGTATTTAAAGTAGGAACATATGAAAGTTATGAAAATAGAAATAAACAAGGATATTATAGTTACTTTGATATTGAATTAATGAACAATAATGAACAAGGTACAAATACATTAAAGACTAAAATAAATGAATTAGAAAGCCAAATACAAAGCCTTATGCAACAATATGAAATGCTAGAAGTTGAAAATAGTAAACTACAAAATAAGATAGAATGTTCAACAATTAAAAATGAACGAGGAGCTGGAAGAAGGAAGAAGTTTAATACTGAACAAGTGAACGCTATTTTAGAAGCTAGAGATGAAGGGAAGAGTATTAGATCATTGGCTAAGGAGTTCAACTGTTCAATTGGATTGATACACAAATTAATAAATGAACATAATAAATAATGAATAGGTATAGAATTTACATAGATTGTACATAATCTTAATAACTTAAAATATTTAATTTTTATATTATTGTTGAGCCATCTATATTATTTTATAGGTGGCTTTTGTTATATGTGTTTAATGTTGGTTAGATATTACTTGACAAAATACATAGATAAAATATAGTAAAAGTGTTGATATATATAGCTTCTAAAGAATTATTGTAATATATTATTCATAATACTTGACAATATAACTCTATTATTATATACTTAGTTTATAAGATAAATTAAAGGAGTTAAAACAAATGGAGAAGGTATATGGATATATTCGTGTTAGTACTAGCACACAAGCAGAGAAGGGTTATGGATTAGATACACAAAGAAAAGAGATAGAGAAATATTGTAAAGCAAATAAATTAGAATTAGTTGAGATATTCTCTGATGAAGGTGTATCTGGAACAACAACAGATAGACCAGGTCTAATAAGTTTATTATCAAGCTTAAACGGAACTAATAAAGTAGTAGTATTAAATACAAGTAGACTTTGGAGAAAAGATACGGCTAAAGTATTAATCAGAAGAGAAATAGAGAAAGCTAAGGGTGATATCATAAGTATAGAGCAACCGACTTATAGCATATACAATAGCGATCCAAATGATTTCCTAGTCAATGGCTTTATGGAGTTACTAGACCAATATGAAAGAATGAGTATATCTATGAAGTTAGCTAAAGGTAGAAAAACTAAAGCTAGAAACGGTGCTAAAGCTTGTGGAGTTGCACCAATTGGCTATAAATGGAATGATAAAGCAGAGATAGTTATTGATGAAGAAAGAGCAGAAGTAGTTAGAGATATATTTAGTATGTATAATAATGGCCTAAGCCTTCAAAAGATAGTTAATAAGCTAACTGAAGAAGGTATTACAACAAATAAATGTAATAAGTTTAGTAGACAATCTATAAGTGACATATTAAAGAATGACTTCTATTGTGGAATAGTAACTCATTCAGATGTTAAAAGTGAAGGAAATCATCAACCTATAATAAGTAAAGTGGTATTTGGTAGAACTCAAAGTAAAATGAATAAGAATAGAAAGAATAAATGCTAGTGTAAAAGCTAGTCTTATACAAATATATGTACACTTAGAAGCTAAATAAACGGCTTCTGAGGTGCTACAATAGAGATATAAACAATAGGAGGGTTGAACAAATGAAGGAATTGAAAGAATTATTACAATGTGAAGAGTGTAAAAATTGGTTAGAAATTGAAAAATTATTAAGCGTTAATGATGTATATGAAGAGAACAAATATACTATAGCAAATATAACATTAGAAGCTTATTGTCCAAATTGTGACTTTGAAGAATACGAGATTAGTTTTAATATAAATGTTAGCAAATTAGATTTATCTAAAAAAGAAGATCAGATGGTATTGAATTTAATAGATGAATATCTAGAAGATGTAAAAAGATAAATTGTAGGCACTCAAATAAGAGTGTCTTTTATTATGCTTATGAAATACCACGGGGTACTTTAACATTGTTTACTTGTAAACCTATATTAGAAAAACATTAACCACAAAATAATATTTTATTCAGATTGGAATTTGGTCGACTTTCTACCTATAGGAGGGGGTGGGGTAAAATGGATTAATATTTTCAAAAATTAATTTCTGAAAACTTTAAAAAGATGTGGTTAAATTTATTTAGTCGACTAATATATCTAAAGATTAAATCAAAGTGATTTAGAATCGATTTTCAGAAGCTGAGAGGGATATATATAAGTCATTTTCATATTTTTCAAAATATATCAGCTTGAATTCGATACCGAGTAGAGTATCAATAGAATTTAAAACATCAAACTAGAAATATCTTTAAACATCTACACCTAAGTAATTCCAAATGGTATAGAGGTTTTTTTGAAAAATACGACTTTTTTTATTTATGATAAGAGATAGACACAGATAGACAAAAATTTAAAAAAAGTTGAAGAAACTCAATCCTCTAGAATCAAGTATTTATATGGAATAAAGTAGATATTTTTAAAAAAATTCATTTGTAGTATATATGGAAGAATATAGACAGAAGTAGACAAAAATTTAAAAAGTATTGATTTAGAAATACCTCTGCAGCCTAGTTAAATCAATGCTTTTGGGGGTATTATTTATCAATTTAATAAAAAATAAATAATGGAAGAGAATAGACACAGATAGTCAAAAAATCTAAAACGCCGATTTATTCAACCTCTGTATGTAAGTAATACCAATACTTACAGACGTATTTTTTAAAAATGCTAATATCTTTATATGATAAGAGATAGACACTCGATGACACTAAAGGTTGAAAATTGAAGTAGGCAGGAAACCTCTATGTGCAAGTAATATCAATGCATACAGAGGTTTTTTTGAGAAATCTTACGGTTTTTTATTTATGATAAGAGATAGACAGAAGTAGACAGAAATCTAAAAAAGTTGAAGAAACTCAATACTCAGAAACACTAGTAAATTACTGATGTTCGAGGTGTGTTTTTTATATTTTAATATTTTTTAAATAATGGAAGGAGATACACTTATTCTTTGACTATAGATAGATAAGCTTTATTTATTTATAGTGAGAGAATAATATCTCTCAAACATCTCCTTTTTGTATTATGTAATTATGAACTCTTTGTATGAACGGAAGTACAGAGAGTTCAACAATTTAGCAAGGTTAATATATTTAAAAAGAAAAGAGGTTAAGATATGAATATAGAATTAGTTAAAAATATAAAAAGATATAAGCCAGAAGAGGTATGTGAAATACTAAATATATGCTATAAGACATTATACAGATATGATAAGAATAATGTTTTAAGAGCTAGAAGAAGTGCAACAAATAGAAGGTTCTACTTAGAATCAGATATACAAGACTTTATAAAGAGAAGTAGTATGTAAGTAAACTACTTCTTTTTTTATAACCAAAATATAGACAGAAATAGAAAAATAAGAAAGATGAGGTAATTAATATGTCAAAACTATTCAAAGAAAGAGTAACAAGAGATAAATACGGATTTACAATAGCTAATAATGGATTAGAAAAATACTATGAAACTGATGAAAGCTTCAAGAACAGTTCAGGTGCAAGTAGAGTTGTTCCAAATGGTAGTAAATATGCACCAAAGACAAAACAAAATAGAACTGTAAGTGCTGTAGATTATTTTAGAAGTAAAGATGACCCTTTATACAAAGACAGTAGAAACTGTGATGACTATATAAAAAATATGTCGGTGTGGAATAGGTATGGAATAGGTGCTAATATTTCAAATACTCATAGAAAAGTTGATGATAAGCCCTTAAAGGTGCTTATGAATAGTATAACAGAGTGTAAAGTTATGAATGCTTTCAATGAAGGTGTACCAATATCAGTATCAGCTTCAAATAGAATTGAGAAAATAGAGATATATAATCAAAGCTTACTATATGCAGATTGTACAAAGCTTGAGGAAGTAACTGATAACTCAAAGTATGATATACATAAGAAAAATGGTTATAAGATATATGATTTATATAAATATAACTTTGTAGCTAATGCAGACACTGTGCATATGACAATAGCAACAAAGTAAGTAAATTAAAGGCTTGAGGGGTATACTCTACCCTTCTTTTATTTTGCAAAAATATGGACACATATAGACTATGAGTGAATTCTATTAAAACTGCAATTTTAACAGAATAGAAAATATATCAACATAGAGTAAAAATGAAGCTACTGATTAGCTTCTAAAAGGCTTACAGACATTAGGTAAGGTATTTGTACCTTGAAACTGATACAAAGGCTTACAGAGGGGATTTAGTGAAATTAACAAAATGACTAGGACATATAACTTCTAAAATATATCAACTAAAGGAGTTTATAATGACATCTAATCATAAAATTTGCAAAGTATGTAACAAAGAAAAGGAAGTAACTGAGTTTTATAACAGAAGTAATAAGTGTAAAGAGTGCCACAAGGCTTATGCTAAGGCTTACAGAGAGAAGAATAAAGACAAAGAGAGAGAATACAGAAAAAGATACTATAATAGAAATTTAGGATATTTTATATATTTCATATATGAAGATAATAGAATAGTTTACTGTGGTTCTACGGTAAACTTAAACAGACTTAATAAGCATATATCTTGTCATAGTAACATATCAGACTATATGAAGCTTAGAAAGTGGGATAAGATTACTTATATTGAAATGAGTGATCTAAAGTCTAGAGATGAATTATATCTATGTGAAAGTATATGTATATCTGAGATAATGCCAAGTCTTAATAAAGAGATTCTAACACAAGAACTTGATGACAAAGCTAGAGAAAAAGAGTTATCAGAAGAAATGTATTGGATGATAGACAATGGAATTGAAGAATTGATGATTATATATAAAGAAAATGAGTATGTGAAGTAGGTTACAGCATACTTATTTTTGATGTTCAAAAGTGAAAAAAATCATCACTATATAGTGAGATTTCATTGAAAAATAAAGGAAAACTTCAGTTAGACCATTTTTATTCTACTAATAGTATAAATATATTCTTTCTATTAACAGAATAAATATGGTCGAACTGAAGAAAACCTAGTAAAATCAACAAAAAATCAATAACAAGGAGTAATTTTTTATGATAAAAACCAAGAAGAAATCAGAAAAGAAAATTAATGAAAATGCAAATAAAATATATGAAAATAGACATAAATTTCAAGTAGGAGAAAGCTACTCTTACAGAGATATAACAGAGTTGTGTGAATTAAAGTATTACAGTAGTGGAAATGGAAAAAAGAAACAACTAGATATATTTAGATCACTATTTGATATTGAAGAATATAAAGATAAAAATAATAAAAATGCAACTATGTACAAGATTCTTGAACATAAGCAATTATCTGTTATAGAAGCTTGTGAGATAGTTGAAAATAAAAGAGGAACTAATCCAAACAGTTGGGGGAATAAGAAATCAGAGTATAGTGAAATTGTAATAGATAGCTTATTAGCAGAATTATATATGATGGGGTTATTCATAGAGGATATGAATAGAGAAAATAACATTAGAGATAACGATAAGTATAAGGCAAGACAAAAGAATATAGATGAAAATTGTTACTGTATAGAAACAAATAAATTTGAATTAAGTTGTTGGGCTGGAATAAGAAACGGAGAAAACTTTAAAAATGCAAAGAAAAATAGAGTTGATTTCTGTAAGAATTTAAAGACAAACATAAGAAGCTTTGAATATATATATCCTAAAGTAAATGACAGTATTTACAAGGCTACAAACTATATTTTAAACCTATTATCAGACACTGGTCATGTTAGCTTCAAAGAAACTATGGATGTGATTATTCCAGAGTTTAGAGATGATGAGGGTTATAGATTATCTGATGAGGAGATAGAAGAAAATAGTCAGAAACACAACTTTGTTACTGTTGATGCATATGAGTTTGATGTTGATTTAGTTGATAAAATCAAAATACTTAGAGGGGATATAGCCAATAAAATGGGTTATAAAAGTTTAAGTAAAATATATAACAACTCTAATCAAAGATTGATTGATGAATTTAATAAAAGGTTAGAAGAACAAGCTAAAGAGAAGTATGGAGTAATAAAATTCTATCCTAAAGTAGTTTTATATGTTAATAAGACAAGTATATTCAACTATTTGCAAATGAAAGGATATGCAATGGATGAAATAAGGGAAGTTTGTACAAAAACATTTAAGAATCATATAGTAAATAAAATGCTCAAGAATAGAGATATAATTAACGACCAAAGTGCTGTTGCATCAAAGCTTGAACATATAGCAAAGAAGCATAATACAGATAATCCATTCTTTTATTATGATATGGTTCAACAAATGAAATACTACCTTAGAGATTTACCTAAACTAGCAAGTGCTTTGATTGATCCAAGTTATAAAGAAATTGAAGTATCTGATAAAGTTGAAGAAAATACTAAGATTAAATATGCAAAAAAGAAAATTACTTTTAACGGTGTTGAAGATGTTAAAGGCACAGTATTAGTAAGCAAAACAGATGACGAGTTAATAAAAGCAATATTAGAATTATAAGGAGATTAATGATTATGTATATAATAGATAA
>OGCQ01004811.1_pt1 | contig 10539 bp, 5 predicted proteins | sample 1570161 | NCBI WGS metagenome assembly OGCQ01 (sample SAMEA4384402, study PRJEB24528) | human gut metagenome
AACGCCCATGGCAAAGATACCGGCCATGTAGATGCGCATAGCCCAGGTGGTGTACTGGATGAGGGGGGCATCGGAGGTGAAGATGCCGGCCACCAGCCCGGGCACCAGCATCATCCCCAGCCAGAACAGGGTGGTGTACCCGAAGCAGAGGGTGAACTGGAAACGGAACGCCTCTTTCACACGGGCCTGATTGCCCGCGCCAAAGTTGAATGGGCAGGGTACAGAGCTGGGACACGCTGGTGATGACGGTCATGGCACCCACAGCCACGTCGCCGCCGTACCGGGCCAGGCTGGAGCTGAAGCTGATGGAGAGCAGGCTCTCGGTGGAGAGCATCACAAAGGTGGAGATGCCCAGCCCCATCACGGGCAGGATGACCCGGCCCTCGGGCCGCAGGTGCTTTTTGCGGAGCCGGAGGATGGTCTTGCTCCCGGTGAGAAAACGCAGGATCCAGAAGGCACCCACGGCTTGGCTGAGCACCGTGGCAATGGCGGCACCCCGCACGCCCATGTCCAGCACAAAGATGAGGATGGGGTCCAGGATGATGTTGATGACCGCGCCGATGACGGTGGTCAGCATACTGATCTTGGCAAAGCCCTGCGCAGTGATGAAGGTGTTCATGCCAAGCACGATCAGCACGCAGATGGTGCCCAGAATGTAGATGCGGCTGTACGCCAGCGCATAGGGCAGGGTGGCGTCACTGGCGCCAAACAGCCGCAGCAGGGTGGGTGCTCCGGCGTAGAACACCACGGTCAGCACCACCGAGAAGAGCAGCAGCATGGTAAAGCTGTTGGAGATGATCTTCTCCGCCTGCTCCTTGTCGCCCTGCCCCAGCGCAATGGCGGTGCGGGGCGCGCCGCCCGCGCCCACCAGCATGGCGAACGCGTTCAGCAGCATAAGGATGGGGGTGAACAGTCCCACGCCGGTCAGCGCTGCCGCGCCGATGCCGGCAATATGTCCGATGTAAATGCGGTCCACGATGTTATACAGCAGGTTGACCACCTGTGCAACGACCGCCGGGATCATGAGCTGCAGCATCAGCTTTTTTACGCTGCCGGAACCCATGTCCTGTTTTGCCTGTGCCATGGAAGTGATTCTCCTTTTACTTCAAATTTGAACCATCTCTTATATTATACTCAAAACCCGCAAAAATACCAGTCCCTTTTTGCAAAATTTTCCGTGTTGCGCAAAAAAGTGTGTTCCTCCCCTGCCGCAGTACGGGTCTTGCCGCGGTGCCCCTTTTGCGGTGCGGCATTCCGGGCGGCAGCGGCCTTTGCATCCAAGTTTTCGGCGATATGTCTGTAAAAAAGCAAGGTTTTTCGTCAGGTTTGTGTCTTGTGCACAGCGGCATTTTTCAGTACAATAAAGAAGCAGAGAAGAAAAATAAGCGCTGCGATCAAAATAGGTCGCCGCGCTGTTTTGTATTTTGCGGCGCAGCTGCGCCCGGTGAAAAAAGGAGTGCTGTACAATGATCAACATGGTCAAGCTTCCCACCAGCAAAAGCGAACTGTTCCTGCGGGTGGCCAAGGGACATTTTGCCACCAGCCACAGCCACATCAACTATTACATCGACGTGACCACCCAAAAGACCCGCCTTTCCGAGGCCAAGGCCGTGGCAAAGGAGCTGGTCAGCGCTTACCAGCACAGCACCATCGTGGATACCGTGCTCTGCTTGGACGGCACACAGGTCATTGGCACCTGCCTTGCCAACGAGCTGACCAAGGACGGCTTTACCAATATGAACGCCCACAAGACCATCTATATTGTCACGCCGGAATACACCTCCGGCAGCCAGATCATTCTGCGGGACAATCTTGCCCCCATGGTCAAGGGCAAGCACGTCCTCATTCTGGCGGCGTCCATCACCACCGGCTACACCATTCAGGCAGCCGTAGAAGCCGTAAACTACTACGGCGGCATCGTGGCAGGGCTTTCGGCTATTTTTGCCACCACCCATGAGTGCCTTGGCTACCCGGTCACCTCCATCTTTGACCCCACCAGTCTGCCGGATTACGCCAGCTTCGACTCCCGCGACTGCCCCCTGTGCAAGGCCGGGCAGCACATTGACGCGCTGGTGAACAGCTTCGGCTATTCGGCGCTGTAAGCAAAGCTGTTATAGGCTGCTGCACAAACCGCTGTGCAGCAGCCTTTTTGTTGTAGGACGGTTGAAAATGGCTTCCGCTTCGCTCTAGCCATGTTTAGCGGAAATATTATTTTTATTTCGGGATAGCGGAGCGTCTGCGGACGCTCCGCTATCCCATTTTCACGGGAGGGGTCGTAAAGGCAAACGGCATCTACAACGCCGCTTCCAGTGGAAGCGCAGCGGAGCGCATTCCAAATCGTCCCGCACAAAAGGAACGGCGGCGCTGCCGTTCCTTTTTGTTGTCCCACGGGCGGGATTGTGCTATACTGATACCAGACAAAACTAAGGTGTATCTGAAAGTAAAGAAGAGGTATCAAATCCATGAAAATTCCCGCAAACGGTTTTACCCACGCCGGCAAGTTCCATGCCGATGACGTGTTTGCTACGGCGCTATTGCAAATTCTGCGCCCGGATATCAAGATCACCCGCGGCTTTACCGTACCTGACGATTTTGACGGCATCGTGTACGATATCGGCTTTGGGATGTTCGACCACCATCAGGAGCCCCGGGAGTACCGCGCAAACGGCGTGCCCTACGCAGCCTTTGGTCTGCTGTGGCGGGTGCTTGGCCCCGGCCTTGTGGGCGAGCGGCAGGCGCGGCTCATTGACGAAAACTTCATCCAGCCGCTGGACCTGAACGACAACACCGGCGAGCAGAACAGCCTGTGCGATGCCATTGGCTTTTTTAACCCGGTGTGGGACTCCAAGGAGGATCAGGACAGCTGCTTTTTCAAGGCGGTGGCTGTGGCAAAGCAGATCTTGGAAAACCAGATCGACAGCGCCAACGCCGTGAACCGCGCGGACGAAAAAGTACAGCAGGCCTACCGCAGCTCCCGCGACGGCATCGTGGTGCTGCCCTGCTATCTGCCGTGGAAAAACGGCCTGTACAAGACCGACGCCCTGTTTGTGGTGTACCCCAGCCAGCGCGGCGGGTGGAGCGCCCAGTGCGTCACCGACCACAAGACCAAAAAGCCCAAGCTCCCCTTCCCCCAGAGCTGGGCCGGCCAGCCGCAGGAGGTCATCGAGCAGAAGAGCGGCATCCCGGGCATCAGCTTCTGCCACGCCAGCCGTTTTCTCATCACCGCCAAGGACAAGGAGACCGCCCTTGCCGCCTGCCGTCAGGTGCTGAAAAACAATGGACGCCTTGCCTGACGCCGCCTACGTCTACATGGTGCGCTGCACCGGCGGGCAGCTGTACACCGGTTGGACGAACCACCCCGCCGCCCGGCTGAAAGCGCACCAGAGCGGCAAAGGTGCCCGCTACACCCGCGCCCACGGAGCGGTAGGCTTTGCCTATCTAGAGCGCTGCGCGGACAAACGCGCCGCCCTGCGCCGGGAAGCCGCCCTGAAAAAGCTCTCCAAGCCGGAAAAAGAGGTGCTGTGCGCCGCATGGCGCGCCGCCGGGTGTCCCGGGATGCAGAACGATTGAAAACGTTCTCCGCTGCGCTTTGGGCATATTCAGCGGAAGAATTATTTTAATTTTCGGGATAGCGGAGCGTCTGCGGACGCTCCGCTATCCCATTTTCACGGGTGGGGTCGTAATGGCAAACGGCATTTACAGCGCCTGCTTCCTGCGGAAGCGGCGGCGCTGCGGGGAATCCCCTCCTACACAACACAGCAAGGCCGTCCGGCATTCGCCGGACGGCCTTGCTGTGCTTATTGGAAAGGATCGATCAGGAGATGGCAATGGTTATTTCGCCAGACCCAGCTTTTTCAGCTGGCTCCATGCGCGGATGACCTGTACTTTGGTCACACGCTTGCCGGGCGTAAAGACACCCTCGCCCATGTCGGGCAGCAGCCCGGCCTCCACAGCCCAGCGGGCTGCCTTGGCGGTGTCAGGCTCGGCTACATCGCTGTAAACAGCGGGTGCAGTGGGTTCGGGCTTGCCTGCGGTGCTCCACAGCAGCACTGCCAGCTGTTCCCGGGTGCTCGGGATGGCCGTGCCCTTGGGCAGCAGGTCTGCAAGGATGCTGCCGGTAACGAACTCGTAGCCGATCACTGCGCAGCCAGCAAACATTGCCGTTGTACCGACCAGAATGCCCACCGTTTGCAGCGGGCTGTACTCGGTGCTGTCCTCCTGCGGCGGCTGCTCTGGCTGCTCCACCGTGGTGGTCTCGGCGGTGATCGTCAGGCTCTTTGCGGGCATTCTGAAGGTCAGGGTGCGCTGCTTAAAGGCATCCTCTGTCAGCGGTTCGTCTGCGGCATCCATCAGGTCTGCCGGGCTCAGTGCGCCGTCAGCGCCGCTCACTCCCCACTGGGCAAAGTGCACGGTGTCGGTGTCCGGGTAAGCGGTCAGGCTGACCAGCTGTCCTGCTTTCAGGGCGCTGGCGTCTGCATCCTCGGGCAGGGTGATGTCCGCACCGGCAACGGTAAGCTGATAGGTCTTTTCCGGTTCGGGGTCGGTCGTGCCTGTTTTTGTAATGCGGAACGAGCCTGTTTTAACAGTGCCGCCCACATACCGTGCGCTGCCTGCGGCGGTGACGGTATAGCTGTATTCGCCCGGTTCAGTAGGAGCACCGTTCAGTGCTTCACCATTCTGCTTGTAGGTCACGGTGATCTCGCCGTAGTCCTTATCACTGGTGTTCTTAACGGTTACTTCCTTGGCGCTGCCGTTATAGGTCAGGTCAGTGGGCTCTGTCACGGTAAAGTCTGCGGGGTACAGTGCAGCCTTCTGGATGGTAAACGTGTTATACTTCGGGGTCACATCACCGCCCGCACAGGTGGCGGTAGCTTCTACATTCGCGGTAAAGGTGTAAGTGCCCGGCTCAATGGGAGCACCGTTCAGTGCTACACCATTTTGCTTGTAGGTCACGGTAACATCGCCGTATTTCTTGGTGGCGTTGTCCTTCACGTCCACTTCCACCCTCTTGGGGTTGCCGTTATAGGTCAGGTCGTTGGGCAGAGCAAAGGCAAAGTCTGCGGGGTCTGCATCCGGCAGCGCTGCCACGCCCTCGTCGGTGGCGCTCAGGTTAAGGATATGGGTCTGCGGGATACCATACTTGCTCAGGTCGATGGTGCTGGTGTAGCGCTCTGTATCATAGCGCACAGAGCCGCCATAAGCTACGCCGTTCACGCTCTTGATGGGCGCGTGGGTGATGACCGAGATGGTGTTCAGATCGGTGTCAACGTAGAGGGTGGAGGTTTCTGCGTCCCAAACACCCTCCATCATGCCATTGATGCCGTTGATGTATTTTTCAGCGTACTCGGCATCTGCCGGTGCGGCGTAGTTCAGGGTGTAGTAATCCGCAGCGCCGTTCAGGTCCTTGGTATCCTTTGCCACCAGTGCGTGGATGGTGGGGCTGCCCTGAATGATGCCGCCCTCATTATAGACAACGGTGCACTCGCCGCCGTCAATGATGGGCTGGTAGGGCTCTGCGTTGCCGTCATAGCCGGCCGTATTTTTCACCGGCAGCTTCAGGGTGCTCTTACTGTTTTTGACCGTGCCGCCGTTTTGGATCACGGCAGTGCCGGTGTAACCGGCGCTGTTATAGCAGCCGTCCAGTACAGCCCTATTGGAAGCCATGTTGACTACCGAATATCCGGTAACATCCAGCGCAGAGTTGCGGATGGTAGCCGGCTGCGCCGGGTCGCGCCAGCCGTTGCCGATGTAGTCAAAGCACAGCACCGAATCCTTCACAAGGCCGTCATTGTAAAGGCTCTGCGGGCTGTTCAGCTTGGCATCCGTGATGACGCCGCCCTCCCTATTGTACACATACCGGGTGGAGTTCAGCGTACCGCTGAAAGTGCCGTAGTTTTCAACTGCAAATTTTACTGTACCAGCCTTATTTGTCACCTTGTCGAAGTCCAGCACAGCGTCCTTCTCGATGGTCAGGGTGGGGACATCGTTTGTAAACAGTTCTGCGTGCTTGTGGTTCGGTTCAAAGGACCAGCCGTTGCCCTTGGCACCATAGACGCCACCGTCCGTACCCTTGGGGAAGCCGTTCTTTTCAATGACCAGTTCCTCTACGGTAACGCTGTTGAACTGGACAGCTTCCGTGCCCACAGTAAAGCTGACTGCGCCGTCCTTGGCAGTATAGTTCAGCTCGTTGTCGCCGCTGGAAACACTTTCCAGCTTGCGGGTGGGCTTCAGGGTGACACTGGTATTGGGAGCGACATAGAGGGTACCATAAGCATCTGCCGACCACTCGTTCACCGTGCCATTCATTGCCACTGCGACAGGGGCGTACACCGGAGCACTGGCTGCATCGATGGCTACAAGGTCATCGCGTTCTGCCGTGAAATAGCCGCCCTTGACGGTTGCGTCCTCGGGCAGCGGGTCATCTTCAGTGGTGAACAGACCGCCGTTGACGGTACATTTATCTCCTGCAACATACAGCTTGTCGTTGAACAGACCGCCATTGATGATGGTTTCCGTTGTCCTTTTAAGATCCGTGAGCGAGCTTTCAAAGCTGCCGCCGTTGATGACGATCTTTTCACAATTGTCGATATCCACGGAGCAGGTGCGCTTGCCCTTAAAGGTGCCGCCGTTGATGGTAAGGGTACCCGCTGCTTTAACGGTCACGCCGCTGGTATAACTCCCCTCTTCAAAGGTGCCATCTTCAATGGTGACCTTGCCGCCCGCAGCATTAACAATGGCATTTCCTTTAAAGGTGCCGCCGCTGATGACAGCCCCGGCTTCACAGATCACCTTGCCGTAGAAGGTGCCGCCGGAGATGGTGCCCGCGTTGGTCACGGTATAGCCGTTATGGTATTCCGAGCCGATCCGCGCCTCCTGCAGGGTGGCATTGGGCTCGATCTTTACGTTCCATTGGATGCAATTATTGTAGCTGTCATAGCCGTAATTGCGGAGCCGGAAGGTGCCGTCTTTCAGGGTGAGCGTATTGCTGGTCTCATCGTAGGACCAGCTGCCTTTGCCGCCGCCGAAGGGGTCGCCGGCGGGCTTGCCAGACCAGTCATCTGGAAAGATATCGGTGACATCGTCGTTTTCCTCTGCCAGTGCGGCAGCGCTGGCGGTGTCGGGCGGGGCGCTCTGGGCAAGGGCGGGCAGCGGCATTGCGGTCAGTGCCATGCTCAGCGCCAGAACCATGCTGATGAGCCGTTTTTGCATAAGATCCTCTCCTTTTTAAGCGCCCTTCCAAGCCGGGCGTTTTTTGTTGTACCCAGTGTACCACGTTTTGCCCGCTTTGGACGGTTTTGGGCACGAATCGCCCCGCAAATGCGCTGAAACGACCCGGCGCGCCGGACGCACCCGTAAAAACAGAAAACCGCCCGGTTTGCGGTTACCGGACGGTTTTCTGCTCTATAGGAATTATGGGAATGGCATATTGAACAGAGCACTGCTCTGTGCTTGTAGTATACCACGAACGGCGGCAAAAGTGGTGCATTTCTGCGTGAATGGCCCCTGAAATGCATCGAATCGCCCCGAAAAGCCCTAAAAAAGCCCTTGCGCACCCTTTTGGGGCGCAAAAAGGGGACTGCGAACGAATGTGTCCTGAGAGGCTTTCCGCCGCGACCCCTCCCGTAAAAAAGCAGTTCCGAAACGCCCGCAGGCGTTTCGGAACTGCAAATAAAAAATACTCTTTCCGCTCTTGATGCCCAAAGCACACGCGGCGGGCATTCAAAACCGTTTTATTTGCCCGCCAGCAGAACGGCAAGCACGGCTTTCTGGACGTGGAGACGGTTCTCCGCCTCGTCAAAGATCTCGTCCGCGTGCTGCTCGAACAGGGCGGTGGAGATCTCCTCGCCCCGGTGGGCGGGCAGACAGTGCAGCACCAGCGCGTCCGGCTTGGCGTTTTCCAGCAGGCGACCGGTGAGCTGGAAGCCTACAAAATCCCGCAGACGCTGCTCGCTCTCAGCAGTGCCGGGGGCGGTGGTGTTCCATGCGGCGGTGGCTACAATGTCCGCGTCCCGCAAGCCCTCGGCGGGGTCGGTGGTCAGGTGGAAGGCATTGCCGTATTTGTGGGCAAACATCAGCACATCCGCTGCCGGGCGGTAGCCCGGAGGACAGACGCAGGATACCTGCATCCCCGCCAAAAGGCCGCCCACGATCAGACTGTTTGCCATGTTGCTGCCGTCGCCCACAAAGCAGAGCTTCAGCCCTGCCAGCGTGCCCCGGCGCTCCCGGATGGTCATTAGATCTGCCAGCACCTGACAGGGGTGGGCGTAGTCGGTCAGGCCATTGATCACCGGAATGCCGGAAAGCTCTGCCAGTTCTTCCAAGTCCCGCTGGCGGTAGGTGCGCCAGACGGCGCAGTCGTAGTAGCGCCCCAGCACCCGGGCGGTGTCCCGCAAAGGCTCGCCCCGCCCGGCCTGTAATTCGGCGGTGTTCATGTAGTTGCCAAGGCCGCCCATCTGGTACACGCCCACCTCAAAGCTGGTGCGGGTGCGGGTGGATGCCTTAGAGAACAGCAGCGCCACGCTTTTGCCCGCCAGCAGCGGGGCGGTGCGGCCTGCCTTGCAGTCCGCTTTCAGCTGGTCTGCCACATCCAGAATGTGGGTCAGCTCGGCGGGGGAAAGGTCGCCCATTTTCAGCAGATTTTTCATGCCTGCTCCTTCGGAGCCGTCGGCTCCATCGTGCCCAGCACCTCGGCCAGCACCTCCAGCGCCATGTCTACTTCGTGCTCGGAGACGGTCAGCGGCGGCAGCAGACGCAGCCGGGTCTTTGCGGTAAGCACCAGCAAGCCCTTTTCGCGGCAGGCAGCCAGCACATCCGCAGCCTGTACATCAAAGAATTCGATGCCCACCATCAGGCCGATGCCGGAAATGTTCTTGACGTGGGGCAGCTTTGCCAGACCGGTGCGCAGCTGTACGGCGCGCTCGCTGACCTGTGCAAGGAAGCTCTGGTCCAGACGATCCACCACCACGTTGGCACCGGCGCAGACCACCGGGTTGCCGCCAAAGGTGGAGCCGTGGGTACCGGGGCCCATGCCCTCGGCTACCTTTTCATTCATCAGCACCGCGCCGATGGGCAAGCCGCCGCCCAGCCCCTTGGCAAGGGTGACGATATCCGGCTTGAGGTTATAGTGCTCGCAGCACAGGAAGGTGCCGGTGCGGCCTACGCCGGTCTGCACTTCGTCCACGATGAGCACAAGGTCTTTTTCGTCGCACAAAGCGCGCACGGCCTGTACATAGTCCGGGTCCAGCGCCATCACGCCGCCCTCGCCCTGAATCAGCTCCATCATCACGGCGCAGGTGTGGCGGTCTACCAGCTCCCGCAGCGCCTCGATATCCCCCGCCGGGACGTACTGGAAGCCCTCGTTGAAGGGGCCGAAGTAGTTGTGGAACACCTCCTGCCCGGTGGCAGTCAGGGTGGCAAGGGTGCGGCCATGGAAGCTGTTGACCAGCGTGATGACGTTGTAGCGGTCCTTGCCGTAATGGTCTACGCTGTACTTGCGGGCGGCCTTGATGGCGCCCTCGTTGGCTTCGGCACCGGAGTTGCCAAAGAAAACCTTACTCATGCCGGTGCGCTTGCACAGCTTTTTCGCCAGCTTGCCGCAGGGCGCAGTATAGTAGAGGTTGGAGGTGTGCTGCAATTTGTGTGCCTGCTGGGACACAGCTTCTGCCCATGCAAGGTCGCAGTAGCCAAGGCTGTTCACCCCGATGCCGCTGGTGAAGTCCAGATACTTCTGTCCCTCCGGGCCCTCGGCGTACAGCCCGTGGCCTTTTTCCAGCACAACGGGGTTGCGGTTATAGGTGTGCAGGACGTACTCGTTGTCCCGCTTGATGACTTTTTCAGAATCCATAGGTGTACCTCCTGTGAATAGAAGTTCCGCGCATGCGCTGCTCCCCCGGAGGGAGCGTTTTTTCTATTATAATACTGCTTTTTCGCTTGCGCAATCTTTTTATTCGCGGTGGCTGCGGCGGTAGAAGCGGGTACCGGAGCCGCGGTCGGAGAACAGTTCCAGCAGGATGGAGTGCGGCACGCGGCCATCAATGATGACCGCCTCGTGCACGCCCTGATAGATGGCATCTGCCATGCCGCCGATCTTGGGGATCATGCCGCCCGCAATGATGCCGGCGGACTTGTAGCCCTCGATCTCGGTCACCTCCACCTCGGGGATGAGGGTGGTCTCGTCCTCCTTATCCCGCAGCAGGCCTGCGATATCGGTCATGGACACCAGCTTTTCCGCCTTGAGGGCAATGGCGATCTGGGCCGCGGCAGTGTCGGCGTTGACGTTGTACGCCTGCCCAAGGTCGTCCATGCCCACGGTGGCGATCACCGGGATAAAGCCGCCGTCCAGCAGGCTTTCGATCAGGGTAGCGTCCACATGGACGATCTCGCCCACATGCCCCAGCTGCGGGTCCAGCTCGGTGCAGCGGAGCATCTGTCCGTCCATGCCGCACAGACCCACGCCGCGCCCGCGCAGCTTTGCCACAAGGTCCTTGTTCACCTTACCGGCCAGCACCTGCTGCACGATCTCCATGGTGGCATCGTCAG
>OGCQ01004815.1_pt1 | contig 10533 bp, 9 predicted proteins | sample 1570161 | NCBI WGS metagenome assembly OGCQ01 (sample SAMEA4384402, study PRJEB24528) | human gut metagenome
TTTTGTCGGCAGGTATAATTTGTACTTGGAAGCAAATAATTGTTCATTGCCATGCTCTGAAAGATTAAATTTTGCGATTGCCCGATCAAACCATTCCTGGTCTGAAATTTTTATGTTTTTAAGCTTGCAAAATAGATTGAAAATACGTATCATAATATTTGGATACTTCCTTTGGGATGTATTTTGGAAAGAGGGAACCGGTTCTTGCCAGGAAGGGGTTCCTTCTTTTTTATTATAATCCCTTTGTAAAGAGAAAAAAGCATGCAGTAAATCACTACACACTCTCATCATTCATCCCACTTATCTATTCTTATTATCTGTTGTTTTCCTTTTGTCTCAATCACTTATAAAAAGTTGCTCTACAACTGGAACATTTTTTTGATGCTACTGACCATTATCCGCACCGTGGCAACAGCCCTCTATTGGAATACATCATCCCTGTTATTTTTCGACTGCAATACGCATGTGGGTTACGCCCCCAGGAAGTGCGTCTGCTAAAACGGGCGGATTTTGATTTTGGAAAAGGTACTATCTACATATCGGAATCCAAATGGTGTAAAGACCGCTGTCTTCCAGTCAATCCTGAAATAGTGACATTGTGTAAAAGATATGATGCCATAGCACAAACGATATGCCCTGGACACATTTACTTTTTCTCTTCTAAAAATGGATCGGCATATACACATGGATGGCTAACGGCAATATTTCATAAATGTTGGGAACTGTCAGGGAATAAAGAAACATCAAAGTCGTGTGTTCCCTATGACCTTCGGCATAATTTTGCAACTTGCACACTTTTGCGCTGGGCAAGGGAAGGAAAAGATTTTGAAGCATATCTTCCTTACCTGAGCACCTATATGGGGCATGCATGGAGCCAACCCTTTATGTATATGCTTCGGAGTTGGACGGAATACCATTAAAATTTCCATGCAGAAAACAATACAGTCTACCTTTTTGGAAAAGGTTCCAAGCCAAAGCTTGTCCCTGTTTCAAAAGAGACTACGGCATTGTTTAAGAAATATAGCCGGAGATTTCATGCAGACGGCAGAAAATCTGACCCACTCTTTTATACAACACACAGGCAAGAAAAAACCTTTATGTCAGACGATAATGTTGCTCGATTTCTGAAAAAATATGCTTCTGAAGCAAGGAAAAAGAACTGTGAAATTCCAAAACGAATTCATCCCCATATGATTCGCAGGTCACGGGCAATGCATCTTTACCGTGCAGGAATGCCATTAGCATTACTTGCTGAATTTCTTGGACATGAAGATCCTGAAACAACACTGATCTATGCGTTTGCAGATATGGAAATGAAACGAGAGGCGATTGAGAAAGCTAAAGGTAACACTGTAGCACTTCCGAATTATGAAGAAAAAGGATTTTGCGAGGGTGATAAAGATATCATCGCCCGGCTGTGCAAAGGTTATTGAAGAATAACATTGATCTGGTCTTTTATAAGCATCAGCCATCTGAATAATATCATATGGCGTTGGTTCCTGCATTTCATATTCAAATTTTTCAATTTTAGAATCAGAAACTGCAGTCATCTTTTCACTTGCATCAGATCGTGTAAGACCGGCCTCTTCACAGCAGATCTGATAAAACGTCTTATTTTCTCTGGTAGATTGCTTACCCATGAGAATTTTCTCCCCCTTATACTACGAAACACGAGAATTAGCTACGCTTAAGTCTATATGTTATACGTGTATTTGTTATCTGTATTTTATTATACTTAAATCATCAAATGAAAGCAAGATTATAGGCAATGTGAAACGTCTATAGAGATGCTGAGGAAGAAAGAGGTAAGAAATATGAAGGTAATCAAAAATATATTATTAGGTTGTTTAACTGTTGGCATAGCATTTTACTTGTTAGTATTTGTTACTGCATGGCTATAATGCAAAATATAATGTAAATTTAAAGGAGAAAATACACATGAAAAAAATTAAGGAAATAGCTTCAGGATTATTAATACTTCCTTTCAGGTATAGATGACTACACTGTTAAATTCATTTAAATTTCTCTACAAAAGCTCACTGCTGGTTCAAAAAATACCAACAGTGAGCTTTTATTTCTTACCCCCTATTTCCTTTTCCTGCGAATAATCACTACTGTAATTATTGCTATGCAAGCTACCATGACCAAAACTATCGGAAGAAGATTTCCTTCATCACCAGTTTGCACTGCCTGACCTTTTTGATCTGTATTTTGACCTGCATTATTTTGATTTCCTCCTACATCTACTGTAGTTTTCTGTACTAATGCACGACATGCATTTTCTAATTCTTCTGTTGCTTCTTTTACTTCTTTTTCACTACCTGACTTCAGAAGTTTTTTCGCTTTTTTCAATGCATCTTCTAATCTCTGATAAGAGTCTTCTGTATACAACTCCTTATCCACTTTTTCAGCCGCCTGAATCTTATCCTTTAATGCTTCTACATTAACCAGTTTTTTCATTGCCTCTTGAATCTTATCAATATATTTATCATCAGCGCTCTTTTCTGCCTCTGCGACAATATCCATCAATTCCTTATAAGAATCTTCTGTATAAGATTCAGCCTTCAATGCCTTCGCTGCCTGAATCATCTGCTCCAAAGCTGCTTTTTCATTTGTAGTCAATCCATTATATTTTTCTTCGATTAGTTTCAGCGCCTGTACAACCTGTTCTTTTGTACCTGCATCAAGAAGTTGTTTTCCTGCTTCTACAGCTGCAACATAAGACTGATAACTTTCTTTCGTATATAAAGTACCGTCTACGCTTTCTGACTGTTTAATCGCTGCCTTCAGAGTACTGATATCAACTAGATTTGACATTCTATTCTGGAAAGCATTTCTCTTAGCAATAAATTCTTTTGGATTTACACGTTCTGTTCCGTCTATTTCTGCCTCTTTATCCGTAGCCACCAACGTATCAATTTCTGATTTAATCGCTGTCAACGCCTGATAACTAGCTTTTGTATACGGATCTGCTTCAACCAAATCATATTTTTTCGTTTCCAGCTCTGCAAGTTCTCTGTTTCTTGTAGAATATACAAGATTATTCTGCGCTTCTGTCACATTTTTCATCAGCTCATCTGCATCTGTCTGTGACAAATTATCCGGAGTTTTCATTGCCTTTTCCAACTTGCCAATTACATTTGCATATGCAGAATAAGTAACTTTTGTATAAATTGTTTCCTCATTACTGATTTTTTCACCCAACACTTTTTTCATATTTGCGACGGTTTCTTCATTTGCTTTTGTCTTTGCATTTGTACGTGCTGACTCTAATGCTTTAATCGCTGAATCCACCATTGCCTGACTTGCATTTTCATTATCATAGATTTCCTGTGCAGTTTCTTTTGCCTGTGTGTAAGCTGTTTTGCTATCAGCTGTCCATGTGTCATCCTCTGCTTTTGCAAGTTCTGCTTTTACCTGCTCAGGCAGCATACAGTTTCTATCGACACGGTATTTGGGAACATATCCACAGGGCAGACCTTCTCCAATCTGTAGCCCCCGTCACACAGATACCGAAGATCACGGGCAAGGGTTGCACTGTCGCAGCTTACATATACCACACGGCTGGGATTCATCTTCAGGATCGTATCAAGAAGGTGGGCGTCACATCCCTTTCTCGGCGGATCCACCACGATCACATCTGCATATGTGCCATTCTTTTCATATTCCCTTGGAAGTACCTCTTCTGCCTTTCCAACAAAAAACTCCAGATTCTCCATATGGTTCAGCTTTGCATTCTCCCTGGCATTGTCAATGGCAGCCGGTATGATCTCCACCCCACGAACAAATCTGGCTTTCTGGGCAAGGAAAAGAGAAATGGTTCCTGTACCGCAGTACAGATCCCACACATTCTCTTCTCCTTTAAGCTGTGCATATTCCAGTGCTTTTGCATACAGCTTCCCTGTCTGATAGGGATTTACCTGAAAAAAGGATAATGGAGAGATCTGATAAGAAATATCTCCAATCTTATCCACAATATATGGCTTGCCCCACAAAACCTCCAGCCTGTCCCCAAGGATCACATTATTACGTTTTTTATTGATATTGATGGAAATACTGGTCATTCCCGGGATCTGCTGAAGCTGCCCAGATAAGATCTCTGCCTTTGGCAGCCTGTCCCCATTAACGATCACACATACCATGATCTGTCCTGTAAAAAATCCATAACGGATCAGGATATGACGGACAAGACCTTTGCCTGTCACCTCATCATAAGGCTGAATCCCGTATTTTTCCATATGATCGATCACTAAATCCAGCACCTGCTTGTTTTCCTTTACTCCAAGGGCACAGTCTCTGTTCTCAATAATGGTATGGGTCCTGCCTGCATAAAAACCGGTAATGATCCTGCCTTCTTTATTCATCCCCACAGGAAACTGTGCCTTGTTCCTGTAATGTAAAGGATGCTCTGCCCCTATGACAGGCTCCATGGGAATCTGGGTAAAACCTCCGATCCGTTCCAGGTGGCCTCTAACCTTTTTTTCTTTAAATTCAAGCTGCTTCTCATAAGTAAGGGCCTGCAGCTGACAGCCTCCGCACTGTCTGGCGAATGCACATTCCGGCTCTGTCCTGAATAAAGAAGGCTTGATGATCTCCATCAGCCTTCCATAACCATAATTCTTCTTAGCTTTGATAATCTTTGCCTTTACTGTATCCCCGATCACAGCATCCTTTACAAAAACGGTGAAGCCATCTGCTTTCCCGATGCCTTCACCGTCCACGCCGCAATCCTCAATCTTCAATGTTACCAGATCATTCTTGCGATATTCCATATGAATCACATGTCTCCTGTTCTTCTTAAATTGGAATCAAAAATCCTGTTAAAGCCCAACCATTCTTTCTTTCCTTTGTCTGCAGCAAATACCTCTGTCAGAGTTTCCATCCTTGCATCTGTATTATCAGCAAGATTCAGTGCAACTGCCTCCACAAGCGCCGGCTTCTTGGGAGAGCCGTATTCCAGTTCTCCATGATGAGCCAGAATACAATGGACCAGCTGGTTCTCCAGATCAACCGGAAATCCTGGGATCTCCTTTGCAAGATCATGGATCATCTGCGCACCGATCACAATATGCCCCAAAAGCTGACCCTCATCCGTATAATCATTCAATGGAAAGGAAGAAAGTTCCCTGGTCTTGCCTACATCATGAAGCAGGGCAGCCGTAATCAGAAGATCTCTCTTTATCACCGGATATGCACCTGCCATATAATCACAAAGCCTGGTCACGCTTAATGTATGCTCCATCAAACCGCCAATAAAACCATGATGAACTGTCTTGGCAGCGGAATGCTCCTCAAAAGACTTTAAAAAATCTTTGTCCTCCACAAACAGCTTATGAAGAAGTGCAGACAGATATGTATTCTTCACACTGTCAATCATAGATACCAGCTGATGATACATGTCATCTGTGCTGTTCTCACTTACCGGAAGATAATGCAAAGCTAGTCACGTCTCCGATGATCTCAATATAATCCAGTCCGTCAAAATCATCGATCCCGTTGGAATTGGGATCCCAGATCTTACCATCGATCACACCTGTTTTATCCTGCAGTATCAGGTTCTCGTATGGTTTTCCATTCTTAGTCATTGCAGACTGTTTCTGTTTGCAAAGATATATTCCATTTACCCTGTCGCCTTCGTGTAACTCATTAATATAACGCATGTTCTGCCTCTTTCTGATCCAGGCCTCTATTGATCCTGCCTATTTTTCATTTACCTTAACGGTAAGTTCTACTTTCCCCAGTTCTCCGTCCCCGCTGTACCTGGAGATCTGCATACTGATCTCCAAACCGTTTTCGCAGCTCTGAAGATATGTACTATATTCCTGCATATCACTTACCGGACTGCCGTCCAGTGCAGTAATAATATCACCTCGCTGGATACCAGCCGCCATAGCCGGTGAATCCTTGTCAACTTTCTCTATGTATATGCCCTTTGAAATACCAAGGCTGGCTGCCTTTGCCGCTGGAATGCTGACACCATATATGCCAAGATAACGGGGTGCCTGCTTATTGATCATCTGCTCAATACGGGGCCGAAGCTGTGCAATGGAAAATGCCTGGATCACATTCACATCCTCCCTGATATTCTTTTTGATCACACCTACGATCTCACCCTTTGTATTTATCAGTACACCCTTGCTGCTTATACATCCCTGGATATCGGTAATCATCAGCTGGTACTCTGTATCTGCCGCTGAAAACCTTCCTGATGTTGAAGTAACTATGCCATAAAGCACTCCATCAAACTCCCCAGAAGGACTGCCAATAGCGATCACAGGTTCTGCCTGCTCCGGTACAAAAGACTGTGCAAGGGAAACCACTGAAATTGCCTTCTTGGTACTGTCTGAAAGCTCAGATGTACGAACCCACATAACAGACAGACCGGTTGCATCATCTGTCTGACATAAATGAGCCCTGGCAGTGCTGGAATCTGCAAATGTAACCTGCAGGCTGCTGGTCTTCTCAGATGGCTCCCAGTTCGTCAATATATAAATACAGGAACTGCTTTCCAGAAAAATGATCCCCTCCCCCTGTTCATAGTGAAGAATGGAAGCATCCAGAAGATCAGATTGTCCGGATGTGCCTGTCACTCTCACCAATGCCTTTCTGGGCTTCTTGGCCACATTCAGGACTCTCCGGTAAATCTGCTGATATTTGATCAGCGGATCTGTATCTTTTTCAAGGCTGCCGGTATCCTGTGTAAGACCGATTCCCCCCTGTATATCTGTATATGAATCTGTATATGAATCTGTATATGAATCTGTATTTAAATCTGTATTTGATACTGTATTCTCTTTTTCCTCTGTCTCAGCCTGTCCATCTGAAGATGCAGTGGTCAGCTTCACAGCAGAAACAAGTCCCTTCTCTTCTGCAAAACGCTCTGCAAACTCAGGCAATGCCCAGGCAAAAGCACCTGCCGCACACAATCCGAAAAAGACTCCGCCAATAAACAGCATCAGGCCCTTTCTGAACAAGCGCCTGCGATCGTTAGGTCTTTTCTTAATGGTTTCTCTCATAAACTGATAGTCTTCATTTTCTGGCTTTATGTTCATGTCCTTTCCCATAATGTGCTGTTCTCCTGTGCATTACAAAACTTAGACTTATGTATTTTATCAGGAAAGTGTGAACTTTTCATGAATAATTTTTCACATTTTCCTTTTCATCCGATATAAAATCATGTAAAATAAAGTCAGAGTTGCATAAAGAATTTCGTAACTATTCATTACCCTCACAGTTATGAAATCTCCAAATATAATAATTTTAAAAAAGGATGTATTTACGTGAACGAAAAAGCATTAAAATCTCTTGAATATTATAAAATCATACAGCTGCTTACGGAGAAGGCTTCCTCCCCTCTTGGAAAAGAGCTTTGCAGGGATCTGCTCCCTTCCGTAGATCTTGTACAGATACAGCTTATGCAGGCTCAGACACGGGATGCACTGTCCCGTCTTTTCCAGAAAGGAAGCATCTCTTTTGGAAGTGTAAAAGATGTGCGTGGTTCACTGAAACGCCTGGAGATCGGCAGTACACTTGGGATCATTGAGCTTCTGTCTATCTGCAGCCTTTTGGAGAACACATCCAGGGTAAAAGCTTACTCCCGGAATGAACGAGGTGACCATCCGGCAGATTCACTGGATGAAATGTTTGAACAGCTTTCCCCTCTTACTCCTCTTTCTGCAGAGATCCGCCGTTGTATCCTGTCCGAGGACGAGATCAGTGACAGTGCCAGCCCCGGTCTTTTGAAGGTACGCCGCAGCATGAAGATCGCCAATGACCGGATCCACACCCAGCTTACTTCCCTGGTCAATGGAGGTGCAAGGAACTATCTGCAAGATGCAGTGATCACCATGCGTAATGGCAGATATTGTATTCCTGTAAAGGCAGAGTATAAAGGACAGGTTCCTGGAATGATCCATGATCAGTCCTCCACAGGATCTACCCTTTTTATCGAGCCTATGGCCATTGTAAAGCTGAATAATGATATCCGGGAGCTGGAGCTTCAGGAGCAAAAAGAAATTGAAGCAGTCCTTGCAGAGTTAAGCAACCAGACTGCTGCCTATACAGAGCAGATCCGGGATGACCTGGAGATCATGGTACAGCTGGATTTCATTTTTGCCAGAGCATCCCTTGCCATGGATATGAATGGAACTGAACCCATTTTCAATACTGAGCACAGGATCCGGCTGAAGCAGGCCCGGCATCCTCTCATTCCCCGCAAAAAAGCAGTTCCTATTGACCTGCGCCTTGGGGATGATTTTGATCTTCTGGTAGTGACCGGTCCTAATACAGGTGGCAAAACTGTTTCCTTGAAGACTGCAGGACTTCTTACTCTGATGGGGCAGGCAGGTCTCCATATCCCTGCCATGGACCGCTCCCAGCTTTCCGTTTTCCATCAGGTGTATGCAGATATCGGGGATGAACAGAGTATTGAACAGTCGTTAAGTACCTTCTCTTCCCATATGACCAATGTAGTCTCTTTCCTGAAGGAAGCAGATAGTGATTCCCTGGTGCTTTTTGATGAGCTTGGAGCAGGTACAGACCCTACAGAGGGAGCTGCACTTGCCATTTCCATTCTCTCTTATCTTCATGAGAAAGGGATTCGTACCATGGCTACCACCCATTACAGCGAGCTGAAGGTATATGCCTTAAGTACCCCTGGTGTAGAAAATGCCTGCTGTGAATTTAATGTAGAAACCTTACGTCCTACCTATCGGCTGTTGATCGGTGTTCCCGGCAAAAGTAATGCGTTTGCCATATCTTCCAAGCTTGGGCTGCCTGATTTTATCATTGAAAAAGCAAAACAGCAGATCAGCGAACAGGATGAATCTTTTGAGGATGTACTTACTTCCCTGGAAAACAGCCGAGTAACTATTGAAAACGAACGTGCACAGATCGAGGCATACAAAGAACAGATCGAAGCACTGAAAAAACAACTGGAAACCAAACAGGAAAGGCTGGATGAGCGCAGGGACAAGATACTGAAAAATGCCAACGAGGAAGCCAAACGTATCCTGGCAGAAACAAAGGAATATGCCGACCAGACCATGAAGCTTTTCCATAAATTTCAGAAAGACCATGTGGATACTGCAGCAGTCGAAAAAGAACGCCAGAATATCCGGGCAAGAATGAATAAAGCGGACAATGCACTTTCCATCAAGGCTGCGCCGAAGGAACCGAAGAAAAAGCTTTCTGCCAAAGATCTTTCCCTTGGAGATATGGTTCGCATCCTGAGCATGAACCTGACCGGTACCATCAGCAGCCGTCCGGATTCCAAAGGCTTTCTTTTCGTACAAACCGGGATCATCCGTTCCAAGGTTCATATTTCAGATCTGGAACTGGTAGACGAGCCTGTGATCTCCTCTTCTGCACTTCAGAAAACCGGTGCAGGAAAGATCCGCATGTCTAAGTCCTCCAGTGTTTCCACAGAGATTAATCTGCTTGGCAAAACTGTTGATGAAGCCATTGCAATCCTGGATAAATATCTGGATGATGCTTACCTTGCCCACCTAAGCAAAGTACGAGTTGTCCATGGCAAAGGTACCGGAGCCCTGCGTAAGGGAGTACACGATTACCTGAGACGTAATAAACGGGTTGCATCCTATCGCCTGGGTGAATTTGGCGAGGGAGATGCAGGTGTAACTATTGTTGAATTCAAGAAGTGAAAGGAGAAATGAAATGGCATCCAAACAGAAAATCCTGATCGTAGATGATGAAAAAGAAATGTGCCTGCTGGTTAAATCGTTTTTAGACAATGAGCAGTTTCAGACGTATACGGCATACGATGCGACTTCGGCGCTGGAGCTGCTGGAATCGGTGGAGCCTGACCTGATCCTTCTGGATATCATGCTTCCCGATATCAGCGGTGTAGATCTTTGCCTGCAGATCCGAAATAAAGTGGCGGCACCCATTTTATTTATGAGCTGTAAATCCGAGGAAATCGATAAGATCATCGCTCTGTCGGTAGGCGGAGATGACTATATCACAAAACCTTTTAATTCCGGGGAGCTGATTGCCCGTATCAAGGCCCATTTGAGAAGAGAGCGAAGGGCTCGCCAGGCAGAAGCAGAGCGAAATCCCGTCTATGAATGTCGTGGACTCGAGGTGGATGAAACTGCCAGAACTGTGCAGCTGGACGGTCAGCCTGTGAATGTGACGACCAAGGAATTCGATATCCTGTTTACACTGATCCGCAGCCCGAAGAGGGTGTTCAGTATGGATCAGCTATTTGAACTGGTCTGGAAGGAAGAAAGCCTTGCGGGAGACAGCCGGACCATCATGGTCTATATCAGCAATATTCGCAAGAAAATAGAGAAAGAAGATCAGAAATTCATTTACAACATCCGGGGCGCCGGATATAAATTTCATGACGAGGTAACAGTTCGCAGCCGGTAAGCATTTGCTTCCGGCTTTTTTCTTAAGCCCTTTTTAGCATCTCTTAAAAAATCTTAAGCCCCATTATAGGGAGCGTTAAGAAAATAGGCTCTGTTAAGAATGTTGGGGTGGAGGATACTCCAAGGATTTCAGAGCCTCTTT
>OGCQ01004830.1_pt1 | contig 10502 bp, 5 predicted proteins | sample 1570161 | NCBI WGS metagenome assembly OGCQ01 (sample SAMEA4384402, study PRJEB24528) | human gut metagenome
AATCCGCGGAGTCTATGAGCGCAGCGATGCAAAGGTACGCCTGCAGGAAGGCATGGAACGCTTCAAGGGCTTTATCGGCGATCCCTTTGACACAAAGGTGGAAATCGTAGAAAATAACGTACATTATATGGTAGATGTAAAAGACTGGCAGAAGACCGGCTTCTTTCTGGATCAGAAATACAACAGACTGGCCATCCAGAGACTCTGTCCAGGCAAACAGGTATTAGACTGCTTCACCCACACCGGTTCCTTTGCTTTAAATGCCGGTCTGGCCGGCGCTTCCTCCGTCCTGGGTGTGGACGCCTCCGAGCTGGGAGTCGCCCAGGCCGAAGAAAACGCGACCTTAAACGGCCTCTCCGATACGGTCAAATTCCGCTGTTCCGATGTCTTCGAGCTGCTTCCCGAGCTGGAACGCCAGGGTGAGAAATTCGACGTCGTCATCCTCGATCCCCCCGCCTTCACAAAGTCCAGAAGCTCCGTAAAGAACGCGGTTAAAGGCTATCGGGAGATTAATTTAAGAGGTATGAAGCTGGTAAAGGACGGCGGCTACTTCGCCACCTGCTCCTGCTCCCATTTCATGACGCCGGAGCTCTTCACAAAGGCGATTCAGGAGGCAGCCCGCAGCGCCCACCGCCGCCTGCGCCAGATCGAATACCGCACCCAGGCAGCCGACCATCCGATTCTGTGGGCGGGGGATGAGACGTCCTATTATCTGAAGTTCTACATTTTCCAGGTTGTGGATGAAAAGTAAAATCACAGAATGTTTGTAAGACTATAACCAAGCAATATGAACTGCTATTATAAATCATGAATCTGCAAATCCTCTTAGAGCAATCTGAGGGGATTTGTTTCGTTTTATCATTGTCTGTTCTGATAAATTATGATATACTTCGTACATGGGAAAAACCAGAGAGCCAGGCGGCTTACCCTCTGTTATCGGAGGGTTGCTAGATTTCAGCAAAGCTTGTTTATCAAAGACTGGAACGAGGCACAAATCTAACCCTCCAGACGAAAGAAAGGAGGGCATTGCCAATGTATGTTACATACTCTGATTTGATTCAGATTGGAATATTCATTTGCGCCCTTGTTGGATTGTGTTATACAATTTTCAAGGGAAAACGAAAATAGCCGCCATTACTGCAATAATGACGGCTGTTAATAAAACAGTTGTTTAATTTATTCAGGTAAGCCGCTCCTCTGGCTTTTCCTTTTTTCTATCCCTAATATAACATATCTTTTCATCCAATGCAAGCGAAACCCCCTTTATAGAAATACGAACTCATAAGGGATTACCGCTGCAGCACCATACACCAAACCGGTGCCGACACCATCGAAAGCAGCGTCGTAAATACCACGCACTTCGTCGCAAAGACTTCATCCCCGCCATATTTCGCGGCAAGAATCGCCGTCGTGCTTGCTGCCGGCATCGCTGCCAGCACCACAGAAATCCCCATCACCAGCGTGTCGATATGGAACAGCAGACAGCCGGCCCACACAAGCGCCGGGATCAGGATCAGGCGCACGGCGGCATAGTAGCAGCTGAGTGGCGTGATCATCGTCTTCATATCTGCCTCCGCCAGAACGGTTCCGACGAAAATCATGGAGACTGCCGTGTTTGCCTTGTTTAAGCTATGTACCGTATCTCCCAGGAATCCCGGAATCTGCATCTGCAAAAGCATCAGCCCAAAGCCGATGAATACGGAGACAATACACGGATGCGTGCATATCTTTTTAATCAGCGTCCTCCGATCCGGCGCCTTCGTAAAATACGTCATTCCCAGCGACCACATCGCAGTTCTCTGCGGAATCAGGTAAAAAGAGGCGTAGAAAAGCCCCATCGAGCCGAAGATGCCCTCCGCCACCGGATTTCCCAGAATCCCGGCATTGGACGCCATCGTCGCGTATTTGAGGACCTTCTTCTTTTCCTCTCCCACACCCGGATACAGTACCATATTTAAGATATAACAAGCCACCTGAACCATACACGAGACGAGCAGCGCCTGTGCGCTGCTCTTTAAGATATCCATGCTCAGTTCTACTTCAAATGACTCGATGATACTGCAGGGAAGTGTCACAAAGATGACCAGATCCGCAATGACCCTTTTTCCCTCATCCGTGATAATTCCCTTCTTCTTTAAGAATGCACCCAGAATCATCAGGGAAAATAACATTCCCTGCATCCGGTACAGACCATCTAAATTCAACGCATTTCCTCCGTTTCACACTCTCTCATCACTCAATGATGATTCCCGCATCCGTCTTACTTCCCGGTGCACTGCTTCCATTCGGGGAACCGCTGCCGGAAGGTTTTTCTCTGCCATTCTCCGTCTCGCCGATGCCAGAATTTCCGCCCGGAAATGCCGGCGAAGAACCGCCAGACTCTGCCTCACTGCTCTCCCGCGCATTTTCCTTTGATGCATGCGTACCGTCCGGACGGCTTTCCTGCTCAGAAACGTCATTCTCCTGTGTTTCCGAAGCATTACCGGTCTCTTTCTCCGACTCGTCGCTGCCGCTCCCGGCTTCCTGGCTTTCGTCCGCGCCGCTCTCCTGCGTCGGATCCAGGATGGAAATTGTCGTCGCCTCGGTCGTCTTCGGCAATGCCTTCGTTTCTGCCTGTTTCGTGCCATGAACGCCTGTATCTGATACAATTTTCTGACTGATCGTCCGGACCGTCTCAGTCGGCGTGTATTCCTCATCGCCAAACAGGAAATGATGCAGCTCGATGACATTGCTCTCCAGCGTCTGCGGGATGACGCAGGCGCCCTTGCGTCCCATCTTCTTTTCCCTCAGCTCCGACGGGAAACCGGTCGTCTCGGTCAGATGGTAACGCGTAATATTTCGTCCTATCTTCAACAGATCATTGATCTCGATGCTGGTCGCCACCTGTGGAAATACCGTCTGCACAATATTGTTGATCGTCGCCCAATCTGCTTTTTTCATCTTCTCAAACGCGAGGGAAATAACCTTTCTCTGCCGTTCGGTACGGGCATAGTCCGTATCCATCAGACGGAGACGGCCATAAGCAACTGCCTGGATTCCATCCAAATGCTGGACACCCGCCGACTTAAGCTGAGTGGACGGCACGCCGGTCTCCTTGACCGTCTCAGAAATGAACGCATTGATATAATAAAACTCTGATTTCGTGATCTCCACGTCAATGCCGCCCAGAATGTTGATCGCATCTGCAACGGCTTTCCAGTTAAAGGTCGCATAATCGTCAATATCGATATCCAGGTTCCTATTGAGCGCCTTGACAACCTGCTCCGGTCCGCCCTGCATATAAGCGGCGTTGATTTTGTTGTAGGTATTCTTGTCGCTGATATTTAAATATGAATCCCGGTACACCGAAACCAGACGTATCTCACCGGTTCCCTGATCGATGTTGCAGAGAATATTAACATCCGAGTTGTTGCCCTTTCCGACCGATGAGTTACGGCTATCCACGCCGAAAACCGCGATCGTCCAGTAACCGCTCATCTGCTCCTGCTTCTCCTCCGAAATCTCGACGTTTTTGATCTCATCCGGGTTCCACGGAAGCCGCTGCATCAGATCCAGACGGCTGCTGATATACGAATATCCCGCAAAGCAGAGAATCCCGATCAGCATCACGCTCTCCAGAAGAATAAACCATATCTTCCGCTTCTTTTTCCGGCGCGCTTTCAATTTAACCGGGTCGGCGTAAATATCCGACCGGTTCATAGTCCGGGTTTTCTCCTGATTCCGGCTCTCCCGGCTGCTGCCAGGCTGCGTCTGTCCCCTCTTTGCCGCTTTCTGACCACTTCGGCTTCTATCTCCGCTCCGGTGGGATCCGTCCTCCCGGCGTTCCGTAAATGAATCCGTGATCAGTGTCAGACCATCGTCTTCCATCTCCGACGGTTTTGCCCGTCGGCTCCGGCGGTGTCCTGATCTATCTCTTTCTTCTTCATATCCCATGTGGTTTTCCTCATCAATACGCGTTTTTATTTATAAAGCCCTTAAAAACCGTCAAAAACATGATTTTAAAATCAAATCCCAGCGTCCAGTTCTCGATGTAATACAGATCATGCTCAATCCGCTTCGTGATCGAGGTATCGCCCCGGTAACCATTGACCTGTGCCCATCCGGTCATTCCCGGACGCACCTGGTGTTTGATCATATAACGCGGAATCTCTTCCTTGAATTTTTCAACGAAAAACGGGCGTTCCGGGCGCGGTCCAACCAGGCTCATATCGCCCTTCAGAACATTAAACAGCTGCGGAAGCTCGTCAATGCTCGTCTTCCGGATAAATCTTCCAATCGGAGTCACACGCGGGTCTCCCGGCGTCGTCCACTGGCTTTTCTCCTTTGCCGCCGACTGTACCGCCATCGAGCGGAACTTATACATCTTAAACGGCTTATTGTGAAGTCCCACCCGCTCCTGACAGAAAATGACCGGTCCCGGCGAAGTCGCCTTTATAAGAATCGCCGTCACCAGCATCACCGGTGAAAACAGGATGAGCGCCATCATGCCGCCGACCAGATCCATCGTCCGCTTCATCGTTGCGTTGAGCAGATTCGTGAGCGGCACATGGCGGATGTGGATCACCGGAAGTCCCTGCAGATCCTCCATAAACGGACGGGTCGGGATAAAGTTATAATAATCCGGGATAAATTTCGTATGCACACCCGATTTTTCACAGCCCGCCACGATTTTTTCCAGTTTTCCATACTCCTGGATGCTCAGGGTGATCGCGATCTCATCCAGCGTATTGAGCGCCAGAATCGTATCCAGATCGTCAATTTTGCCGATCACGCGCACTCCCTTATATTCTTTGCCCCACTCCTCATGGTCATCCAGAATACCGCGGATTTTATAGCCCCACTCCGGATTGACATTCACACGGTCAATAAATCCTTCCGCTGCCCGGCTGTAACCGACCAGAAGCAGATGCTTCTGGTTATATCCCTTCGACCGCATCGACCGGAGCGCTATCCGCAGGATATTCCGCATCAGAATCTCAGCAAAGAGATTGATGCCAAAAAACAAAAATACCATCGGACGGGAGAAGTTGTGGAAATACTCATTTTTACCGCCCAGGTAAAGAATCAGTGAGATCACCAAAAGACCGATGATGTTCGCCTTGAAAATATTGGCTAACTCCACCCGTCTTCCCTGAACCCGTTTGGGCGTATAAAGATGAAAAAATGCGTATAAAATCAAATAAAACGGTACAATAAGAACGCCAGCCGCCAGATAGACGACTGCCATTGCGCTCTTATTATGCCCTGTTACATTAAACCACGACGTTCCATTGACGATAAACCACGCAAGTGCGTAGGCGCATGCGATGACACATGCGTCCAGCACTACGTGGAAATGGTTCAGCCGTTTCTGGTTATCTTTTATCATAGTATATCACCTGAATTCGGATTAAGCTCCCGGACCTGCTGGACCGCCGGGGCCTGCTGCATCGCTGTTTCCGGAATCCCCCGGTTCCTGAATCTCTGTGACCGGACTTTTCACACCGGAATTATCCGACGCACCCGGAGAAGTCTTTTCACTGGATGCCGATGTCTCTGCCGCCGTTGTGGTTGTAGATCCCGGTTTTGCAATGGAAGACTTCGTCTCCGATGTGCTGCCTGGTCCGGATAAAGAATCATCCGCCTCGGTTGTCCTATCCGTATGATTGTTCTTGCCGGGAGTCGTCGTTGTTCCTGGTCCCTTACTGCTGTTGCTCTTCGACTCTTCTTCCTCCCAGTCAATCCAGTCTTCATCCGGATCAAAGATCTCGTCCAATCCGATCGAGCTCTCGCTCTCGCCCTTCTTGGTCTCATCCCCGCTCTCGTCATCCGACTCGTCCGAAGCACTCGTCGATGACTTCTTAGCGGATGCTTCCGCCGCTGCCTTCGCGGCAATCCGGCTCGCCCTTTTCTTGATAAACGTCTGGGCGCTGACACCCTGATCGACCGGTACATGACCGATCAGCGCATTCGTCGTAAGACCTGTTACCTGCGCGATATGGTTGCTATACTCCTTGACATTGGACGGAACCTGATAATCTTCCTCATCAAACAGGAACTTATGAAGCTCTTTTACGTTGTACTCCAGTGTCTGCGGGATAACGCAGTCGCCGATCTTTCCAACATCCTGCTCGCCTCTGGCTGCCGGGAATCCGGCGGTCTCACCGATATGGAACTTCGCGATATTGCGTGCCAGCGGAATCAAATCCGTAATATCAACATTGGTTGCAAGCTGCGGCATGATCGTCTGAATCAGACAGTTGAGTGTCGCCCAGTCTGCATTTTTTGCCTTATCAAAGGCTTTCTGAAGAATAATTCTCTGACGCTCGGTACGCGCATAGTCCGTATCTGAATAACGGATACGTCCGTATGCAACTGCCTGGATACCATCCAGATGTACATTGCCCGCATGGGTCAGCTGATGAGAACCGATACCAGTCTCCTTTACGGTCTCCGTGATGAAGGCATTGATCCAGGAGAACTCTGCATCGCTCAGCTCGACATCTACACCGCCCAGAATGTTGATGGCATCCGCAACCGCTTTCCAGTTGAACGTCGCATACTGGGTAATGTTAAGACCCAGGTTCTTATTCAGCGCCTTAACTGCCTGCTCCGGACCGCCCTGTGCGTAAGCGGCGTTGATCTTATTATAAGAGTTTTTATCGTTGATATTCAGATAACTGTCCCGGAATACCGATACAAGGCGGATCTCACCCGTCTCCAGATTGATATTGGCAATCATGTTGACATCCGCGTTCGTACCTTTTCCGACATTCATCTGCCCGTGCTGACTTCGTGAATCGACACCGAAGCACGCTACGGTCATGTAGCCCTTCATATCATCGATCTGTTCCTGGGACAGGTTGACGTTCTTAACCTGGTCCTCGTTGAAATCAATCTTCTGCATAGAACCGAAGGTTCTGTGATACATATACCAGAACGCACCGCCCAGAATCATCAATATAATCACGACAATCTCCGCCGCAATGATCATATGCTTTCTGTGACGCGCCGATTTACGGTAATGGCTGCCGCGGCGTCCCGAACTCTTTTTTCCACTTCCAGCGCTCTTAGGACCGCTGTAGCCGGAACGTACTGAACTGCTGCCCGCCTCACCTTTTCTCTGGCTATTTTCAACTGTACTGCTGACTCTTCTGCGGCTGGTGCCGGAAGCAGAACTGCCGCGCGAAGAATGCCCTGCCTGACTGGCACGGCTGCTTCTGCCCTCGCGGCGCGCCCTCATGCGCTCCAGCTCATCATCCTCATAATTCATAAGCTACCTCATCTTTCACTTGCTTGCTGCCGCTCAGACATTGTCTGATAAGCAGCCTTTCTCCGTGCTGCATCCGCTAAACCATGACCGTTCACACATCGCGCAAACTCTAAGTTACTGTCCACACATACGCGCCCAGTAACAACTCTAACCTTTTCCTCACGATTTATCAGATGCTGCTTTTTTCTCGATCTGTCTCACAGCAAATTCATAGACATAGAGAAATGTCCCGGCTAAAAGTTCCAGCTCTATCGCCAGATAATTTTTAAGCCGTTCCGGGCGGTACGCCACTTTTTTACACTTCTTTGCCGTCCGTATGCCTTCTTTCAGACCTTCCAGATAATCTTTTCCAAACCCGAGTTTCCTGAAAAATGAATATTTCACGAAAATCCCCGCTGCGATCGGAATCGCATTTATGATAAGCTGTAAGCACGGCATATTTTTATAATTCAGATACACATTGTTGCGTGCCGCCAGCTTAACCTTGAATGAATTGTACTTGGAACCGCTGGTTCCGCTTCCGACGTGCCATACCAGCGCCGCCGGGCAGTATATATTGTCATACCCCGCAATCCGGGCTCTATATCCCACATCAATATCTTCCAGATAGGCAAAATGCATCTCATCGAAATAGCCTATCTCCTCAAATACCTCTCTCCTGTAGATCGCTGCGCCCGCGCACGCCGAGAATACCCGGCTTGAACGGCGGTAATGCGTAAGATCCCGTCCCACGCCGCGCTGGTACGCCCAGCCAAGCAGGGAATACATATCGCCTGCATCATCCAGCCTGTCCGGATGGTACATCTGGATCATCCGGCTGCTGACGGAAAAGATGCGCTCCGACTGACCGATCGCACGCACCATCTCCGCCACGAAATACTCGTCCACCCGGACGTCATTATTTAAAAGCAGCACATACGGTGTGTCTGCCGCCTTGATTCCGACGTTGACTGCGCCGGAAAATCCCGTGTTTTCCGGCAGGAAAATCGTATCGATCTGATGTTCCTTCAGCCACTCCACGCTTCCGTCCGTCGAACCGTTGTCCACCACCAGCGTCCGGAAATTCGGATACGTCTGTGCATTCAGTGAACGGATGCATTCGTCCATAAACTTTAACCCATTATAATTGGGAATAATAATTGTCGTTGTAATCTCCATCCCGGGTTATACCTCCAGATGATACGGTTCTCCGATTTTCTCTTTTTTCAGATCCCTGAGGGCGAAATTGGACTTCCGCAGCGTCAGGTTCGGATTGTAATAAGGATCTCCATCTTTAAGGATCTCCGGCCAGCGCTCCGAGAAAATCTTGATCTCCCTGTTAAAACGTGCCACCTTCTCCGGCGTATCCTCCAGTCCTCTTGACTTCGACTCATAATGATACAGCAATGCGTACGGATTGTAAACCACTAAATGATTTGATGCCCGCACTTTCATGCAATAATCGATATCGTTAAATGCGACCGCCAGCTTCTCCGTAAAGCCGCCGACCTCATCAAAGAGCGCTTTCTTTGTCATCAGGCACGCCGCCGTCACAGCGCTGTAATCCTGTGTACTCATCGCACGGTGGAAATAGCTGTTTTCCGCCTTATGAAGCCCGATAAACGTATGCCCTGCGATGCCGCCGAAACCAATCACGACGCCCGCATGCTGGATCGTATCATCCTGATAGAGCAGTCTCGCGCCAACTGCGCCGACGTCCTCCCGCTGGCACAGTCCCAGCATCTCCTCGATGAAATTCTCCGCAATCAGCTCGGTATCATTATTTAAAAACAGCAGATATTCGCCCTTTGCGAAGGTCACGCCGAAGTTGTTGATCGCCGAATAATTAAACTCGCGCTCCCAGGTTACCACATGGACATTGGAAAATTCCTTCTGAATCTTTTCATAGTATTCAAAGGTTTCCTTCTCCGTGCTGTTGTTCTCTACAATGATAAACTCAACATTGCGGTACGTTGCCCGCGTCTCAATCGCCCGCAGGCATAGATCCAGATCCGTATGGTGATCCTTATTCGGAATGATGATCGATACCAGCGGTTCCCCCTGAATTTTATATACAGAGTGATAAATGCCGTAGTCCACACCTTTTTCCACGCGCTCCGCCTCGATACCGACGCGTTTATAATGATCCATGATCGCGCGCGCACCCGCATCAAATGCGTACAGCTTGCTCTCCGGGTTGCTCGCTGTCGAATCCTTGTGGCAGCGCCAGTGATACAGCACCTTCGGGATATGGCGGATCTCCTTCGCCTTCTCCGTACAACGGAAAATGAAGTCATAATCCTGTGCTCCGTCGTATTCCTGACGGAAGCCACCTACCTGCGCTGCCAGATCGTGGCTGACTACAAACAGATGGCAGATATAGTTGACGCTGCAGAGCAGATCGATATTGAAATCCGGCTTAAAATGCGGATCAAACAAAGCGCCGCCGTCCATATCCAGCTTATCCTCATCCGAATAGAAGCAGTCGCATCCCGGATGTTCCTGTAACAGTTTCGCACACTCATAGAGAGCATTCGGTGTCAGCTTATCGTCATGGTCTGCCAGCACGATATAATCGCCGGTCGCCATATCCATTGCTGCATTCGTATTGCCGGAAATGCCCTTATTTTCCCCTAAAATCACGTATTTAAAGCGGCTGTCCTTCTTCGCATACTGCTCCAGCACCCGCTCGCAGCTTTGTCCTGCCGGACTGCCGTCCGCCACGCAGACCTCCCAGTTTGCGTATGTCTGTTCCGCGATCGAATCCAGCATTTCCCGCAGAAATCGCTCCGGTGTCTTAAATGCCGGAATCACGATCGAGAATTTAACCGGCGCGTCAAACACCTTTTTCCTCTGCTCCTCCAGCTCCTCCGCCGTCGGCTTCGTCAGTGAATACCACTCGCCGTAATCGTAGTCATTGTCAATTCCCTGCAGTTTGTGCTTGGATTTTACCAGCAAGGCTTTCAGACCGTTTTCCTTCCAGAAATCCAGGCAGACCCGCACAGTCTCCATGTTCATCAAATCGCGGATCTTCTGCATCCGCTTGTGCGCCACACTGCTGCGCTTGCGGATCAGTTCTTCATTATATTTAATGCGGATTTTGCGTCCCTCGCCTTTTGCGATCAGATAATAATCTTTTCCGCGCTCATACGGGAACTGGATATCGAAGCCCAGATCCTTTTCCACCGTCTTTTTAAAATAGATCTGGCTTACATCGTCACGTCTTGTAGCGACGATCTTGGCCTGAAGCGGTTTTTTTTCTCCGTCCTCG
>OGCQ01004838.1_pt1 | contig 10483 bp, 4 predicted proteins | sample 1570161 | NCBI WGS metagenome assembly OGCQ01 (sample SAMEA4384402, study PRJEB24528) | human gut metagenome
GCAGAGATATGGAAGAAATACACGAATTTTGCTTCAAAGAATTTGCGCCATCTGTTTATTCCGGAACTTTCCACTATCTGCTTCCTATCTTCCAAACAGGATTTTTATGACATGCTCTTTCTCTGCATCCAGCTGTTTGATCCACTCCTTTTTGATCCGCACGGCATATGCTGCCCCCGCTTCCGGTTCCAGTTGCTTTTCATCGCAGAGGACACTTTTTATCCACTCTTTTTTACACTCGCACTTTTCCGGATTTGAGAACCGGATGTCGAATTTCTTTCCCGCAAAAATCAGCTTTACTTCTGCATTTCCCTGCGCATCAAACTGTTCCGGCATGAATGCCGGCGCAATTACCAGATCTCCCATGACCCCCTTTACGCCGAATACTTCCGTAACCATCGTAAGGAGATACCAGCTTGCCGCACCCGTCAGGTATGCATACATGCCTCTTCCTGACAGATCATAATATTCCGGCAGTCCCGGATACATCCTGCTGTTGTCAAAATTCATTGCCGCGTTAAGAAGAGCCTGCAGGGCTTTATTACCCTCCCGCGCAAATCCTCTCCGGTACAGTGCATTGGCGTACATGACAGCCATATGGGAAAATACTGCTCCGTTTTCCTTCTCCCCGTAAGCAAATCCAAACATTCTTCCCAGATCCATTTTTTCTTCACCAAAATCCGTATTCAGACGGTAGCCGCCCGCTTTCTCATCATACAGATATTTATCGGCACTCTGGCAGATTTTGCGGATCTGATCCGGTGTTGCCGTGCCGCTCATAATCGCAAAAACCTGACTCGTCAGCATCATCCGTACCTTTCCGTCTTTACAGCCCTCCACCGGATTCTTATGATCGTCATAATAGCCATTAAACCATCCGCGTGCCTCATCCTCAGCAATCCACTCCTGCATCCTTATATGCTCCATCAGCCAGTCTGCTTTTTCCTCCAGATTGCTACAGATCTGCTCTGCTTTTACGATCATGGTCTGACCACTGAGATTATGTGCACATTTCTCCAGATAGACGTCCAGTATCCCTCGTTTCTTTTCCACATTCTCATACAGCTCCCTGCCACCTGCAAACAGCATTCCCATCTCTTCTGCAATCTCAAAACGCTTACAGCCGGTCTCCTGCTCTAACAGCCGGATACAGTGCGCAATCTCTTTTAAATTTCCCGCATAAGCACTTGTAAATGCCACGCTTTCTCCATTTTCCCATGCCATATCCAGCGCGTCATTCCAGTCTGCCCCGTGCAGCCGCATCTCATTGTGCGCACCGACATCGTAGAATGCACAGAGATTCTGAAGAAGCAGATGTTCCAGTACACTTCCGAAATAGACGACGCCACCCTCTGTGCGCTGGCATTTTCCATATGTCTCGTCCCATCCGGTATCGTGATCTGTGCCTCTTTTGGACTGCAGATCCTTAAAATACGGAACCTTCTCAAAAAGAATCTCGAGATCTCCTGTCTGGTCAATATAAAATTTTGTCGTCACAAACGGCCAGAACGCATGATCCATCCACACACGGGTAATATGATTCCGGTCCGCAATAAACTCCCCCTGCGCATTTCCGATAATTGTGGCATTGGTTCCGTCCACCCGGACACCGCCGTAATTGTCGATGATCATCTGCCGGACTGCGGAAGGGTCCATGAGAAGCAATGCCAGACAATCCTGCCACAGATCCCGCCAGCCACGTCCTCCTTTTCCGTAATCATGATACGGCAGGAACGAACAGCCGTAAATTCTCCGCAGAATTGGCTGGAACGTAATCCACTTAAGATAATTGTCTGCATCCGGATTACCCGTTTTAAATGTGATGTTTACTTTCTTTGTCCAGTACCGTTTTACTTCATCATAAGCTTCCTTTACCTGGCTTCTTTGTCTGAGAGATGCTGTAAGAGGTTCGATCTGTGATCTCTCGTCGGTCATTCCGCCCAGAGTCAGATAGCAGACTGTCTCATGTGGTTTTAATAAAATCTCCGCAAATTTAAGAGCTCCCACTGCTTCTTTTCCCTCTGCCTTACTTCCTGCCACAGCTCCCGGCTTTTCTGTCCGGACTGCCTCCGGTATGAGATAGGAACCTCCCTCCCCGATAAACTCCCCGACGGTCGGGTAAAAAGCTGCCGGTGCCTCTCCCTCTCCGGTGGAACCATATACAAAATACGTTGTATGATTCTTCTGATGCCCCCGCTCATCAAACGACATCGCAGGCGTCACCTCCACCCCATAATCCGTGGTACAGATCCGGTGCAGCAGGGAAGTCACATGGCGGTGATCCCTGATATTGTCCGCACTTCTTCCATAGACCGGCATCACTGCAATCGGTGTCATTTCAAGCGGTTCCTCTGTTATATTGGTAAGTTCCGTCATCATCACTTCCATCGCTCCGTCTACCGTAACAAAAGAAGTAATCTCTGCTTTTAGTCCATGGACTGCGGATGTCCGCGTCAGTTTCTGCCACATAAATCCGGCTTCCAGTACGCTTTTCTCCTGTTCTCCGGTAAACCGCAGAAATTCTGCCTCTGCCGACGAACCGCAGGCTGACCAGTATCCCCGGTTTTTGATACGGCACCAGAAATTTCTTGTATTTTTATTGTTATGGAGATTTTCAATACTGACCGGCTCTATCAGGAAATGGTTCTGATCCCTTTTGCTGTCGCCGCCGAGTGTCGGTGTAATGCAGGATTTTAACCCACCGTCTCCTGCAAGAGGAAAATACAATCCACTGTAGTCTTCCGGCTGATACACCCGGAAGCTTCCCTGCTGATCCAAAAATTCTATCTTTCCCACGAATCTTTCCTCCCATCTTATGACATATACAATACGATTTCTGTCTGCTTTTTCAATACTTCCTGCGGAATATAATCTCCCTGCATCCTGACTCCATTTACAAGTAGTCTGTCGCATCCCGACTGCACATGTCCCGGATTTTTCACAACAATATGTAACTGGCAGCCTCTGAAAACTTTATTTACTTCAAACTCCTCCCATTCATGCGGAATTGCAGGCGAAAGATGCAGTCCATAGAAATCCGGACGCATACCCAGAATTCCCTCCACACAGCCGACCATAACCGTGGAAGCAGTTCCCGTGAGCCAGTGCACATGTGACCTTCCGAAATTCGGACTTGCCTTTCCCTCCGTGAACTGTCCATAGCAATAAGGTTCAATCACGCGGATCTGTGCACGGTCATTCTGTGCAGCCGGTGCATTTTCCATAAAATAAGTAAATGCTCTGTCTCCATGTCCCCGCAATGCCTCCGCCAGGATAATCCATCCCTGCGACTGTGAGAAAATACCTGCATTTTCTTTTGCACCCGGATTATAGATGACAGCCAGTGCTCCGTCAAAGGCGTGCGCATGATACGGTGGGTCCATCAATATTGCACCATACGGCGTATTTAATTTCTCATATACCCTCTCAAGCGCCATATCTGCCTGATCCGCTTTTGCCAGCCCGCTGATCACCGCCCAGCTCTGCGGGTTCAGCCACATATTTGCCTCCGGATCTGTGCGCTTTCCGATCACTTCGCCTGCTTCTGTAAATCCACGGATAAAACGGTCCTCATTCCAGCAAAGTTCCTGCAGCAATTTCCCCAGTTCCTCCTGCTTTTCATCAAGATAGGCAGCCGTTTCTTTATCCTGCTTGTATTCTGCAAACTTTCGCAATATATTCATCGCATAATAAAGCTGCATGGCAACAAATGTGGATTCCCCTTCTTTGCCCAGTCTTAAGCAGTCATTCCAGTCGGCATACAGCCCCGCCGGCATACCGTGTTTTCCCAGATGGTTCATGGAAAAATCGATGGCACGCTTCAGATGCTCATAAACAGTCGCCTCTCCCCGGTTTGCATACGGAATCACTTCATCCATAAATTCCAGATGTCCGGTCTCCGCTATATACTTGTAGACGGTCGGAAACAGCCAGAGCGCATCGTCTGCACGATATGCCGGATGCCCGGTCTCCTTTACATAAGATGCATCATCCGGCGTATCTTCATGTCCCGGATTGTGTGTAAACTTTACCAGTGGCAGTCCGCCTCCATTATCCACCTGTGCGGAAAGCATAAACCTGATTTTTTCAACTGCCATCTCCGGTGCAAGGTGAATGACTCCCTGTATATCCTGTACCGTATCACGATAACCGTATCCATTGCGCAGTCCACAGTAGACAAACGACGCTGCACGTGACCAGATAAATGTCATAAAGCAGTTATAGGCGTTCCATGTATTTATCATGGCATTAAATTCTTCACTCGGTGTCTTTATCTGAAAATGTGCAAGCTTTCCATGCCAGTAATCGGTCAGCTGCTGCAATTCCTTTCCACAGACCTGCTCCGGCAGCGCATAGGAGGCCAAAATCTCTGCCACCTCAGGTTCCTCTTTCATTCCAACCAGAAATGCGAACTCACAGTGCTCTCCCGGTGCAAGCCGCACCACCGTACTGAGTGCTCCGCAGCTGTTGCCGTTCTCATTTCCCTCGTTACACAATGTTCCCTCTGCCACACCTGCCGGATTGCCATATCCGTGATATCTTCCGAGGAACTTCTCTCTGTCGCCGCACCAGGATGTCACTTTCGCTCCCTTCAGTGCAAAGAAACGGCTGACAACGATTTTATCATCGACATCGCTGCCTTCCTCGATCTGATCCAGATTCGCATGAATCATCTGCCGCACATGATCCCCACAGAAAACCGTGCGCGTAATAAACTGCGAATACTGTAAATTCACCTGATCCTGCTCATAGTTGCTGTTGTTTGTAAATTCAGCGTACCCGGTAACCGTCAGTTCTCTTTCTTCTGCAGATGTGTTGGCAATGCATACATTCCACACCTCATACGCCCGGTCTAGCGGCACATAATATCTCACTTCTGAGTGAATACCGCTGTAATCCGCCTGCATTTTTGTATAAGCAGTTCCATGGCGGCATTCACTCCGGTAAGTTTTCAGATCCTTTCCCACCGGCTGCCAGGAAGCCGACCAGTAGTCTTTGCTTTTATTATCCCTGATATAAATATATCTTCCGGGTTCGTCAAACTGGTTAAAGATGTATCTTAAAATTCTTCCGTTAGCTCCGGATTTTGCAAAACTGTATCCGCCTGCATTGTTTGAAATAATCGCGCCATATTCCGGGGAACCGAGATAATTAACCCACGGTGCCGGTGTATCCGGTCTTGTAATTACATACTCTTTCTTCGTCTCGTCAAAATATCCATATTTCATATATGCTTTCTCCTGTTTTGATTTTCTAAGGTTTTCTACATTAAATATAACCTTCCTTTGAAAATCAGAATACCAGATACGACATTAAAATATCAGATTCATGACCTAACTTTATTCAGTAAATACGATAATTCCCGGACAGTGCCAGCATGGCAAACAGATACAGGAAATTGTCGTAATAACGGCGTTCCCCTGTCCGAAGCGGCGTCTCCCAGAACCTTCTGATGCACTCCTTTGCATTTTCTCCCTTCGCAGCCAGCGAAGCCTCTGCATTTACCGCTATCACCGCAACCGGGTGCAGCGCCCGCTCTCTAAGAAGCGTGCCGTCCGTCAGAAACACACCATCCCAGTGTCCGCTCTGCTTTTCGCAGTAAAAGCTCTGTAATTTTCCCGCAATCTCCTGCTGCCAGGGATCTCTCCCAAACCACAGCCAGTCCATGGCAATATTCGCAATCGTCCGGTACGCATCACTGTAATACCAGTCATGCCTGCCGAAAATCTCCTGATGTCCCTCATGCGGAGTCCCGTCATACTCCGCATACTCCGCCGACAAACCGGTGTCCGGATGACATGCCAGATGCAGATACGCTCTGCTCGCTTCTGCCGCGTCTCTCCAGAACTCCCGGTCATCTTCGTCCGCCCATCTGGCAAATAATTCATAAAAATGGGGCAGATGGTAAGACGGATCGCTGAAATTACAATTTGTAATAAACTTGATCAGATGCCTGGATGTGTCCCACATCGGTTCCCCCGGATGCCCCGGCTCTCCCTTGTGGATGCATTCCCGCAGAATTGCCCGCGCCTCATCTGCATAGTGAAATATTCCGGTTCCATTTCCCCAGCGATCTGCCGCAAAAAACAGTGCCATGGCAAAATATTCTTCTCCGTCGGGAGCCGGACCTTCCGCATTTTTACTGCCATCTGTTGCACAGGACCACGCAAAATAATTCTTACATGGTCCATCCTCGATGTACATATATGTCCGGGTCCATTTCCACAGCCGGTCAAACTCTTCCCTGCGGTTCATCTGCACACATGCCATCATTCCATAGGACATTCCCTCTGTGCGCACATCATGGTTTCCCGTATCCTCTATGTATGCCATGTCGGCTCCCACCTCATGATAGAAACGCTCCTCCTCATTCCCATAAAAAATTGTCTCAAATGTCTGCTCCACTCTTCTCTGAATCTCCGCTTCCGGATACCCGTACTCTGCAAACACATTGCGATACTTTCCCGTCTCAAATGCTCCCGCCATCGTTCTACTCCTTTTCTCCTCTTTCCTTTATGTGTGATACGTCTCTTTGGGTCCCAGATAACTTTCCGGGACATCCGTTCCTTCCGGGCGGATCAACAGCTTTTCCAGAACAAACCCAGGTGTGACGGAATAAATGCGCAGACGGTTGATACCACTTCTGCATGAAACCGGAATCTCCTGTCTGCGTATCTGGTCTAATACACCTTTTGCCCAGAACTCTCCCTGATCTCCGATCCGGTATCCCTCAGGTACCGCGTTATAAATCCGGATCTCACCACCGTTATTCTGCACACCGTAGCAGAGTTTCTGATCGTTCGCCACCGGATTGGAGGGCTGCATATAAAGCGTAAGTACATACCCGCCGGGCTTTGATACCCAGAAATGATACTCCAGATACGGTGCATTTTCTCCCGGCACACCATACGCTGTGACCGGAAATGCTTTCATGGCAGACCGCGTTTTTCCATAGTCCCTGATGCATTGAAACCGTACCTTTTCGTTTTTTCCTTCCCGCTTACCATCCGCTGCATATCCATCCTTCCGGTCTGCATAATGCTCTGCCTCCATCACAATATAACCTGCCGTATCCACAAAGGTACCTTCCTGTACTTCCGGCAGATTTTCACATACCGGTATCTCGATCCGGCAGCAGCCGGAAGGCGTTTTTATTTCAAGCACTCCACAAGCAGACGTACCTGTATTTCCATCCCGGTTCATTGCCCAACGCTCCCGGTTTATTACAAGTTCCAGCTTTTCATAATTGTGCTTTTTCCCGTCCAGCACGCCCTGCATCGGCCACACCGAAAGCCATTCCGGTTTTTCTGTGACCTCGTATGCAGCCTCACATTCACTCAGCCCATACAGGGTGATCCCGGCGCTCCTGCACGCAGGGTCTAAAAAATCCGGCAGTTTCATGGATTCCGTAAGCCATGGGCTTCCCTCTGCATGCTGCATCGTCTGATCCACTGTCACAACCAGTCTCGGTTTATCCGCGGGCAGTACCCGGTGAATCACAGGGTTTAAACATTCATCCTCATTCCAGTGCACAAATCCGATATGCTCCGATGCTCCCATGCCATTCCAGCGCCCGTGATCCATCTGATGATATGCCGTCACCAGTTCCCGGTCACGCTTCAGACACTGTTCTACCGCATCCCCGTAATCATTCGCGTGAAGTGCTCCAAGCTTTGCCAGGTATTGATTCATCCCTGCCAGAAGATGCATCCTGGTCAGATTCAGTGTTCCTGCCGCAGGGTAATAGATGAGCGCCACAAACGCCGCTTCGTATTCCGGCGCATGTTCCTTCACCCACGCATACACACGCTCCGCTTCCGTAAGTATCCGTTTAATCTCCTCCAGTGTATCCTGCGTTTCTCTTCCATGCACCGGGTGATACACCATTGCACGCATTGCCTCAGGTCTTCTCTTTTGTATCAATCTGGTATATCCCTGCAGAACGTCCGCAATCTGTTCCTGTATTTCCTCCGTAAAGCTTCCAAACTGCTGCCTCGTCCACTGTCTGGTATACTCTGCGGTCTGATTGACGGCACCACTTCCCCAACGTCCAAAATCATATGCCATATCCAGAAAATACGACAGTGGGAACTCCTGCGTTGCAATATCCCCCACATTGACAATCCAAAGTTCCCGCACCCCGAATTCATATGCCGTTGTCATCTGTTCCCAGATTTTCGGAAGGTACGAACTGTTGATCCATTCATAGGAAATGGGCCAGCCGTGATAGTCCAGATGATAGTACATCCCATATCCGCCCTTATGCGTCCTCATCTCCTTTGTCGGCAGTGTCCTGAGGTTTCCATAGTTGTCATCACACAGCAGTAAAATAACATCTTCCAGTTCTTCCGATCCCATCAGCCCCGCCGTCTGATCATTTCCATAAAAAAATGCTTCCACTTCCTTGTAGAGAGCAAGCATTCTCGGGACACGCTTTACGTCCTCATCCACACACTCCCGGATCAGCTCATTCTGCGTTTTTAGCACATCGCGCAGCAGTTCAATATTGTCTTCCAATGTTGCTTTTTCTCCGAGAATTGCCGTATCCGCCTCTCCACGCATGCCCAGGGTAATCACATTTTCAAATTTTCCTCTCCGAAGCAGTCCGTCTTTCCAGAACCGGATGATGCCTTCCCGGTTCGTCCGGAAATTCCATGCATCGCCATATACCGAATCTTTTCCGCGCAGGTACTTATACTCCTCCCCCTGTCTCAGACACGGCTCATGATGCGACATTCCCATAATGATTCCGTATTCGTCTGCCAGCTTTGCGTTTGCAAGTCCCGGGCCGTCATCCCCAAACCTAGCGCTCCACATCGCCGGCCACAGATAGTTCCCTTTGAGCCTTAGCAGCAGTTCAAACACATGCTCATAAACCGAAGTCCCAAATCCCCCAAAGCGCCGGTTGCACCATGTTCCAAATGCCGGCCATTCATCATTGATAAAAAAACCGCGGTATCTTACAGACGGCTCTCCCGCCACACACGCCATCGATGCACGAAGTCCCACATGCTCACGGTGAGGCGGCCTGATACCACACCAGTCGACAAACGGAGATACGCCCAGAAGTTCTGACAGATGAAACAGTCCGTAGATCGTTCCACGCTTATCGCTCCCTGCAATCAGAAGAATCTGTGTTCCGTGCCATTCTGGATCATTCAGGAAAAACCAGCCATAACACTCCCGTTTTCCCCGGATCTGTTCCAGACCGATTCTCTTTTCTTCCTCCATCTGCTCCAGAAGTCTGCTTTTTCCAACCGTAGCCGGAACAATCACAGTCTCTGCCCGTTCTGCCACATCCGCAAGTTCTTCCTGTGATGTGCCGTACAGCACCCGCGGGCGTCTGTCCGTTACCAGCTCCACATCGCCGGCAACTTTATCCGCTATCTTCTTTACCCCGGAATCTGCCGCCTCTTCCATCCAAAATATAATCTCTTCCATATTTTCAATCCTTCTCCTTACCGGAAAGAGTTCTTCAGCTGCTCTGCCAGCTGATGTCTGCGGGATGTCCAGTCAGATCCATCCTGTGCCTTTATCATCGCCCGATGCTCTTCTCCCGGTATCACACGGTATTTTTGAATGATCTCCTCCGGAATCCTCGCTTCTTTCCGCTTGCTGCACTTCTGCATCACAAGAATCATTTCCGTCATTTTTCCCTCTGCGATAAGCCGGTCAGCCATGTTGGCGATTTTTCCCTGATGAATCCACACACATTCGCTCTCCCACCGAAAGCTCTCCACAATAAGAACAGGATACCTCTGTTTTGCATGCTTCTCATATCCTGCCGGTGTATACACATAACACAGGCGGTATCCGCCATTTTCTTCCTCCCGGTACCATTCCATATGAAGCATGCCATGCGGCACATTCGCCAGCTGCGGATAACAGAACTCCGGTTCCGGAATCTCAAAATAATTGCATGCAAAACTGCCCTGTCCGTTATATCCGGCATACCCTGCCGGAACTTCCGGATGAATCGTCTCCACGCCGTTGACGATAAAATGTACCTCATGATAGCCGGCAGAAAGTCCTCCTATTTTTCCTCGCCATATTCCTGGCTGCTGCTCCGTTAACGCAGCCAAAATCTCATGCTTCTCCTTAAGCCGGACATCCACACGAGCCGCACCGGGTGCCTCCAGATAGAATTCTGCCGTGCCGTCACTGCACACTTTTACGCCCGGTATGGTCTTTGGATATTTCCCTGCCGGTCTCCCCTGCGCATCCGTTTCAAACCGGATCTGCCGGTGTACCGGATCAAAAAAGAGCATCTGCTCCTCCATGCTCTGGACGGACAGCTGTTTTTCATCCAGGCGGCGCTCCATGCAGCATGCAGATGCCGTTTCTTCCACAGTCTCTGCGCCACAAAACAGAAGCGGCACAAAATCTCTCAGACTCTTTCTCCAGACATGCCATTCATGATAGCCTTCATATACTTTCTTTACGCAAAGCGTTTCTGATTCGCGCATTTTTTTACAGATATCCT
>OGCQ01004840.1_pt1 | contig 10479 bp, 7 predicted proteins | sample 1570161 | NCBI WGS metagenome assembly OGCQ01 (sample SAMEA4384402, study PRJEB24528) | human gut metagenome
TATATAGACAAGCGTACCGAGCGTGAAGCCAAGGAAGTTCATCGTAAATTTGAGGAACGACTTGGTGAACAGAAAACTGAGCATCACGGTGGAACTTACTGGATTGGTATGGGCGGTGGCTCTGAATTTGGTAAAAGAGGTCACGTAGCCGGTGGTATTCAGTTAGGAAATGAAGCCGGAATGAAAACTGCTTTCACTGTTATGGGCGAAAGACGTTATAAAGATTTCAGACGTGATACAAAACTTACAATGCGACAGTTTCAGGTTGCTTTCCGTGAACTTCGCCAATATTCAAGAAAACTTGATTTGCCAAAAACTGAACTTGATATCGACGGAACAATTAATTCAACCTGTAATCAGGGTGGTTATTTAAAGTTAGAATTCCAACAACCAAGAAAAAATACTGTAAAGCTTATGCTTTTATTTGACAGTGGTGGTTCGATGTATCCTTATAGTTCTTTGTGTAACGAGCTTTTTCAGGCTGTGCATAAAGCTAATCATTTTAAGGATGTAAAAACTTTTTACTTCCACAATTGTATTTATGCTAAATTATATAAAACACCTGAATGCGCAAGTGGTGATTGGATAGATACTACATGGGCATTTAGAAATTATGATAAGGATTATAAAGTAATTATTGTTGGCGATGCAGGTATGGCACCTGAAGAATTCAAAGATAAAAACGGTAATTACAGTGGTCCAAACGGTGGACTTTCAGGTAAGGAATGGATTGAACTTTTTAAGAAGAAATATCCACACAGCATTTGGTTAAATCCTTCATATCACTATGGAGATTTGAACAATATGTACTGGATGGAATCTGAAAGAGTAATTCGAGAAAACATCGATATGTTTCCTTTAACTGTTGATGGACTTAAGCGTGGAATTAAAACACTTATGTATGATAAGAAGAAATAAAGGCTCGTGGATGCGTCTGACGACTTGTGATTGTGTAAGTCGGACTTGATTTGGGCTCGTGGATGCGCCTAATGATTCGTGATTGTGTAAGTCGGACTTGATTTACGGATAATATTAAATCAATCAATTTTCGTCCGTAATATATTTTAGTAATTTAATTATTTTGAATTCTACAATTAAATTATGTAAACCGAATTACGGATTTCCATACTTTTTCTAATATATTCCGTAATTTTTAATGCAATTTCACTCTTTTATTCTCTTAATTACGGATGAATTTTCTCTTTTTTACTATCATCCGTATATTCAAATCAAAATTTGCAATATTTAGCCAAAAACAAATAAAAAATTACGGATAATTTTTCAATTTGAAATATTATCCGTAATTTTATTTTTACTTTAATTTATACTGAACCCATGGGCGTGGACTATACTGGTCCCGGGATATGAACACAACCCAAAACGACTTTGTATGGAAAATAAAAAGCATCTTGGATCCTGGTGTATAGACATCACCCTGGCTATTATTTAGCCTAATCCAATATCTCCCCATTAGATTCTATAACTTTCTTGTACCAGTAAAAAGATTTTTTTCTGCTTCTTTTTAATGTTCCGTTTCCATCATTGTCTTTATCGACATATATAAAACCATACCTCTTTTTCATTTCACCTGTAGTAAATGAAACACAGTCAATGCAACCCCAAGGTGTGTATCCCATAAGGTCAACTCCGTCTTCAATTACCGCTTTTTTCATTTCTTTTATATGAGCCTTTAAGTAATCTATTCTGTAGTCATCATCGATTGTTCCATCTTCATTTACAGTGTCAATTGCACCAAATCCATTTTCAACAATAAACAATGGAATCTGGTATCTTTCATAAAGAAGATTTAATGCATATCTAAGTCCTACAGGGTCAATCTGCCATCCCCAGTCACTTGATTTAACATAAGGATTCGGTACGCTTCCCGGAAATCCGTCTATACCATTTCCGTCTGCTACATGGTCCGCCTTAACTGCGTTTGTCATATAGTAACTCAATCCTACATAATCAACTGTGCCCTCTTTTAAAATCTTTGCATCGTCTTCTTCCATCTGAACATGAATGTTTTTTCGTTTCCATTCAGGCCAAATATATGACGGATATTCGCCTCTTACATGCACATCTCCAAATAAATATCTGTCATGCATTGCCTCAACCGAATACATCATATCATCCGGATTGCATGAATATGGATAAAGAGGAACACATGCCATCATACATCCTATTTTAAAATCCTTGTTTATTTTATGCCCTTCTTTTACTACCTTTGCACTTGCTACCAATTCATGATGCACCACCTGATACATACATTCCTCAGGGTGTTCTTCATTTTCAAATATCACACCTGAACATGTATATCCAAATAAAGGATATTTGTAATTCTTCTGGTTATTAATCTCATTGAAAGTCATCCAATATTTGACCTTGTTTTTATATCTTTCCATAACTGTAAGAGAATAATGAACAAAGAAATCAATAACTTTTCTGTTTTTCCATCCTCCATATTCCTTTACGAGATAATATGGCATTTCAAAATGTGATAATGTTACTACAGGTTCAATTCCGTATTTAAGTAATTCATCAAATAAGTCATCATAAAATTTTAATCCCTGTTCGTTTGGTTCTTTTTCATCCCCATTTGGGAAAATTCTTGTCCATGCGATTGATGTTCTAAAACATTTAAATCCCATTTGAGCAAATAATTTTACATCTTCTTTGTAATGTCCGTAAAAATCTACAGCTTCATGATTTGGATAATTATATCCATCAATTACTCCGTCTGTAATCTGTCTGTCAACACCATGAGCCCCTGCTGTTAAAACATCAACTACACTTAATCCTTTTCCTCCAACATTCCAGGCACCTTCAACCTGATGTGCTGCAACTGCTCCACCCCATAAAAAATCTTTAGGTAACATATATATTCTCTCCTGTAACATGTATTGCCCCCTCCCTTCGGTCAGCGGCTATTCGTCGGAAACATTTATAGAAAATGAACTTTGTTCATTTTGTTTCCTCCTAATTCAACTTTTTTTAATTACACAACTAAAAATGCAATATCTTTAACAGCTTCTTTTCTTCCTTCAAAAACCTTTACATCTTTAGATGGGTCTGACAAGATGTACATTACAGTATTGTCATATCCCTCTTTCTTAAGAAATTCGCTATCAAATTCTACAAGCAAATCTCCTTTTTTAACACTGTCGCCCTGCTTAACAATAGTCTTAAAACCTTTGCCTTCAAGTTTAACAGTATCAACTCCTATATGAATTAAAATCTCTGTACCCTTTCCATCTGACATTCCAACCAAATGTCCTGTTGGAAAAAGTGCCTCAATTTTACCATCGAACGGAGCATATACTTTTCCATTTTCCGGCTCAATTCCAACGCCTTTTCCCATTGCTTCTGAAGCAAAAGCCTCATCCTTAACCTGATTTACAGGGATAACATTTCCTGTTACAGGTGCAACAAATTCAGTCACTGCATCATTATTCGCATTTGTTTCATTATCTGTATCGTTATCTGTTGTAGTGTCATCATCTATTTTTTCAAAATCATCACTTGCTTCATCTTCAAATCCAACAATCATTGTAAGAACTGCACCTAACACAAATGAAACTAATATTGAAATTAAAAGTCCGATAAACTGTGTTGTATGTCCTGCCTTAAAGTATGCCGGCAATGTTGCAATACCCGGCATGTTGTAGCTCCATGATACTGCATGGAATGCTCCACCGATTGCTCCACCAATCGCACCTGCAATACATCCACAAATCATTGGCTTTTTAAGTCGTAAGTTAACACCATAAATTGCAGGTTCTGTAATACCGAATAATCCTGTGATAGCTGCTGATGCTGAAACACCCTTCATTTCTTTATTCTTAGTTTTAAGGAATACACCAAGTGTTGCACCTGCCTGTGAAAATACTGCTGCTGACTGTAATCCTGTAAATGTGTCATATCCTAAATTTGCATAATTTCCAACTGTTACAGGAGTTATTCCCCAGTGAACACCAAAAATTACAAGCACTTCCCATATACCACCAACTACAAATCCTGCGATTATAGGACTTAAGTTGTACAATGTATTATAAATACCTCCGATTGCTCCACCGATTGTATTTCCGATTGGTCCAAATGCAAGTAATGTAAGTGGAACCATAATTGCTATCGTAAACATTGGTGTGAATAAGTTTCTAATTACAATTGGTAAATATTTCTCAAAAAATCTTTGTACATACGATGCAATCCAAATTGCTAAAATAATAGGAATTACTGATGATGTATAACTCAAAAGCTGAACTTTCATTCCTAAAAACTTAACCGTTTCCCCTGCATCTACCATTGCTATATAATCCGGGCATACAAGTGCACATGCAATTACAAGTGCTATAAATGTATCTACCTTAAATTTCTTTGATGCCGTTACCGCGATTAACACAGGCAAAAATGTAAATGCTGTCCAAGAAATAAAATTCAAAATTCTATAAGTTCCGCCTGCTGTATCTATTGCATTAAGAGCAACTAAAACTCCTAAAATACCCTGTAAAATACCACATGCAGCAAGAGTATATAAAAATGGTGCAAATATTGCTGATATAACATCAATAATTCTGCTCACTACTCCTGCTTTTTTATTTTGTGTGTCCCCTAATGCACTGTCATCTATCGTAACTAAATTCATAACATACTTATATGCGTCTGTTACGTGATTTCCGATTACTACCTGGAACTGACCTCCTGCCTGAACCGTAGTAATTACACCCTTAATTTTTGCGACTTTTTCTTTGTCTACTATTGACTCATCTTTTAAGATAAATCTAAGTCTTGTAGCACAGTGTGTTACATTTGAAATGTTAGCATCTCCGCCAAGTTCTTTAACAAGATCCTTAGCCGTTTTTTGATAATCGATTGCCATCTTTCCTTCTCCTTTTCTTAAATGTATTGTTCGCTCCTTTTAGTCAGTGACTAATCATTAAGAACATTTGCACAAAGTTAATTTTGTCCACTTTATTTCCTTCAATTTTGTCACTTATTTATCAGCTGAATTCATTTTATCATACCTATTATTTATTTCCACAATTCTGCATTTTATGTAACATATAATAAAAAAAGAAATATGTTACAAAGCTGCAACGCCCTGTAACATATTTCTTTGCTGAAATTATATGAAGTTGTCGGGAGTCCAAAATCTTTTACCCACTTATAATCAAGCCCATGTATTCTTAGACCTTTTGCCTCCGACATCATTATATATTTAACTATAGTCTTCTTCCGATTGCCTCAATTAAATATATAACCGGAATCTGTGTTGTAATATTAATGTGATTTCCCATATCAAGGTCAGTAACATAATATGACAAATTGTAATCAGAAAGCTTTGAAAGTGTTGATGTTCCCTTATTAGTTATACTAATAATTTTACATCCATTTTTTTTAAATTCTCCCGCCATCTGTACAATCTGTTCTGTTTCTCCTGAAACAGATAATGCAATAACAACCGCTTCGCTCATTCCTTCCATAATTGGAAAATACGGATCCTCTATATATTGACTGAATTTCTTTAAATTAGAAAAAAATCTTGCGCCATATTTACCAAGAATTCCCGATGTGCCTAAGCCGATAAATATCACCTGCTTTGCTTCACGCACAACTGTTGCAATATCATCTAATTCTTTTTGATGAACGCCTGAACTTATTTTGTGAAAATACTCCTGTATTTCCTGAACATCTTCATTTTTCTGATGCCCTTTCTTCTTTTCTTCTTCAAGAAACATCTTAAATTTAACTTTAAATTCAGAATATCCGTCAAACCCTGCTTTTCTGCAAAAACGCATAACTGTGGCCGTGGACACATGCACTTCATCTGCTAATTCACGTACAGTCATATATGTTATTTTTTCTTTATTTTTCATCAAATAATCATAAACCAATAATTCCATATCGTTTAATGATTTAATAATTTCATAACTAAACATCAGCGACCTCATAAACAAAATAATTTATGTGGTATTATACCACAAATTATTATATTTCGCTTGCTGTTAATTCTGCATTTTTATCTGCTGTTCCTGTATCAAAGGATATCTCACAAGGCTTTCTCCTTTAAGATTTTCCTTATGCATATCAACTGCAGTAATCTGATTATTTTCATAAGTAGTGTAATAGTAAATTCCCTTTGTCGCATTGCAGCATGAAGTATAAATAGTTATTTCGTATTTACCCTCATCTACTTCACAACATCCTCTTTGTTGTTCAACTGAACCTAAAATATGAAAGAACTGACTAACACTCTCATTTTCCGTTTCCCCTGATTTGGAATTCATTTTTGTAAACGCTACTCTTACAAATCTTGACCCTGAAGACAAATCTCCCGGCATTCCAATTGCTCCCATTCCTCTGCTATATGAATTAAGTTGCAAATTATCAGAGAAACTGTTAGCCGGTTGTTTTGGTGATAAATGCATGTAATTGTTAAGTTGAAACATCTGCTGTTCAAATGGTGGATTATTAGTCAATACCCCTACCGGATTGTCATATACATGTAATCCTGATTTAGTTGATTCAACTGTTATTGCTTCATTTGCATCTGCTATAATCCAGTGAAGACTTGCCGCCGGCAATTGCTCGCTAAACTGAGTTCCTACTAAATTCATTTCACTTAATACTTTTCGTGCCTCTTTTACTGATTCACATTGTCTAAGTATCCATGGTATAAATTCGTATTGTGCTACATTTTTAGTATCAGATTTTACTTCACTGTACACAGCATTTCCTACGAAATTGAGTCCTGCCATTCCTAATCCTTTTTCATTTATCGCATCATAATATAAAGGATAATCATTTACAACAAATGCCATTCCAATAATTGCATAATTATTTTTTGCCTCAATTCCATGTCTGAATTTCAATTTATAGTTTCTTGGTGTAATCGTAACTTCCTCATTATAAGAAAATTCGTAATCAAGTGTTCTGCCAAAATAAAAATCTTTTGTCTTATATGTTGCTGCTGTACACATATAATTTCCTCCATTTTCTACTTATAATCTTTGCCTTGTAAAATAGGTAAGTTTAATTTTAAACTACTACTTAGTTCTCGTATAGATTAAAAAAGTCATTACACTTCAATATAATATGGACATATGTCTTCATATTTCCCATTTTTCAATCTGAATCCATTAGGTATTGTACCCAATTGTTTAAATCCAACACGTTCGTATAAATGTCTTGCATGTACATTTGTTGCCACTACAGCATTAAACTGAAGCACTTTATAGCCATTATCGTGAGCTTTTGAAATGCAATCTTTTACTAGTTTAGATGATACTGCGTAACTTGCGTTACAGATATGTCCGCATCTTCCTACATTATTTGGATGCAGAATGTATAAGCCTAAAATTTGTTTTTTTTCATCATTCAATTCTTCCATTCATAAAAAACCCCTACATATCTGCCAATATGTAGGGTGATTCTGCCATCATTAATTATTATTTTTATGCTCATCCCAATTTGTAAACCTATGTCGATTTTATCATACTTTATTGCTCAGTTCCAGTATTTCTCTCCCTATTGCAACACCTGAACCGAAAACGCTGTTGTCTGTGGTGGAATGCTTGCCGTCTGGAAATTTGCATGATTTATTCTAACTAATTGTCCCGGTCTTAAGTTTCGTAATCTGATTCTGTTTCCTTCTCTGTCTGTTATAACTGTATTATTATTTACGATAAATCTCGTTTGTGAATTAATATCATTTCTATTTCCCGTATAAAAAGAGCTGTTCTCCAAATCTATAGATGCAATTCTGTCTATTGTTACTGAGCTAACCGGTTGCTGACTTCTTCCCTGTACAATAATTAAAAATGCATTTGCCTGTGGCGGAATGCTTCTTGTCATAGCACCTGAAAAAATTGCATTAATCCACATACCTTCCTGTATGCAACAAGTACATAAATTTTGTCCTCTAAAGTTAATAATTTTTGTATTTCTATTTATATTTAATCTGACCTGCTGCCTATTGTTTCTTCCCATTGATGTATCATTATATGAAACTACAATGTAGCCTCCCGCAGTATTAAAACATACCGATTCTTCAACAAACCCATTATCTATTCTCATTATATTTCCTAATTGAAACATAAGTCCATTTACATTACTATCCACCATAAACCTCATATTATATTTCTGATAATATTTATTATATGTTTAATTAAGATAAAAGTGTTGAAATGAGATTTACTGCATATAACAAAAAATGTATATATTGGTTACCATTCATACTAAGACCTGAATTACACCATATTGGGCAATGAATACAAAAAAAACGTTGAACTAATCTTTTTAGCTCAACGTTTCTTTTTTATTAAGTAAAATTATTTAATTGTAACTTTCTTCTTTGCTGAGTATGGGCTGTAAATCTTCTTGCCATTGTTTTCAAAGTAACCTCTTACTCTTACATAATATGTTTTCTTTGATTTTAATTTCTTAATTGTGATTGCTGTCTTCTTTGTTGTTTTAACCTTTGCAGCTTTCATATTCTTCTTTAATGAATACTGAACTTCATATTTTTTTGCTCCGCTTGATTTCTTAAACTTTACAACCATAGCTTTCTTCTTAGGTGTTACTTTTGTAACTTTAACCTGTGAAGGTGACATAATATCAGCTACAACAGAGAAATCTTTTACTTCGATTGTACCACTCATGTTGTTTTCATCTTCATATTCTCTTAAGAATGCACCGAATGCAAATTTAACACCTACTGTAGGATTAGCAACTCCACTCTGGTATTCTGACTTAAGTGATGGAATCATAAATGATGCTGTTACTGTAACCCATCCGTCATCTGCTGTATTCTTGCTATCAAGTGCGATAAATGATGAGAAATCTTTGTTAATATTAGCATTACCTGTTGTAAGAACACTTGTACCACCGATTGTTGCTGTTAAATTTGTTAAATCTAATGCAGCACCATCTTTATCATTGTTATCAAATACTTTGAAGTGAACATGCTTAATATAATTATATTTTCCTGTTCCTTCATTATAAGCTGTACCATCAGCTCTTTCTACTGTCTTTGTAAGTTCATTTGATAATGTACTCTTAATCTTGAATGAAAGATTGTAATATCTTCCTCTTTCAACATTCATAATCTGAGTTGCTGTAACTCCCCATGGATTAGACTGTGTAACTTTTCCTGTGAATGGATTCCAGTTAGCACTCCATCCTGTACTTACAACATTCATTGTAAATGATGAAGCTGTCTTAGCTGTTAAAGATGCATTTTCACCATAACTCTTGTAAGCATTAGCTGTGTTCATGTAACTCTGACCATCTTTAATTAACTTGTCTTCCCATTCACCATTGTCTTCTCTTGTATGAAGAGAATATGATGTCCATTCATTCTGTGATACGTTAGTTCCCTGTGCAACTGCTGCTGATGTAACTCCTGCTGCACCAATAATCATTGTTGCTGACATAGCTACTGCAGTAATCTGTTTAAATAACTTTCTCATTTTTCTTCTCCTTTTCAATTTGTTACTCTAATCATATATCGAAAACGTTTTTATTTCAATAAAAGAATGCAATTTTGTTGTTAAAATTTTCTTAATTTTATCTGAAAAATATTATTTGATTGTTAAATTTGAATAAATAACCTATTTACACAATTCTTCTTAATTCGACCTTTCGATTTAACACTCCTTTTTTCCAAATCATCAAATATACTTTAAATTCTATTGAGTCTTTTACCTCAACAAAAGGTTCTTCAGTAATGACGGATGCCTCAATTCCATCTTTACTTAACTCTTCCTTTAACTGTTCTGCTTTCTTTATATATTTTTCTAATTTTTCATTTTCTTTTCCAAAATTTCTCACAGGATAATTTTCCGACGCTTTCACAAATATATTTACCAAATAATCAACCAATTCTTTGTGAGAATTTCTATGTAACATAGAAGCTATAATTTTTGCGACACATTTTTCAGGATGATTTTTATAAAATTTCAGCATCCTTTGCATTTTTCTGTCTCTAGTCAATTCTGCCATATCATACATTACCTGAATTGCTTCATTTGACGGAGTCCATGGATTGTCTTTTGGAACAATATATTTTTGTGGCACTGATGGATAACAGCAATAATTTAAAGGTGGAAAATCCGACAAATGTGCTAATTTTAATTCTTGATTATTGCAATACTCTTCTCCTAAATATTCCCTTTTGTCCCGCACTATTGCAATCTTATATTCAATATTTCTTAAATATTCGTATCCTTTCACCCAAAAATGTCCGATTTTTCCGTAGTTGTATAAATGATTTTCCATGTACATTTTTTGAAAAAATATTGAAAATACTGATTCATTCTGATGTACTACCATAACATATTCTTTTTCATTTCCGGTTAGTGAAGCTGTAACACTACCTTCAAATTTACTATCATATGTGCCTGTTAGTCTTGCATTGTCAAATACAATAAAGCTTTCCACTGCATCATTCATTATGTATATCAGTCTGATTTTTCCATT
>OGCQ01004841.1_pt1 | contig 10478 bp, 6 predicted proteins | sample 1570161 | NCBI WGS metagenome assembly OGCQ01 (sample SAMEA4384402, study PRJEB24528) | human gut metagenome
AGTAAGGGAGGACAGACAGCGATGCTTTATCGGACTTTCTTTCCCGAAGATGTGGATATCTCTGTTCCGTATGTGGCTCCACTCTGCTATGGAGTCGAAGACGGGCGTCACGAACCATTTTTAAAGATGGTATCTACTCCTGAGGCTCGTGAGAAAATTGAAAATTTTCAGTTGGAAGTGTTGAAGCGTAAACCTACTTTGCTACCTCGTTTTGAGAAGTATTGTGCCGGAAAGAAATATAAATTCCGCGTTCCTGTAGAAGAGATTTATGATTATTCAGTACTCGAATATTCGTTTTCTATCTGGCAATGGGGGACCCCGGTCGATCAGATTCCTGCAATTACGGCCTCGGATGACGAACTCTTTAAACATTTGCTTGCAATTAGCGAACCGTCTTATTTTGAGGAAGAGGGTGCCAATACTTCCTTCTTTGTCCAAGCTGCCCGCGAGTTGGGGTATTATGGGTATGATATCCGTCCATTCAAAAAATATCTTACCATTAAAACCAGTAAAGATTACTTAAAGCGTTTGATGCTTCCTGAAGAACTCGGCAATATGAAGTTTGATAAGACTCTGAGCCGGAAAATAATTCATTTCCTAAAGAAAAATGATCCGAGGATGATCTTTATCTATGGGCAGAATGATCCATGGACGGCAGCAGGTGTCACTTGGCTGAAAGGAAAAAAGAATATTCATGTCTTTGTGCAACCAAACGGAAGCCATTTGGCCCGTATCGGCACTTTACCTCAAAAAGAGAAAGAGGAGGCTATCGAGTTGATAAAAGAATGGTTGGAAGAGTGATTCCATTCTTACCCTTCTGTAAATGAATAGAAAAGTTACAGGGGCGTTTTCACCACAGATTACACAAGTTTATACAGATGAAAAACAACTGGATTATTGCCCATACAGATAATCAGTGTAATCTGTGGTGATCTCTGATGTTACAAACTTACATCAGCGGTTTCAATATCTCCGGCACCTCTACTTTGTCCAGGTCCAGTTCGTCTAAACGCTTCTTTCCCGCTTCTGTCAGGTTGAAATACATTTGACGTTTGTCTACTTCACCCAATGCACGTCGGATGAGTCCTTTATCTTCTACCGCACGGATGACTTTCGATGTATGCGACGGAGCCATTTCCGTTCGTTCGGATATGGCGGTCGATGTAATCTCTTTTCCGGCTTCGCGCAACGCACATAGCACCATTGCTTCGTTAAGCGATATCGCATACATCTCCTCAAATGCTGTTTCGAATACAGAGAGAGCTTTGTAGATATCGCGCATTTTACATATTGTATTCATACTTCTTTATTAAATAAACAAATTGATGTTAGCATTATCGGCACGCTCCATGTAAGTGGCCACTCCACCTACTGTAACCTCATCGAGCAGTTCTTCACGTTTCACTCCCATGACATCCATCGACATCTGGCAGGCTATGAATTCCACACCGTTTTCCAATGCCTGTTGCCGCAGGGATTCCAGTGAGTCGATGCCCTTGCGGTGCATGATGTATCGCATCATCTTTCCGCCCATGCCTCCCATATTCATTTTCGACAGCTTCAGTTTCAGTGAACTCGATGGTAACATCATTCCGAACATCTTGCCGAAAGCGTCTTTCTCTACCTTGTGTTTATGAAGTTTCTTAATCACATTCAGTCCCCAGAAGGTAAAGAAGATAGTCACTTTCTGTCCGGTCGCAGCCGCACCGTTGGCCAGGATGAAAGTAGCAAGCGCCTTATCCAGATCGTCGCTGAACATAATCAATGTTTTTCCTTTGCTGTCACACGTTGTAGTGAGACTACAGGCTTTGGGCTCTCCTTTTTCAATAATTACTACCGACTTTCCGTCTGCACTCTCTTTTGAGATGAAATTATTTCCGGTCGAGTTGCACCATGCTGCGGCATCTCGTGAGAATCCCGGGTCTGTAGCTACAATTTCCACTCGTTCTCCCGGGGCGAGTGTATCCATTGTTTTCTTCATTTTCAAGATTGGGCCCGGACATTGTAATCCGCAGGCATCCACTCGGATGGTTTTAGACATTGCAACGGGTGCAGCCTGCATCTTTTCAGCAGAGGCAGGCTGCTTTACCTGACTTTCTTGAGTAATAGACATGTTTTCCGTTGCTTCATCTTCGTGCAGGATGATAGGAGCAGTAGCTGCACGGTATGTTTTCAGTCCGCCGGAAAGATTATATACATCTTTGAAATCATGCTGAATCAGGATACGGTAAGCGAGATACCCTCTCAACCCTACGGCACAGAAAGTATAAATGGGTTTCTCAGAAGGTATTTCGTCCATACGGTCGCGTATTTCATCCAACGGGATATTGACCGCTCCCGGCAGCGAACCCAGTGCGAATTCATCCGGTGTACGCACGTCCAGCAAGAATACGTTTTTCAGTTCGATGTCTCTCAGGTCACGCCAGTATATGGGTTTCACTTTGCCAAGGATGATGTTTTCGGCTACATAACCGGCAATAGCCACGGGATCTTTTGCCGAAGAGAAAGGAGGGGCATATGCCTGTTCCACTTTCATCAGGTCATAGATCGTTCCCCCGTGCTTGATGACGAGTGAGAGTTCGTCGATTCGCTTGTCCACACCATCGTATCCCACAATTTGCCCGCCATACAACTTGCCTGTTTGAGGATCGAAAGTTATCTTGATACTCATCGGCATAGCGTTCGGATAGTATCCTGCATGTGAAGCCGGATGTGTTGTTGAAGAAGCGTATGAGATGCCCGCTTGTCTCAGCCGCTTGCCGGGAAGGCCGGTAGAGGCTACCGTCATGTCAAATACTTTTGCGATGGATGTACCGATGGCTCCTTCATAAGAGATTTTCGCTCCCAGCAGATTGTCGGCAACGATACGTCCCTGGCGATTAGCCGGTCCGGCAAGATAGTTCAGCCAGGGTTTGCCCGTAATGGGATGGCGGAATTCAATGGCATCACCGATGGCATAAATTGATTCATCGGAAGTCTGCAAATTGTCGTTCACTGCGATGCCACCCGCTTCGCCGATTGTAAGCCCGGCAGCCCGTGCCAGTGTAGTTTCCGGACGTACACCGATGGAAAGTATAACGATGTCGGCAGAGATGGACTGGCCGTTCTTGAAGATGACTTTCAATCCTTTTCCGTCTCTTTCGAAAGAGGCTACTGCCTGCTCCAGATACAGGTTCACTCCTTTGTCCATCAAATGCTGGTGCACAAGGGATGCCATGGAGAAGTCGATGGGAGCCATCACTTGATTGCCCATTTCCACAATAGAAACTTTAGCTCCTTGTGCGTGCAGGTTCTCTGCCATTTCCAGCCCGATAAATCCGGCTCCGATGACAACAGCCTTTCGGGGAGCATGACTGTTGATATATTCTTTGATTCGGTCTGTGTCGGCTACATTCCTGAGTGTGAAGATTCCGTTTAGGTCGATTCCCGGCAGGGGAGGACGTACAGGGGAGGCTCCGGTCGATATCAGTAATTTGTCGTAGCTTTCCTCATAAGTGTCTCCGCTACTTTGTCTCACCGTTACTGTTTTTCTCTTCCGGTCGATGAAGATTACTTCATTTTCAGTTCGTACGTCTACACGAAAACGCGTAGAAAATGCTTCGGGCGTCTGTACAAACAGTTTTTCCCGTTCTTTGATCACGCCTCCGATGTAATACGGTAGTCCGCAATTGGCATAAGAGATGTACTTTCCTTTTTCTAAAAGGATGATTTCAGCTGCTTCGTTTGTGCGTCTGATCCGGGCAGCAGTGGTAGCTCCTCCGGCAACGCCTCCAATAATAATGATCTTCATAAGTTTGTTGCGTAAATAGTTTCCTTTGGAAATAACAATAAAGTAGGGAGAATTGTTCTCGGATCATAGAAAAAAGACTTATATTTGCGCACCCTGTTTGTCTTTCTTCATTTTTTATAAATTAATTATGAGTAAAATTCTTATCATTGACGATGAGGTTCAGATTCGTAGCCTGTTGGCTCGTATGCTCGGACTGGAGGGTTATGAGGTGTGTCAGGCGGGTGATTGCAAGGCAGCTATCAGGCAGTTGGAAATTCAACAGCCGGATGTGGCTTTGTGTGATGTCTTTCTTCCCGATGGAAACGGGGTCGATCTGGTGCTGAACATTAAAAAGACAGCTCCGAATGTGGAAGTAATTCTTCTTACCGCTCACGGTAATATACCCGACGGAGTGCAGGCAATCAAGAACGGTGCATTTGATTATATAACCAAAGGGGACGATAATAATAAGATTATCCCTCTGATCAGTCGTGCCGTTGAGAAGGCTAAGATGAATGTCCGGTTAGAGAAACTGGAAAAGAAAGTCAGTCAGCTATATTCTTTTGATTCCATTCTGGGAGAATCGAAAGTGCTGAAAGAAGCTGTTATGCTGGCACAGAAGGTTTCGGTGACTGATGTGCCGGTGTTGTTGACCGGAGAAACGGGGACCGGAAAAGAAGTATTTGCACAAGCCATACATTATAATAGCAAGCGGAGCAAACAGAGCTTTGTTGCCGTGAACTGTTCGTCTTTCAGTAAGGAACTGCTGGAGAGTGAAATGTTCGGGCATAAAGCCGGGTCCTTCACCGGAGCTTTGAAGGACAAGAAAGGACTCTTCGAAGAAGCCAACAACGGTACGATCTTTTTGGATGAAATCGGAGAAATGGCTTTTGAACTACAGGCCAAATTGCTGCGTATTCTCGAAACAGGCGAATATATAAAGATAGGAGATACGAAACCGACGCACGTGAATGTTCGTATTATTGCTGCTACCAACCGCAATCTGACAGAGGAAATCAAGGCGGGACGTTTCCGTGAAGACCTGTTTTATCGTCTTTCGGTATTTCAGGTACATCTGCCGGCACTTCGCGAACGTACCGGTGATATCAGAATTCTTGCCACTGCCTTTGCAAAGAGCTTTTCCGAGAAACTTTCGTATACGGTCAGTGAGATGACTCCTGCTTTTCTTCATGCGTTGGAACAGCAACCCTGGAAAGGAAATATCCGTGAATTGCGGAATGTGATAGAACGGAGTCTGATTGTCTGCGAAGGCGGGCATCTGGATGTGTGCGATCTTCCGTTGGAGATTCAGAATACTCATTATGAATGTTCGGATGATACTATCGGTAGTTTTGAACTGGCTGCTATGGAACGAAGGCATATTGCACGCGTCCTGGAATATACGAAAGGCAACAAGACGGAAACTGCCCGCTTGCTGAAGATCGGTCTTACCACTTTGTACAGGAAGATAGAGGAATACAAAATATAATAATATGACTATCTGATTTCTTTTTTAGGGGTATATGAGCGATTAATCGTTCATATACTGATCTGTAATGTGAAAAAGAAATAGAAGATATGAATATTTGGAAGACTACACTGTTACTTGTTTTATTATTTACTGGTATCACCGTTCATGCACAAAAAGTAAAAATTTCATTGAATAGTGATGGAAATCTGACGATATGGAAAGTGAAAGCTCAGGCAGAAATTGAGCATCCTTCTGATATGATGACTACCCGATATGACACGAGGGATTGGGTCAAAGCAACTGTGCCGGGAACGGTGTTTGGTTCGTATGTATTAGAAGGACTGGAGCCTGATCCGAATTTTGCTGATAATGCGTATAAAGTCGATAAAGCAAAATATGACCGTAACTTCTGGTATCGTACAGAGTTTAATTCGCCGGAGGTGGAAAACGGAGAAAGGGTATGGCTAAATTTTGAAGGGGTTAACCGTAAAGGAGAAATATTCTTTAATGGGACGTGTCTCGGATTGCTTGATGGATTTATGCATCGGGGGAATTTCGATATAACCGATTTGCTGTCAAAAGATGGTAAGAATGTGCTTGCCGTCCTTGTGCATTGGGTAGGCACTCCGGTTCCCAATTATGCAAGTCCTACTTATATGTCATGTGCCGGCTGGGATTGGATGCCTTATGTTCCCGGTCTTTTGACTGGTATTACTGACGACGTCTATTTGACAAAAACCGGCGAAGTGTCTATCGTCGATCCTTGGATACGTTCGAAAGTTCCTTCTAAAAACAAAGCGGTTTTAAGCTTGCAGTTGGAACTACGGAATCATACAGATATAGAGCAGAAAGGAGTGTTGAAAGGTATCATTCAGCCGGGCAACATTGAATTTACCGAAGATTTGGTAATTGAGGCAGGCAAGCAGCGGACTTTTCTTCTGGATGATAGCAAGTTCAGTCAATTTATAATTCAGAATCCTGCTTTGTGGTGGCCTAATGGTTACGGACAGCCAAATCTTTATACCTGCGAACTGACTTATATGGTGAATGGTAAGGCTTCTGATAAACAGAATATTACATTTGGTATTCGTGAATATGGTTCCGAGCTGGTTGACGGTGTGCTTCATCTTAAAATAAATGGTGAACCTGTTTATGTAAAAGGAGGAAACTGGGGAATGAGCGAATATATGTTGCGTTGTCGGGGTGAAGAATATGATCTTAAATTGAAACTTCACAATGAGATGCATTTTAATATGATACGCAATTGGATCGGTTCTGTTACGGATGATGAGTTTTATGAAGCTTGCGATAAATACGGCATTATGGTGTGGGACGACTTTTGGTTAAATTCAAACTCGAATCTTCCGGATGATGTTTTTGCTTTCAATATGAATGCAGTAGAAAAGATCAAGCGTTTACGTAATCATGCTTGTATTGCAGTATGGTGTGGTGATAATGAGGGATATCCGTTACCGCCTCTTAATAAGTGGCTGGAGGAAGACGTTAGGACATACGATGGGGGTGATCGGGCCTATCATGCCAATTCCCATAGTGACGGCCTTTCCGGGAGTGGACCTTGGACTAACTCTCATCCTAACTGGTATTTTACCAAAGCCCCTTATGGATATGGTGCCAATATAACTAAAGGATGGGGATTCCGTACAGAAATAGGTACAGCTGTCTTTACTACTTTCGATAGCTTTAAGAAATTTATGCCCGAAAAAGATTGGTGGCCACGTAATGAAATGTGGGACAAGCATTTCTTTGGCAATTCGGCGGGGAACGCCAGTCCCGACAAATATTTCTCTACCGTAGAGTTCAATTATGGTAAAGCGAAAGGTATTGAAGATTTTTGCCGGAAAGCTCAATTAGTGAATGTTGAGGTGAATAAAGCGATGTACGAAGGCTTTCAACATCATATTTGGGAAGATGCTTCCGGCATATTGACTTGGATGGGGCAGTCGGCTTATCCTTCATTGGTATGGCAAACCTATGATTATTATTATGACTTGACCGGGGCTTACTGGGGAATCAGAAAGGCGTGTGAACCGGTTCATATTCAGTGGAGTTATGCTGATAATAGTGTAAAAGTGATCAATACTACTTTGAAAGAGCAGAAAGGACTTACGGCTACAGGTAAAGTCTATAATCTGGATGGGAAAGAAATGGGGCGTTATAGCCAGTCTGTAGTTTTGGATGCCGCCGCTAATAAGGATTCCTATTGTTTCCATCTGAATTTTACAACAGACAACCTTGCTTTCGGTAAGAAAGCGGTTGCTTCCTCCATTTCGGCAGATGCCGGAGAACCAAGTGCCGCGATTGATGCCAGTGATGGCAGTCGTTGGGCGAGTGAACCCCGTGATGAAGAATGGATTTATGTTGATCTGGGTGAACCTACTGAAATAGCCTCTGTCATATTGAACTGGGAGGCTGCTCATGCAAAAGCTTATAAACTGTTGATTTCGGATGATGCAATAAACTGGAAAGAAATTTATATCAATGAGGACTCTAAAGGCGGTGTCGAAGAGATTAAGATAAAACCTGTTCGTACTCGTTATGTGAAAATGCAAGGGTTAAAACAGGCTACTATGTGGGGATATTCACTTTATGAATTTGAATTATATGGTAGAAAAAAGAAGCCAACGGATTTGACTCCTGTGCATTTCATCAAGTTGGAACTGAACGATGAAAACGGGCAACTGCTTTCTGATAACTTTTATTGGCGTTCCAATAAACCGGGAGACTATAAAGCATTGAATAATTTGCCGAAAGCCAAATTGCGTACAACATCGAGCTTAGTGGATAGTAATGGTAAGAAAGTGATTAAAGCAAAGATTGAAAATGTAGGATCATCAGTCGCTTTTGCTATTCACGTACAGGCTATTCGCTCTTCTGATGGTGAGCGTATATTACCTGCTCTGATGAACGATAATTATTTCACATTGTTGAAAGGAGAGTCTAAAGATATTGAAATAGAATTTGATTCGGATTTGTTGCCTGATGGTAATTATAGTTTAAGTGTGATTCCTTATAATAAATAATATCGGGCGGACATTTCTTTAAATGAGGTAAACACGGTTGTAGCAACATCGGTTTTATGACTTGGTTTTACCAGTCTTTGTGTTTGTCTATGATTTTTCAAATGTAGTCGTGATTCATCATAAACTTTAAGAAAAGTTTACTGATGAATCCGCTACATTAAAATGCCTCATAGAATTGTGCGGATGCCGGCAGCATCAGGAGTAAACTATGATAATGCCGCAATGCCTGTCCCTATCAGGTTTGCATTATTCATACTTTTTATATCCACTTCAATATCTTCCAGGCCGAATAACTGAAGTAGTTCTCTTAGTTTTTCCATAACGAGAATGTTATAGTTTTTATCCTTCCTGTTTTCACTCCAGAAAAGACTGCCTTCGGCTACCAGGCAAACCTTTCGTATATCCTTATTATAGGATTTCAGTAACATGATAAGCCCCGTAAGTGAGGCGGCAACCAATTGTGCGGATCTGCCATAAATCCATTGTGCTACCTGTACATATACATCCTTGTAGATGTCCGGGTAATTCATAATGGAAGTCAGTTTCTGTGCGTCGAATTTCTCTTCGAATTCTTCCAGCGGAAAGGCTGTTTTCAGTATATCTCCCAGATACATACCGGATACCGCTTTCTCAAAACGTTGCTTTCCCGGATTACCGGAAATAGCGTCAACGGTATCATCTACCGCAGTCAGAAAGGGTGGATGGAAATTGCCTGATTCCAGATTGACAGGAATCAATCCCTGTGCATTGCATGACTGATCTAGTTTTTCAATTTTATCGGCAGGGATAAAAGTTGCCATATTGGTTCCTGTCCCTACGATGAGGCCGATATATGCATCATAACTATTGTCTGTGAGACCGGCGAATAAACTGGCTATAGTATCATTTACTACCTTGATGCCTGTAAACTTAATTTTGTTTCTTTCATTCAGATAGTCGAGTAAAGGTTTTCCGATAAATTCTCCAACCATTTCTTTAATATCTACTCCTTTTGTCCAGCGTAACAGTTTGGCGTCTCCACCCGGTACGGACTCGGCCGGATAAGAGAAACAATAACCGATAGGCATTTCTTCCTCACGTTTGATTCCTATAATCATATCGGCCAATTCTTTGAATAACTCTTCGCGGGTATATCCGACGGACTTCATAATTGACATATCTTTTTTCCAACCATTGTTCGGGTGAACGGCTGGTGTTTCCCTGTCGAAATCTACGATTGCCACCCGATAATTGGTTCCTCCCAGGTCAAGTACCAGTGACTTTCCTTTAATATGGGTTGTTTTTGGAGCAATGAAAGTAGGAATGCATTGTATCTCTGCATTTTCCGTTTTTAACCCTTCTTCTGTTTTATCCCGAAATGAGCATACAATCGCTTTGAGCTGTTCATTATCTAACTTAAAAATGTTTTTTTCCATGACATTGACTTTTTAGAGTATAAAATATCCTTGTCTTTGAATAACAACTGAAGGTGGATTTTGCTCGGAAATGCCCAATCTTTATTTGTCTGTATCTGATAATTATGTATTTGTTTTTTCAATTAATAAAAACTATATTTGTTTGAAAAATAATTTGATACATGAAAGAGCGGTCTCCAGTTAAAAAGAATATACTAAAATTGATTCCTTTTATAGAAATTATTGCAGGAGTCATTTTTCTCTGTTTGGAGATTCATGACTATCGTACTTTGTATTCTATGGCCGAAGCTGATGCAATGTATGGGGGACTTGCTGATTTTTGTAAGTACAAAGAGAATGTATTTTGTCCGGCATTTTTCTGGATAATTGTTATACTGACAGGAATCAGTTATTGGAAAAATAAAAAGTTATATTGGATTTTAACGCAGGCATTGGTGTTTATGGTCTTTTTTAGAGCTATGTTTCCGTTTTATGCCATTTTTATAGAGTTAAATCCAGTAGTCTTTTATATTCTTCCACTTTTGTACTCTACAGTATTCTTTGTGGTAGAAAGAAAGTTATTCAAAATCAAGCAAATAGATTCTGTTGATATTACAGTTAAAACAAAAATCATGGGGATCGGAATAGGTATCTTATGTATTATCATTTATTTCCTGCTCTTTTTGACCGTTTTTTGCTTAATATGATAGCCGTCTATATTTATTTTTCCACAGTGATTTGATATCCGTTTTGCTCTCATGCTCTAACAGTTCGTCTGTATCCCTTTATTCATCGATGTTTTA
>OGCQ01004843.1_pt1 | contig 10478 bp, 7 predicted proteins | sample 1570161 | NCBI WGS metagenome assembly OGCQ01 (sample SAMEA4384402, study PRJEB24528) | human gut metagenome
TGCGGCAGAAGGTATCGTAAAAGCTGTTGTTAAAGACGACAAAGTAGCAGCAATTGTAGAAGTAAACTCTGAGACAGACTTCGTAGCTAAGAACGAAGAGTTCCAGGGATTTGTAGATGCAGTTGTGAATCAGGTTGCAGATTCTGATGCAGCAGATATGGATGCATTCATGGCAGAAGCTTGGGCAGCTGATACAACAAAGACTGTAAAAGATGCTCTTATTGAGAAAGTAGCAGTGATCGGAGAAAACCTGAACATCAGAAGATTTGAAAAGATCGTAACAGACGGATGTGTTGTAGATTATATCCACGGCGGCGGACGTATCGGTGTTCTGATCGAAGCAGAGGCAGACGTAGTAAACGATGAAATCAAAAAATGCTTAAAGAACGTAGCTATGCAGGTAGCAGCTATGTCTCCAAAATATACATCTCGTGCAGAAGTTTCTCAGGAATACATGGATCACGAGAAAGAAATCCTTCTTGCAGCAGCTAAGAAAGAGAATCCGGAAAAACCGGAAAACATCATTGAAAAAATGATCATCGGACGTCTGAATAAAGAATTGAAAGAAATCTGTCTGTTAGATCAGGCATATGTTCAGGACAGTGACCTTACAGTTGCTAAATATGTAGAAAAAGTTGCAAAAGAAAACAATGCAAACGTAACTGTTAAGAGATTTGTTCGTTTTGAGACAGGTGAAGGAATCGAAAAGAAACAGGAAGACTTTGCAGCAGAAGTTGCAGCTCAGATGGGAAACTAATTTATCAATCGTTGGACTGATAAAAAGCGAATTAAATAGCGTATTTAAGCGGTTTCTAGCTATTTTGACAAGTGTTATAAACTACTGTAAAATCTCACAAAATATCGTGCTATTTTGGGTACAGATTGGGTAGGGTATTGGGTAAAGAAAATTACCCAACCTCTTAACGAGGAATTTGCTTGTTGTTTAAAATAGAAAGGGAACGCTGTGAATGTTGAGGGTGTATTGCGGAAGTGATATACCCTCTTTTTTGAAAATAACTGGTGTTAGATGTTAAAGAATATGGTAATATAAAAGAAATATACAAATGAGAAGTTGTAGGAGTGAAGCTATTGATTGAGATAAAAGAAGTTTGCAAACAAGATTACAAAAAAGCTCAGAAATTTGCAATTCAGGGAATGCATTTGGATTGGTATATGGATAGCAAAGTTATTTTAGATTTGTATGCAAAATATTTCTGGTATATGGAACTAAATCGTGCAACAAAAGTTTATGGTGCTTATGCAGATGATATTTTTGTGGGTGTTTTACTTGCAGAAATAAAGAATGAGCCAAAACGTTATTACAGCGTGTCAAAAGCGATTTATGTGAAGATATTTGATTGGCTTCAGCATCTTGTGGCGGGAAAAGGTGTTGAAGAATATGATGAAGCGAATAAAGATATGTATAAGTCTTTTTGTCAAAAGAATAAACCTGATGGAGAGATAATTTTTCTTGCCGCGGACCCTGATTGCAAAATTAAAGGTGTTGGAACAGCATTATTGTCTGCATTTGAAAAAGATGAAAGCGGAAAACTTATTTATTTATACACAGATAATGCTTGCACTTATCAATTTTATGAGCATAGAGGTTTTGAACGTTCAGAAGAACGACAAGTTGTGCTTGACTTGGATAAAAGGCAAGTCCCTTTAACTTGTCTGTTTTATACAAAGAAAATTACTGAACAGTAATAAACTAGAAAATCCTAGTTTGTAGCAGACAGTTTTTTGATTAACTGTCTGCTTTTTCTTTTTAGTCATAATTGATAGTGGTGCTATAAAATGGTTCATATCCATTATGAAAAGACCATTTAGAACGGTGTAGATTGATTGTAAGGGTGGTGGGAGTTCCGTTGATTTGATTATGTTCTGCTTCGATTTCCGCTACCACTTCATCAGCATTCCAGTATTGATATACAATAACTTGTAGTTCAGTATCACGATTAGCCCCATTGCTGAATGACATACTGTTAAATGCAAGATAATCGGGTTGCATTTTGCGCTCTCCGGCGGTCGCAAATGCAAAAAAGCGGAATATTGATTTCCATACGCCGGACAGGTGATGGATTTCACCCCGGGTTATTCATACAACCGCTTTTTCAGGTGCAAATTATTTTTACGGTGTCTTATAAAAGGTGATTTTATCAATATTGTCCGTTATGGTATTTGCAGAAGAAGAGAATGGGGGATGAAGGACCTCCAGTGGATCCTTGATACTGCAGCATCTGCATATGAAAAGCGATTTATGAAAAAAACGAGGATATTTGTTGATATTTCTTTTGATTACACACAGAAAATCTCTTGATATTATTGACAGAACCAAAAAAGAATAGTAAGATAAAACAATAATAATTACTATTTCTATATTAAAGAGAAAGGATGTTTATGATGTTAAAAAATAAAGTAGCAATTGTTACGGGAGGGACTCGTGGAATTGGTTTTGCAGTTGTAAAGAAATTTATTGAAAACGGTGCGGCTGTTTCTCTATGGGGGTCACGTCAGGAAACGGTTGATCAAGCATTGGAGCAGTTGAAAGAGTTATATCCAGATGCGAAGATAAGTGGAAAATATCCAAGTTTGAAAGATACAGCACAGGTAACAGCGATGATAAATCAGGTAAAAGAAGAATTTGGAGCTGTTGATATTCTTGTAAATAATGCGGGAATCTCTCAGAGCACATCGTTTTATAATTATCAGCCAGAAGAATTCCAGAAAATTGTGGATCTGAATGTTACAGCAGTATTCAATTGTTCTCAGGCAGCGGCAAAGATTATGAAAGAGCAGGGCGGAGGCGTAATCTTGAATACAAGCTCTATGGTGAGTATTTATGGGCAACCATCCGGATGTGGATATCCTGCATCGAAATTTGCTGTAAATGGATTGACAAAGTCTCTGGCAAGAGAACTTGGCTGTGATAATATCCGTGTAAATGCAGTAGCGCCTGGTATTACAAGAACAGATATGGTTGCGGCACTTCCGGAAGCTGTGATCAAACCGCTGATCGCAACGATTCCTCTTGGAAGAGTTGGAGAACCGGAAGACATTGCAAATGCATTCCTTTTTCTTGCAAGTGATATGGCAAGCTATGTAACTGGTGAAATTTTATCTGTGGATGGAGCTGCAAGAAGCTAGTTACAGTATTTTGAACTATTTTTATATCGAATCACAGTCTGTTTGACTGAAAAATACTCCGGCTGCTTTTGGGCAACTGGAGTATTTTTGGAGAAGGAAAATTCGTAAAAATTCTGAAAACAAGAGGGGTTAATGATGTTTGCTGTTTTTCGCAGCAAGTTTTTTCCAGTTGTAATATCCATATATGGAGTTGAATAAGTAAGCAATCCACATTACAACCATGGTAACTGCAGAAGAATCTTTTCCAATCAGGAGAATCCACATAATGACGGATACGATATTTACAATAATCCATAACAGCCATTGTTCTGCGTAACGTGCAACCTGCATAATCAAGGCAATGACAGAAAAGACGGTTGACATGGCATCGATCAAGGCAAGTTGTCCGCCAAGATGAGTCAGAATTTGCCAGTAAATGATAACAATCACGGCTGTGGCAGCCAAAAGAATCCCCTCTACTTCACCGCTCTTTTCATCTTTATGCCTCGACCAAAGATAGAAACCGATAAAGTTCATCGGAATGTAGTAAAAGGCATTTAACATGAATTCCCCATATAAGTGATTATTAAATGTTAGATAAGCGTAAATAGCGACATTGATCGTTGCAAAGAAATAAGTGCTTACTTTTCCTTTTGCGGCGAGAACAACTCCTAGAATTCCGGTGATTCCACTGATCAGAGCTAGTGTATTATCGCCCCAGATGATGCTTAGTACAATCATAATAACGGTTGATAAAACCAGCCAGCATAATTCAAATTTGCTCCAGCCTTTAAAAAAGTCTTTTACTTTACTCATGATTTGTTTCCTTTCTAAGAATGGTTTTTAAGTTTCATCTTGTTTTGCATTTTCAAATTCTTCTGTTGTAATGATAGGACCTTTGACACTGACTACTTTCGCGGCAATCCGATTTGCCGTGGAGATTGCTTCCAGAAAAGAGTGCCCCATTGTTCGCATGGCAATGACAGAACCGATGTGGGAATCACCAGCACCAATCGTATCGACAACAGTTGCCTGTTTGGAAGAAACTAAGGAGTGAGTTCCATTTTCAAAAAGGTGTACCCCTTGTTTCCCCAATGTGATTAACACAGTGTTTCCAGTTGATTTCGAAAGAATTTCTGCTGCCTGAGTGATATCGTCGGTATTTGTAGAAGTTAAAGCTTCTAATTCATTCAGATGCATGACTGGATGAAGTGCATACAGACGTTTCAATTTTTTTGGATCAATATAAGTGATTCGTGGGCCTGGGGCATAATAAACGGTCAATTCTTGATTGGACTCCAGAAAATTTAAAATGGCATCACCGCCGTCTCCTTCTAATTCATATCCACTCACATAAACAGAGTCATAAGAATCTACAGCAAGGGAAGAAAACCATTCCTCTTGAAAATGACATTCGATTCCGGGGACAGTTAAGAATGTGCGTTCGCCGTCTGCTTCTACCATACAGAGACAGTATCCGTTATCAGAATTTTCGCAGTGGACAGGGCTTTCGTGTCCGGCCTTTTTTAGTTCTTTGCGAATGAAATCTGCATACATTCCAGTTCCGATTGGTGCAAACAATGTGTAGTTTACACCGAAATGTTTTAAAATGTCTGCTACGTTATATGCGCAGCCGCCAACCATCATGGATTGTCCTTTGGCATAGACATCCGTTCCGGATTTTGGAATTCGATCAATTTCCATCACGATATCTAGCATAGCTGCACCGATTACGATACATCCTTTTCCCATTTGATTTGCCCCCTTTTTTTGATGATTGCATCTGCATATTTTGTAAAATCAATCTGATTTGACTTTTGGATCAAAGCAATATCTTTTTCAGGAATTTCGGAGAGTCCCTGAGCTGCACCGCAAATGGCAGCAGCCATTGCCCCAATCGTATCAGTATCGCCACCTAAGTTTGCACAGAGTAACGCGCATTTTCGAACATCAAAGCTGTAATAAGCAATTGCTAAAGCAGCGGGAACGGATTCCGAAGTATTTACACCTGCTCCGATGACATTGTAGATATTTTCTAAAAACGCAGTTTCATCATTTGCGTAAGTTTGTGCCAGAAGGATACCAAGTTTTGTTCTTGCGCCCAGAGACGGACTTGGAGTAGAAGCGCCAAGATTCATTGCGTATTCTTCTACAGAAAGTGCATCTTCGATCATTTTTTCGCGGTCATGGTATTCCAGCGCAGAGGCAACTGCCATCGCGATCATAGAAGCACCAGCTAGCGTAATATCACTTGTATGTGTTACACTGGATACTGCTGCAACATAGCGGCATAGCTCTTCTTTTTGTGTTGTGGAAAATAATGTCCCAATTGGTGCAATCCGCATTGCAGCCCCATTGGATACGGATTCATCTGAGAATTCCTTGGCGCTTTTTCCTTCCTGGAAGAGTTTCAAAGCAACTTTTGATGTTGGACCTAAAATATTATTTTTAAAAGCATGTTCCTTTTCGGCCCATTCTAAAATGTGTGTGGCAATGTTTTGACTATTCGGAATAAAATCTGTTTCTATTAGGCTGTCTAAAATAGTCAATGCCTGGCTTGTATCATCAGTAAACTGACCTGCTTTGTATTGATAAGAAATGATATTTTCCGGACAGCCGTCTAAAAAATCTGTGATTTTACCGTAATATTCCAGGCAACGTTTTCGACTCCACAATTCTGGAGGCATTCCCATCGCATCGCCGATTGCCATTCCATATAAGGTACCTAATATATGATTCTTCATGTTACTACATCTCCTTTCTACTTGTTATAATAAGTTAAAGTAATGAAAAATACAATTCATAAAATCCACAAAAAATCAGGAGAAAATTTGTTAACTTGTTATAATAAGTGGTTTGAAAAGCTGTACTTTTTGGAGTATAATGATGATACAAGGCAGGAGGAATTTGTATGAAAAAAACACCAAAATATGCACAGATAGAAGCAGAACTGATTGCACAGATAGAATCAGGCCAACTTGCTCCAGGAGCAGAGCTTCCCAGTGAATCTGATTTAATCGAATGTTATGGTGTAAGTCGTGTAACAGTCCGACGTGCGATTGATGAGCTGTATCATCAAGGGTATGTTGAAAAAATGCAGGGAAAAAGAGCATGTGTGAAAGAAAAAGTAAAACTTCAGGAATTGACTTCGATTTCAAGCTATACGGAAGAAATCATCCGACAGGGGATGACACCATCTCGTAAATTATTGTCATTCGGACTTCGTGTTTGTACGAAGGAAGAGGCAGAACAACTCGGATTAAAAAAAGCAGATCCGGTTTTTTTTATGGAGCGAATTTATTTTGCGGACGGATCGCCATTATGTCTGACGAGCACAGTGTTGCCTTATCAATTATTCAGAGAGATTGAAACATATGATTTTGAACAAAATTCCCTGTATCAGGTTTTGGAGGAGCAATATCATATTCAGATTACCACGACTTCTTTGAAATTAAAAGCTGTCTCTGCATACGGAAATATCTCCCGACTTTTGAATGTAGAAGAAGATACGCCGCTGCTATATTCTGATGGTATTACGTATGGGATTCAGAAAGATCGGGAAGTACCGATTGAGTTGTTTCAAAACTATTATTTGACCAGCCGGTTCGAATATTCGCTGATTCAACGTCGATAACAATACCGATTTATTGATGTAAAGTGATTACTGCTGTACAAATCGAAAAAGTGGAGTTAAAATTTTGTGAAAGAATTAGAAATAGAAGAATGAGGAAAGAGGATGCTTATATGGCATCCATGCAGAGTTTTGCAATGAGAGCAAGTTTTCAACTTCCAGTTGAAATTGTTCTGGAAGGGGACCGGCCAGTGAAGTCGGAGACATTTATGATTTGAATGTGGGTACTGATAGACAATGCCCCTATGTCGGAGAAGACAAAAGACCAATTAGTATGTATGTTGATGATGAGCGGTTTTGTGATTTTATTTTGAGGGATAAAAGGGTATAGAGAGAAAAAGAAAACAGAAGAATAAATAAAAAAGGATAGCCGAAGTATTCAGATTTCACTTTTGAAGACATAAAAAGTGAAATCTTTTTTTACTTTTAACCCAAATTTTATATAAATGTGATATTGGATTATACGAGGCAGAGGTAATCTATAAAAGAACATTGCGCAGATTGTTTGTGCGATGGAATAAAAACAAAGATGTGAAGAGGTCTTTTATGAAAAAAACATATGTACTTGATACAAATGTGCTGATTCAGGCACCCTATGCGGTCGAATGTTTTGAGGAAAATACAGTGGTACTTCCGATGACAGTGTTAGAAGAGTTGGATAACATGAAAAAAAAAGAGGGAGAAAAAGGTGCCAATGTACGCAAAGTGATTCGGATTTTGGACGCACACAGAGAAAAAGGAAATTTGCTGGAAGGGGTGCGTATGGAATGGGGAGGGATTCTGCGTGTAGAAAAAAATTACCGGAACGTTGAATTGCCTCCGGATCTTCCGGAACATAAATCTGATAATCGCATTCTGAAAGTTTGTGTAGGGCTGTCAAATGATCTGAAAGAACAGGTGATTCTGGTGACAAAAGATATTCTTTTGCGTATCAAAGCACAGTTGCTTGGAATTCAGGCAGAGGACTTTGGGACAGAGCAGGTTGCGGTACATGAGGAGCAGTATTTGGGGAGGAGAGAGGTGTTTGTACCAGAAGAATTGTTTAAAGATTTTAAGAAAAAGGGAATTCCGGTAGAATGTGTATATTGCTGTGATATGAGCGGGAATCACACTTGCCCGGAATTGTTTGAAAACGAATTTATTCTGTTAAAAGCGGATCAGTCTTCGAAAAAGACTCAGTTGGGGCGGGGTGAGAAAGGGATGATCCGAAAGCTTGATTATAGAAAAGCTGCTCCATATGGAGTTAGTCCAAGGAATGTAGGACAGTATTTTTTACAGGAAGCATTGATGCAGTCTGCAGAGAAAGCTCCGCTTGTCATTGTAAAAGGAATGGCAGGGACGAGCAAAACTTTTTATTCACTGGCAGTGGGACTGGAAAAATTGTTAAACAATCCATCTGGAGAATATCGGAGGATCCTGATCTGTCGTCCGAATGCTTTATTTGATTCTGACATTGGATTTCTTCCAGGTGATGAGCAGGAAAAGATTTCTCCTTTGATGCGTCCGATTATGGATAATCTGGAACAATTGGTAGATTCCAGTGATCGTGAGCGATATTCAAATGAGCAGGAATTGAATGATAAAATACAGGAAATTTTTGACAGAGGAATCATCCAGACAGAGGCTCTGACCTTTATCAGAGGAAGATCCATCATGAAAACATATTTGATCATAGACGAAGCGCAAAATATGACACCGGCACAGATTAAGGGAATTATTACGCGTGCCGGAAAAGAAACAAAAATAATTTTATTGGGAGATCCAAATCAGATAGACAGACCTTATTTGGATGAAAGAACCAATGGATTGAGTTATGCTGCAGAGCATATGAAGGGAAGTCCGTTATGCTGGCAGGTTACTTTGTTGCCGGAAGAATGTGAAAGATCCGTGTTGGCAACGGATGCTATCCGCCGTTTGTAGAAGAAAAGCGAGTAAAAAACATAGAAAGGAACTGTTTAGATGAAAGAATCAGAGAAAAAAATAAAGAAAAGTCCATATATGATGAATCGGGAATTATCCTGGTTGAAGTTTAATGAGAGAGTATTGAATGAGGCGGGAAATCCGAAAGTCCCACTTGCAGAGAGGTTGACTTTTGTATCGATATACCAGTCAAATTTAGACGAATTCTATCGAGTTCGAGTAGGAACGCTGATGGATCAAATGGATGTATCAGAAGTTGTTCGTGAGAATAAAACCAATATGACAAGTGAAGAGCAAGTGAAAGCAATTATAAGGGCAACACGAGAGCTAGAGGAGAAAAAGACGGTTATTTATGAACAATTGATGGGGGAACTGGAGCCGAAAGGAATTCGTTTGATCAATTTTAATAAGCTGTCTGCAGAAGAAGGAAAAATTCTGGAGGAATATTTTGACAGGGAAATTGCACCCTACTTATCAGCGAATATCGTAAGTAAACAGCAGCCCTTTCCTTTTTTAAAGAATAAGGATATCTATGCTGTTGCTCTTTTGGAGTCGAAGGGTGGGAAGACGAGAACTGCAATCATTCCATGCAGCAACAATGTGTTCCGCAGATTGATCGATATTCCAACTCGAAAGGGAACTTTTCTGCTTTCAGAAGAATTAATTCTGCAATTTCTTCCGAAATTCTTTAAAAATTATAGTGTGAAAGAAAAATCTTTGATTCGTGTCACAAGAAATGCAGATATTGACACAGAGATGATTTATGACGAGGATCTGGATTACAGAGATGCGATGGAAAATTTAATAAAAGAGAGAAAGCGGATGAACCCGGTCAGGATGGAATTTACCGGAACTCTGAATAAAAAAATGATGCATGCGTTATGCAAAACGATCCACGTGGAAAAGGAACATGTATTTAGGTCGGAAGTCCCATTGGATCTGTCATTTGTCTTTGCTATTCAGAGCTATCTGAAAAATACAAATGCAGGGGAGTTGTTTTATCCAAGACGAACCCCAAGGCCAACCCCTCAGTTGAATGATAAGGAATCTTTGATTCCGCAGATTCTGGAAAAAGATGTGCTTTTATCTTATCCGTTTGAAAGTATGAAATCCTTTATCAATCTGCTATATGAAGCAGCGGAGGATGAGTCGGTTGTATCGATTAAAATGACGTTGTACCGTTTGGCAAATAAAAGCCAGATTGTAGATGCACTGGTGGAAGCCGCAGAAAATGGAAAAGAAGTTGTTGTACTGGTAGAACTTCGCGCCCGCTTTGATGAAGAAAATAATATTGAATATTCCAGAAAATTGGAGGAGGCCGGCTGTCGTGTGATTTATGGATTAAACGGATATAAAGTACATTCAAAATTATGCCTGATTTCCAGAAAAACAGAGCAAGGAGTGTCCTATGTGACACAGATCGGAACTGGAAATTATAATGAAAAAACATCTGCGCTGTATACGGATCTGTCATTGATTACAGGAAATCAAGAAATCGGAAAAGAGGCTGCTGAAGTGTTTGCAGCACTGTTAAGAGGAGAAACAGTGGAAGAAACCCATCTTTTATTAGTAGCACCAAAATGTTTGCAGAATAAAGTGTTGGATATGATAGAAGAAGAAATTCAACATGTGAAAAATGGAGAAGAAGGATACATCGGAATTAAAATCAATTCTTTGACAGACAAGGTGATCATTAGCAAATTAGACGAAGCGTCTCAGGCAGGCGTAAAGATTGAAATGATTGTCAGAGGAATCCGCTGTCTGATTCCAGGTGTCAAAGGGCATACAGAAAACATAACTG
>OGCQ01004863.1_pt1 | contig 10445 bp, 8 predicted proteins | sample 1570161 | NCBI WGS metagenome assembly OGCQ01 (sample SAMEA4384402, study PRJEB24528) | human gut metagenome
AGGTCCATCTGGAAGAACTGGCTCCAGATTCTGTAAATTATGAAAAAGAGATTCGGCATAAGCAGAATCTAGTGGATGCCTCCATGCGAAAGCATAATCCAGAAAACTATAATAAGAATGGTACAGTCAAAAAGGGAAAACATAAATGGAAGACAACGAGAAGGTGTAGACGTCTGAAACGACAGATACGCGTGCTCTATCGAAAACAGTCTGCTTATATCAAGACTTCACATCATACCTTTATCAACAGAGTCGTTCAGAACACAAGCGAATTCATCCTTGAACCAATGAACTTCAAGGCTCTTCTAAAGAAATCAAAGAAGACAGAGCGTAAAGAAGAGGCAACGGCTATTAAACAAAAAAACGGTTCTTTGAAAATGGTGCGTAAATACAAACGTAAGAAACGTTATGGACACTCCATCAAGAACCGTTCTCCAGGTCTTATGCAGGCCGATTTAAAAACAAAGGCAACACAGTATGGAATTCCATACTACGAAATAGATATTCATCAATACCGTGCTTCACAACTTCACCATGATACAGGTGAATACATCAAACCTACTTTAAGCGAAAGATTTAAAACGATTGAAGGATGTAAAGTACAAAGAGATTTGTATTCCGCCTTCTTAATTTGTCATACTGACGATACATTGACTGCACCAGATTTTATAGCCTGTCATTTTAATTTTCCACATTTTGTCGAAATGCAGGATACATTGATTCTAAATAAGAAAAAATGTGGACACACAATGAAATCATGCTTTGGATTCTAGCATAAAGAATCTCTCATCTAGTTCAGGTCTCAGGCGTAAGCCCTGCTGGATGTAGTATGAGTATACAAAGTACAGTCCATATGGATTGGAAATGCTCAAAAAACAAGAGTTATGTAAAGACTATATGCAAGGCCTAGAACCATGCTGAAAGCTTTGCGATGCTCCATTTCTCGCAATGAGAGAAAGAGAATCTCGTCATTTTAATGATGAGAGTACGTCAAAGGATGGACCTGCAAGCATTGTTGTGCCAATTGATAAATTGAGTATACTTGTAACAATTGTTTTTTCTCGTGTTGTATTTCATGAAAAGCTCTCTAAGAAGGCATTACTAGGATTAATTTTGATTACAGTGGGTACTGTAACCATGACGATGATATAGGAGATTTTATGTGTAGATATAAGAAGATTGATTTAGAAAATTGGTGTCGTAAAGAGCATTATTTGTATTATACAAACAGTTTAAATGTTGAAGTGAATATGACGGCCAATATTGATGTGAGTGAGTTATTAACTTTTTGTCATACAAATGGATATAAATTTTATCCAACGTTGATTTATTGTGTGACTAAAGTGTTAAATCGAATTGAGAACTTTAAAATGTTTAAAGATAAAAATGGAGATTTATGTGTGTGGGATTCTTTAGTTCCAAATTATACGATTTTCCATGAAGAAGATCATACATTTTCGGATTGTTGGACTGAGTTTACGGATGATTTTGATTCTTTCTACAAAAATATTACTTATGATATGGAATTAGGTAAAACAAAAAGGGGAATCAAGGTGAAATTAGGTCAACCTGCAAACTTTTATTGTGTTTCATGTACGCCCTGGACTGTATTTACAGCGGTTTCAAGTCGTATGGTCAATGGGGGTGCTGCCTTCTTTCCAATCATCACAGCTGGAAAATATGATGAAAATTATCAGATGCCTGTAAATATCACAATTGCGCATGCCGTAGCTGATGGGTATCATATTGGATTGTTCTTTGAATACTTACAGGAAGAAATGAGTGTTGAATGTTTAAAATCACGCCTTGAATAAAGGCGTCGTATTTACTTTTTTGGCAAAGTGTTATAAAATTTTTAATGTAGGTATAAATTGAAAAGGAGATATAAAAATGAATCAATCACCACTTCAAAAAGCTAGATACCAATACAGTCCAAAATTGCCTGGAATGTTAAGAAATGGTATTTCAGAAATCTGTGTTAAGGAAGGAAACGCAACTCAAAGTGTTGCAGACCAAGAAAAAATTGCGGCTTTATTCCCTAACACTTACGGAGAAAAAGAAATCACATTCGAAAAGGGAGAAAATACTTCTGCAGCTAAAAAACAAGTTGTAGGTGTAATCTTATCTGGTGGACAAGCACCTGGTGGACACAACGTTATTTGTGGTCTATACGATGCATTAAAAGCTACTAGTAAAGAAAACGTTCTTTACGGATTTAAAAATGGTCCTATTGGATTATTAGAAGACAACTATGTAGAATTCGATGATGCATATATCGATGCATACAGAAATACTGGTGGATTTGATATTATCGGATCTGGACGTACAAAATTAGAAACTGAAGAACAATTCGCAGTTGCTGCAAAAGTTTGTGAAAAACACGGAATCACTGCTATCGTAATTATCGGTGGTGATGACTCAAATACAAACGCTGCTGTATTAGCTGAATACTTTGCTGCTCACAATACAGGTGTTCAAGTTATCGGTTGTCCAAAAACTATCGATGGTGACTTGAAAAACGAAGACATCGAATGTTCATTTGGGTTCGATACTGCAACTAAAACATATAGTGAATTAATCGGAAACATCGAACGTGATGCAAACTCTGCTAAAAAATATTGGCACTTTGTAAAAGTTATGGGACGTAGTGCGAGTCACGTAGCTTTGGAATGTGCTTTAGAAACTCAACCAAACATTTGTTTAATTTCAGAAGAAGTTGCTGCTAAAAAACAATCTTTATCTGAAATTGCTGACTATATTGCAGATGCTGTTGAAAAACGTTCTGCAAATGGAAACAACTTCGGTGTTGCAATCATCCCTGAAGGTGTAGTTGAATTCGTTCCAGAATTTAAAGTATTGATTGCTGAAATCAACGAATTATTAGCTGGAAACAAAACAGAAGAATTTAATGCACTAGGTAGCTGGGAAGAAAAATATGCATTCATTGAAAAAGGTTTAACTGCTGAATCCATGGCTGTATTCGCAATCTTACCTCAAACTATCCAACAACAATTATTCTTAGAAAGAGATCCACACGGAAACGTACAGGTATCTTTAATTGAATCAGAAAAATTGTTCTCAGCTTTAGTTAAAGATAAGTTAACTGAAAGAGGATTTACAGGTAAATTCAATGCATTACACCACTTCTTCGGATACGAAGGACGTTGTGCATTCCCATCAAACTTTGACGCTGACTATTGCTACTCATTAGGATACAATGCATTCATGTTGATCCAATACGGATATAATGGATATTTATCAAAAGTATCTAACTTATCTAAACCAGCTGAAGAATGGGTTGCTGGTGGTATGCCAATTACTAAGATGATGAATATCGAACGTCGTAATGGTGAAGATAAACCAGTTATCAAAAAAGCATTGGTTGAATTAGATGGAAAACCATTCAAATTCTTCGAAGCAAACCGTGATACATGGGCTGTTGAAACTGCATATACTTATCCAGGAGCAATCCAATATTATGGACCAACTGAAGTATGTGATTTAACAACTCGTACATTAGCTTTAGAAAAAGGTGAATAATATATAAAAGAATGCTTCGGCATTCTTTTTTCTTAAAAGGAGTACTTATGAAATATATGATCGCAAGTGACATCCATGGTTCAAGTTATTATTGTCAAAAACTAATGGATGCTTACAAATACGAAAAACCAGATCGATTGATCTTATTGGGGGATATTTTATATCATGGACCTAGAAACGATTTACCAAAAGAGTATGCACCTAAAAAAGTAATTGAGATGTTAAATTCCATTTCAGACTCGATTTTATGTGTTCGTGGAAATTGTGATTGTGAAGTCGATCAAATGGTATTCGATTTTCCATGTTTGGCGGATTATTCGATGTTGGATATAAACGGACTCTTTATTTATTGTACACATGGACATTTAAAACCTGTTAAGCTAAAATCTGGATCTTTATTACTATGTGGACATACCCATGTTCCTACCCTTGAAGATCGAGATGGTATTATTTATATGAATCCAGGCTCTGTTTCGATTCCAAAAGAAAACAGCCCTCATAGCTATATGATACTAGAGGACTGTGTATTTATTTGGAAAGATTTAGAAACGCTTAGCCAATACCGTTATAAAGAATTCCCAAAATCAAAATAATGATGGCAAGAAATACATAAACATATTTACCTAAGAATTTAAAAGTCGGTCCAACCGGCTTTTTTCTTCCTTTGTCTAATTCTTGTTTTAAAGCATTCCATCCTAAAACATAGTAAATAGTTATGGCTCCAAGTAGTGCTGCAAAAGGAATAATATAGATTGTGACAACATCCATCCATTTACCTACAATATCTCCATTTTCAATACATACAGAAACGATGAATGTGATCAAGCCGCAAAGTAAAACCGCTTTTTTTCTAGAAATGTGAAAGCGATTTTGCCAAGACTCACACACAGCTTCAAGCATGTTGATTAAACTTGTGATTCCGGCGAAAGCTACTGAAATAAAGAAGAATAAGGCAAAGAGATTGCCAAGTGGCATTTGTTTAAATACTTCAGGAAGGGTTAAAAACATTAAACTAGGACCGCTAACGGGATCAATGCCAAAAGAAAATACGGCGGGCATAATGGCTAATGCCGCTAGCATCGCAGCAATTGTATCAAATATTGCCGTCTGCATACTTGCCTTTGGAATATCTACATCATCCTTTAAATAAGCTCCATATACAATCATTCCCGAACCTGTAATGGATAAGGAAAAGAAGGCTTGGCCCATGGCCATGATCCATGTTTCTTTGTTGAGTAAACATTCCCATTTAGGAACAAACAAAAATTTATAACCTTCGATAGCACCGTCAAATAAGCTGACACGAATGGCAAGGAATATAAATAAAATAAAGAAGGCTGGCATCAATATTTTGTTGACTTTTTCAATGGCATTTGTGGCACTTGTGAATAACAATAAACAAGTAATAAACAAGACTAAAAAGTGACATGGTACATTTGAAAAGGATTGTGTCATATTCGTAAAGAAAGCTGGAATACTATTCGTGAGTAGTTCGTTTGTGACTACACCTTGAATGCTGCGAAATACCCATCCTAAAATGACACTGTATCCAATCGCAATTCCAAGAGATCCAAGTAGTGGAAGCCATCCAATATATTTACCAAATTTATTCTTCCAACAATATGTATAAGCACCTAATGTTCCGGTTTTTGCCATTCTTCCTAGTGCAAATTCAGCCGATAAACCAACAAGACCAAATAAGACGATAAAAATTAAATATGGAATCAGAAAGGTAGCTCCTCCATATTGTCCTAAACGATATGGAAACATCCATATGTTTCCCATTCCTACGGCAGAACCTACACAGGCAAGCACAAATCCTACCGTACTTTTAAAATTTCCGTTTTTATTCATTTGTAGTACCTCGATGTTTCTTAGTATATCACAAAAATGATATAATATTTAAACAGGTGATGAGTATGTTTGTAGAAGAAAGACAAAATTTAATTTTAGAAGATTTACAAGAGAATGGTAAAGTGTTGGTAAAAGATTTAAGTACACGTTTTGGTGTAACACCCGATTTAATTCGTAAAGATTTAGCTTTTTTAGAATCGAAAGGGAAATGTAAAAAGATTTATGGTGGAGCGATTTTGAATCGTTTAAATGTTCATTTGGAGGATGCCAATTCTAGAAAGAATGTGAATAGTAAGGAGAAACAAAAAATAGCACAAATGGCTTATGATTTGATTGAACCAAATATGACAGTCTTTTTGGATATTTCGACTACGAATATTGAATTAGCTAAATTGTTAGTGTTAAGACCTATTTCAGGTATTACAGTCGTTACGAATATGTTGGATGTAATTCAGATTCTTTCTACAAGTCAAATTCATTCTATTTTCATTGGTGGAGAATTTGATTATGCAAGAAATGGCTTTGTGGGTAATATGTGCGATGAATTTCTTCAACGATTTCATTTTGATTTAGCTTTTTTAGGTGTGGTTGGTATAGATTTAGAGTCCAAAAGTGTTATGACCTATATGCCGAACGATGGTCAAACAAAGCGTATTGTTTTAAAACAATCGAAAAAGGCCTATATGTTGGCAGATTCGGATAAGTTTTATCAAATGGGAAATTATGAATATGCCAAAGTGGATGCGTTTTATGGAATTCTACAAACAATAAAAAGTAATAAAAAGTAATAAGGAACTATTGATTTTGATCATAGTTCTTTTTATAATCTAATTGTAGATGGAGGACTTACTATGTTAAATCGTATTTCTATTCTGAAAGATAAAATGTTATCTCAACCACGCTTTGTAAGTATTGAGCAAGCTTTGATTATTACACGAACATATCAAGAAAATGAAGATAAATCGATTCCTTATAAGCGTGCACTTTCTTTGTATAACGCGTTAAATGAAATTGAAATTGGTATGGAACCTGAAGAGTTGATTGTGGGAAATCGAACAAAGGGTGTTCGTTATGGTGTTGTATTTCCAGAAAGTGGAATTTCTTGGGTGGATCGTGAATTTGAAACGATTCCAACACGTCCTCAAGATAAGTTTAATGTTCGTCCTGAAGACATTGAGACTTTTCGTAAAGTGATTGTTCCATATTGGAAAGGTAAAAGTTTAGAGGATGTTATTAAGAATCGTTTTGGTAATGAAATTAGTGCAATTTCTAAAGTGGTAAAAGTTAATCAAACCGATCATGCTCAGGGGCATATTTGTCCAAATGTAAAGGAATGGTTAGAACTTGGTCCACAAGGCTATATTGATTTAGCTAGAAATTATTTAAAAACATGTTCTGAATCAAAAAAAGAATTCTATGAATGTGTTATTTTAGTGATGCAAGGTGTACAGAAGTTTATGCTTCGCTATCATGATTTAGCTTTGGAAATGAATAAAAAAGATGTCGCAAAGATTTGTGAAAATCTGGCTTATAAACCTGCCGTAACATTTCATGAAGCGTTGCAGTCATTATGGTTTTTATTTGTCATACTACACATGGAAAGTAATGCATCTAGTTTTTCTCCGGGTCGTTTAGATGAAACTTTGTATTCTTACTATAAACAAGATATAGATTCAGGCATGTTAAAAGAAAGTGAAGCTTTAGAATTGATTGAATGTTTATGGTTGAAATTCAATGAGATTGTATATCTAAGAAATGCGCATAGTGCTAAATATTTTGCAGGTTTTCCAATTGGATTCAATATTTGTGTTGGTGGACAAGATCAAAATGGAAACGATTTTAGTAATGAATTGAGTCATTTGTTTTTAAATGCACAAGAAGATATTGGTCTTCCACAACCCAACTTATCCGTTCGGCTTCATGAACATACGAATGATGAACTGTTAAAACATGCGATTCGAGTTGTTTCAAAAGGCAGTGGAATGCCACAATTTTTCAATGATAAGGCAATTATTAAGGCGATGGAAGATTTAGGAATATCACATTTTGATGCCATGGATTATGCGATTGTCGGTTGTGTGGAACTTACAACACAAGGCAATAATTTAGGTTGGTCGGATTCGGGCATGTTTAATATGAATAAGGTGTTAGAACTTACTTTGAATCATGGTCGTTGTTTGTTGACGGGGAAACAAATGGGGCCTGATTATGGGGCTTTAAGTACATATACTTCGTTTTCTGATTTAGAATCTGCCTTTGAAAAAATGATGGATTATTTTATTGATAAAATGATTCCATGTTTAGAAGAAGTGGAAAAAGCGCATATTGATATTTTACCAACAGCCTTCTTATCAAGCGTCATAGATGATTGCATGGAAAAAGGTATGGATGTAACGCGTGGTGGTGCGCATTATAATTTGTCGGGTATTCAAATAATTCAGGTGGCAAACCTTGCAGATAGTTTGGCGGCTTTAAAAAAGCTTGTATATGATGAAAAGAAAATTGATGCAGCTGATTTAGAAAAAGCTTTGAAAGAAAATTTTTCAAACAATGAAGTCATGCGCCAGATGTTACTAAATCGTGCACCTAAGTATGGAAATGATGTGGAATGGGTGGATGAGATTGGTGCAAAATGGGCATTGAATTTTAGAAACAAATTAAGAAAATATACAAACTATCGTAATGGAGAATATCATACAGGAATGTATACGGTGAGTGCCCATGTTCCTATGGGAGAAAATGTAGGGGCTAGCTGTGATGGAAGGCTTGCCCAAACGCCTTTGGCAGATGGTGGATTATCGGCTGTGTATGGTCGTGACTTAAAGGGTCCTACAGCAGTCTTAAAATCGGTGTCGCATTTAGATAATTCTTGTACAACAAATGGCGGCTTATTAAATATGAAGTTTTTACCAGAATTCTTTAAAACTGAATCGGGTATTGATAAGTTTGCGAATTTTATGCGTACATTTGTTGACTTAGAGATTCCACATATTCAGTTTAATGTAGTTCGTAAAGAAGATTTATTAAATGCCAAAGCAAATCCGGATCAATATCGCTCTTTGACGGTTCGTGTTGCAGGTTATACAGCATATTTTACAGAACTTGCTGGAGAATTGCAGGATGAAATTATCGCAAGGACAAGTTATGACAACATCTAAAGGATATATATTTGATATAAAGCGTTTTGCGACACACGATGGAAAAGGAATTCGTACAACGGTGTTTTTTAAGGGGTGTCCACTTCGCTGTAAGTGGTGTCAAAATCCAGAAGGATTGTCTTATTTACCACAAGTCTTGTATATGGAATCCAAGTGTATGCATTGTCTTAGTTGTGTACATGCATCAAAACAGGGTGGAGTAAGATGTGTAGATCATAAAATTTGTATTTCAAGAAACGCAAAAGAAGATTGGAATGCGATTTGTGATGTATGTCCTACTTTAGCTTTGAGTATGGATGCCAAAGAATATACGGTAGAAGAATGTGTTCATGAAATTTTAAAGGATGAAATATTCTTTAAAAGAGAAGGTGGAGTTACTTTCTCAGGAGGAGAACCCTTTTTACAAAGTGATTTTTTGATTGATTTATTAAAGGCTTGTAAGGAAAAAGGAATTCATACAGCTATTGAAACAAGTCTATATACGGATTTAGAGAATGTACAAAAAGCTTTACCTTACTTGGATCAGATTTATTGTGATTGTAAATTGTATGATGAAAATTTGCATAAACAATATACGGGTGTTTCAAATGAAAAAGTATTAAAGAATATTGCGTATTTACTTCAGAGTAATAAAAAAGAACATGTGATCGTGCGTACGCCTTTAATTCCGACAATGACGGCTTCTTTTGAGAATATTTCTTCTATATCAAGGTTTTTGATTTCTTGTTATGGAGATGTTCACTATGAAATCTTGAATTATAATCCTCTGGCCCAATCTAAATATGCGTATTTAGATATGGAGTATTGTTTTAAAGAAAATCCAAAAATGTATTCTAGTGAAAAGATGCAAGAGTTCTATGATTGTGCAAAACAAAATGGTATAAAGAATCTAGTTATTGATTAAGGAGCGTAGGCTCCTTTTTTAAATTAATTTCTATTTTTTGATATATGAAAGTAGCCCGAAATTTTCTTTCTTTGTGAAAAGTAAATGAAATGTGTTGTCGTATCATTGTAAACATTGAGACGTTTCGTGCTGGATTGAATATCGATTATTCTTTTATTTATAGTCTTTTATGTATTTCAAGTCAGCATTATATGACTTGTGTGTAAACACTGTGTTAATGATTTATTTAAATAAATTCAAATATTTTTAAAAAAAATTTTAAAAAACATTTGACGAAGCGAAAAGTATTTGGTAATATAGATGAGCACTGCTGAGGTGCAGATGATCTTTGAAAACTGAACAGGAAATAGAAATACAAACTAAAACGTCAATTTCGAAACAAACAAAGAATTGAAATAAAGATGTCAGAGACATCTAGGAGCTAAATCAAATGGAGAGTTTGATCCTGGCTCAGGATGAACGCTGGCGGCATGCCTAATACATGCAAGTCGAACGAGAGGAAGGAAAGCTTGCTTTCCTGAATCTAGTGGCGAACGGGTGAGTAACACGTAGGTAACCTGCCCATGTGCCCGGGATAACTTCTGGAAACGGATGCTAAAACCGGATAGGTAGCAGACAAGCATTTGACTGCTATTAAAGTGGCCTTGGCCATGAACATGGATGGACCTGCGGTGCATTAGCTGGTTGGTGAGGTAACGGCCCACCAAGGCGACGATGCATAGCCGGCCTGAGAGGGCGGACGGCCACATTGGGACTGAGACACGGCCCAAACTCCTACGGGAGGCAGCAGTAGGGAATTTTCGTCAATGGGGGGAACCCTGAACGAGCAATGCCGCGTGAGTGAGGAAGGTCTTCGGATCGTAAAGCTCTGTTGTAAGAGAAAAACGGCACTCATAGGGAATGATGAGTGAGTGATGGTATCTTACCAGAAAGTCACGGCTAACTACGTGCCAGCAGCCGCGGTAATACGTAGGTGGCGAGCGTTATCC
>OGCQ01004866.1_pt1 | contig 10445 bp, 8 predicted proteins | sample 1570161 | NCBI WGS metagenome assembly OGCQ01 (sample SAMEA4384402, study PRJEB24528) | human gut metagenome
TTCACGCCTGTTCGGCGTGAAGATCTTTTAACCGTTTTTTCCGGCTCCGCCGATTCAAAGCCCCTCAGTCGCTGCGCGACAGCTCCCCCCGGGGGAGCAAGCGCGGCAACTGTGCCGTTTCCCGTTACGACCCCTCCCGTGAAAATAGCGTTTGGAGCGGCCCGCAGGCCGCGACAAACGCGAAATAAAAATAATCCTTCCGCTGAAAATATCCAGAGCGTCAGCGGAGGATATTCAAAATCGTTTTTTCTCCGCAAACGCGCCGCCAGCAGCGCTATTATGGGCACTTTCGATGATTCCAACAAAAAATCGCCGTAAAAATTGGATGGTAATTCTAAAAGGAATCCAACACAAAACTGTAAAACTGTGATATAATCATAAATACAGACAAGATGCAAAAGGGGGCAGTCTGCCCCTTTTGCATTTCCGAAAAAAGCTTTAGGAGGCGAGGCCCAATGGCACAGATCCGTTCCAAGCCCTTCGGTGTGACCAAAGAGGGCGCTAATGTTACCGAGTACATCCTCTCGAACCCCGGCGGTATGTCCGTCAGCGTGCTGGATTACGGCTGCGTGATCAAAAATATCATCGTCCCGGCCAAAAACGGCCCGGTGGATGTGGTGCTGGGGCACGACACCATGGCAGATTACGAGAACGACTTTACCTCGTCCGGCAGCACCTGCTGCGGTGCTTTTGTGGGGCGCTACGCCAACCGCATCGAGAACGCCGTCTTTACCTTGGGCGGCAAGACCTACCAGCTGGAAAAAAACTGCGGTGAGCATCATCTGCACGGCTGCTTCTCCCGAAAGATCTATGAGGTGAAGTACTTCGGCGATACCCTGCTGATGGAGGCCGAAAGCCCCGACGGCGAGGACGGCTTTCCCGGTACGCTGAAGATTGCGGTGCGCTACACCCTTACCGATGACAACACCTTCCGCATGGACTACCGTGTGTCCTCGGACGCTGACACCATCGTAAACCTGACCAACCACAGCTACTTCAATCTGGATGGCGGCGGCGATGTGCTGAACCAGAAGCTGCGCATCTACGCCTCCCGCTATCTGGAGGGCAACAATACCACCTGCCCCACCGGCAGCATCCTGCCCGTGGCGAACACCCCCATGGACTTTACCGCCGGTAAGCTCATCGGCAAGGAGATCGACACCGGCTTCCCCCAGACCACCATGGTGGGCGGCGGCTACGACCACTGCTATGTCATCGACCGCGCACGCGGCTCCAGCCAGAGCATCTGCGCATGGGCTACCAGTGATAAGACCGGCATCAGCATGAAGCTGTACACCACCCAGCCGGGCATCCAGCTGTACACCGGCAACTTTTTGCAGGACTGCCCCGCCCCGGGCAAGGGCGGCGAGCCGCTGCGCAAGTACGGCGGCTTTGCCTTGGAGACCCAGCACTATCCGTGCAGCCCCTCTCACCCGGAGTTCCCCTCCACGGTGCTGCGGGCTGGCAAGGTGTTCCGCGCCACCACCACCCTGCGGTTCTTCACCGGCAAGCAGTGCGGAAAACTTTAAAGAAAGATAGATCACGCAAAAAACGTCTGCTCCGGCAGACGTTTTTTTGCGTGAATCGTTTTGTTTATGGCGAGGACACTTTTGCCTCCACGAGTTCTCCAGTAAAAAAGGGTTCCGAAAAGCTTGCAGCCTTTTCGGAACCCTAAAATTAAACTATTTTTCTCAGAACACCGCTACGGCGACCAGACGCACCAGCAGGGCGCACAGCCACGCCACGGCGCACTGGTTCACCACCATGATCGCAGCCCACTTGCCGCCAAGCTCCCGCTTGACCGAGGCTACCGCCGCGATGCAGGGGGTGTACAGCAGGCAGAACACCAGCAGGGGCGCAGCCTGCGCCGGGGTGAGGGCTGCGGTCAGGGCAGCTGTAGAGCCGAAGAGGACCAGCAGCGAGGACACCACGCTCTCCTTTGCCATAAAGCCGGAGATGAGGGCGGTGGAGATACGCCAGTCCGCAAAGCCCAGCGGGGCGAACAGCGGGGCGATATCGCCCGCGATGCGCGCCAGAATGCTGGTCTGCGGGTCGACGGTCAACGACAGGCGCAGGTCAAAGTTCTGCAAGAACCAGATGATGATGGTGGCACCAAAGATGACCGTAAAGGCTCTCTGCAAAAAGTCCCGCGCCTTTTCCCACAGCAGCTGCGCCACGTTCTTCAGGCCGGGCAGGCGGTAGTTGGGCAGCTCCATGACAAAGGGCACGGCCTCGCCCTTGAACACGGTGCTCTTGAGCAGCAGCGCCGCCAGCACGCCCACCAAGATGCCGGTGAAGTACAGCAGCACCATCACAAGCCCCGCGTACTTGGGGAAGAACGCCACCGCAAACAGGCTGTAAATAGGCAGCTTTGCGGAGCAGCTCATGAACGGCGTAAGCAGAATGGTCATTTTGCGGTCGCGCTCCGAGGGCAGGGTGCGGCTTGCCATCACGCCGGGCACGGTGCAGCCAAAGCCGATGAGCATGGGCACGATGCTGCGGCCGGACAGGCCGATGCGGCGCAGCAGCTTATCCATCACAAAGGCCACACGCGCCATGTAGCCGGTATCCTCCAGCATGGAGAGGAAGAAGAACAGCACCACGATGATGGGCAGAAAGCTCAGCACGCTGCCCACGCCGGTAAAGATGCCGTCGATGACCAGCGAGTGCACCGCCGCGTTGACGTTCCAGTTGGTCAGGGCGGTGTCCACAACGCCGGTCAGGGCGTCGATGCCCATTTCCATGAGGTTCTGGAAGAACAGGCCGATGACATTGAAGGTGAGGAAGAACACCAGACCCATGATGGCGATAAACGCCGGGATGGCGGTATATTTGCCGGTGAGGAACTTGTCGATGCGGTTGGAGCGCAGCTGCTCCTTGCTTTCGTGGGGTTTTACCACCGTCTGTGCCACCAGCTCCTGAATAAAGGAGAAGCGCATATCCGCAATGGCGGCGGCGCGGTCCAGCCCGCGCTCCTGCTCCATCTGCACGATGATATGCTCGATCATCTCTTTTTCGTTCTGATCCAGCTTCAGGGCTTCCTCAATGCGCTGGTCGCCCTCCACCAGCTTGGTGGCGGCAAACCGCACCGGGATGCCCGCCGCCTTGGCGTGATCCTCGATGAGGTGCAAAATGCCGTGGATGCAGCGGTGCACCGCGCCGCCGTGGTCATCCTCGCTGCAGAAATCCATGCGCCCGGGGCGCTCCTGATACTTTGCCACATGGACGGCGTGGTCTACCAGCTCGTCCACGCCCTCGTTCTTAGCGGCGGAGATGGGGATGACCGGGATGCCCAGCATCGCCTCCATCTTGTTGATGCGCACCGTGCCGCCGTTACCGCGCATTTCGTCCATCATGTTCAGCGCCAGCACCATGGGGATATCCAGCTCCATCAGCTGCATGGTCAGGTAGAGGTTGCGCTCGATGTTGGTGGCGTCCACGATGTTGATGATGCCGGTGGGCTTTTCGCCGATGATGAACTGCCGGGTAACGATCTCCTCGCTGGAATAGGGGGACATGGAATAGATGCCCGGCAGGTCGGTGACCTCGGTCTCCGGGTGCCCCTTGATGGCACCGCTCTTGCGGTCCACCGTCACACCCGGAAAGTTGCCCACGTGCTGGTTGGAACCGGTGAGCTGGTTGAACAGGGTGGTCTTGCCGCAGTTCTGGTTGCCCGCCAGCGCAAAGGTCAGGGTCTTATCCTCCGGCAGGGGATGCTCCCCCTCCTTGGTGTGGTACTTGCCGCCCTCGCCAAGACCCGGGTGTTCCACCATCTTTTCCGCCACCGGGGCGTGCACCGCCGGGGTCTTTTCGGTGGGGGTCACGGTGATCTGTGCCGCGTCGTCCAGACGCAGGGTCAGCTCATAGCCGTGGATGCGCAGCTCCATGGGGTCGCCCATGGGTGCCAGCTTTACCAGCGTGACCTCCGCCCCGGGAATTAGACCCATATCCAGAAAATGCTGCCGCAGTGCGCCTGCACCGCCCACAGCATCTACTATGGCGCTTTTGCCGATCTGTAACTCTTTTAACGTCATATCTGTTTGCCTTCTTTTATATGTACTGTTCTTATGTGTTAGTCTGTGTTAACAAATGTAGTATAGATTAACTAACAGCGGATGTCAATAGAGAATATAGACACAAAAAAAGCACCGCATCCTCTCAGGCGAGAAAATGCGGTGCTTCGTTTTTTACAAGTTACTTCACGGTATGGTAGCCATCGGGGTTGTTCTTCTGCCAGTTCCAGCTGTCAGCGCACATTTCCTCGATGCCGTACTCGGCCACCCAGCCCAGCTCGTTCTTGGCCTTGGTGGGGTCGGCGTAGCACTCGGCGATATCACCGGGGCGGCGGGGATCGATGACGTAGGGGATCTCCTTGCCGCAGGCCTTGGAGAAGGCATGAATGACATCCAGCACGCTGTAACCCTTGCCGGTGCCCAGATTGCAGATGAAGAGGCCGCAGCCGGTCTCCAGCTTGCGGATGGCGCACACATGGCCCCGGGCCAGATCCACAACATGGATGTAGTCACGCACACCGGTGCCGTCCGGGGTGGGGTAATCGTTGCCAAAGACGTGCACCTTTTCCAGCTTGCCCACAGCCACCTTGGCAATGTAGGGCATCAGGTTGTTGGGGATGCCGTTGGGGTCCTCGCCGATCAGGCCGCTCTTGTGGGCACCGATGGGGTTGAAGTAGCGCAGCAGTGCCACATTCAGGCTGGGGTCAGCCTTGCAGACGTCCTGCAGAATGCGCTCGGTAAAGGCCTTGGTGGTGCCATAGGGGTTGGTGGTAGCGCCCACGGGGAAGTCCTCGGTGATGGGCACACTGGCGGGGTCGCCGTAGACGGTAGCGGAGGAGCTGAACACGAAGTTGTGGCAGTCGTGATGGCGCATCACGTCCAGAATGACCAGTGTGCAGTTGAGGTTATTATAGTAGTATTCGATGGGCTTGGACACGCTCTCGCCCACAGCCTTGTAGGCTGCAAACTGAATGACAGCGGTGATGTCCGGGCACTCGGAGAAAATTTTTTCCACGTCCTCGCGGCGGGTCATGTCTGCCTTATAGAAGCGGAAATCCTTGCCGGTGATCTGCTTGACCCGGTCCAGAACCACAGGAGAAGCGTTATAATAATTATCTGCCACCACGATATCGTAGCCAGCGTTCAACAGTTCGATGCAGGTGTGGCTGCCGATGTAGCCGGCACCGCCGGAAACCAAAATTGCCATAGCCGAGTACCTCTCTCACATAGTATTATCACTTTTATCTCTTTGCGCCGGGCGTTGTCCGGTCTGCTTAAAGCATACCGCTTTTTGCCGCCGACTGCAAGGGGCGCTTTCTTTATTCAGATATATTTTTGTTGCAGCTTTTTCCTGTGCACTTTTGATTGACAGAGAATTTTTGCACTTTTCACATGGAGAGAATGCGCCGTTTGTGCAAAACATAGAAATGGCACGGCTGCTTGCCTTGCACGACAGCACGGATTCTTTTTTCTCTTGACATCTTCCCTTATCTGCACTATAATACTTCAAAAATGAACTATCCATAAAAAGACAAAAAGGAGCGCCGCATGAATCCTACCATAGAGATCAGCTTCAAGACCGCACAGGCGTACAGCGCCATGTGCAAGCCGCTGTGTCAGGAGCTCAAGCTGCCCCAGACCGCCTTTGACATCCTGATGTTTCTGGCCAACAACCCGGACTGCACCACCGCCCGGGATATCGTGGAGATCCGCAAAATCAAGGCAAATCTTGTTTCGGTAAACGTGGATCGTCTGGTGCAGGAGGGGTATCTGGAGCGCCGCGCCGTGGCGGGCGACCGCCGCAAGACCCAGCTGCTGTGCACCGAAAAGGCGCAGCCGGTCATCGCACGGGGGCGCGAGGTGCAGGAGCGCTTTTTTGCCCGCCTGCTGGACAACACGGACGCTCCCACCCGGGAGGCGTTTTTCCGCACCATGGAGGTCATCGGGAAAAATCTGGACGAGATCTTAAAGGAGAATGGATAAAATGAGCTTGCTGTTTACGGTGCTTGTCACCTTTTTTGCTGGCATGGGTGCCGGCCTTGGCACCGGCTTTGCCGGTATGAGCGCGGCGGCGGTCATCAGCCCCATGCTCATCACCTTTCTGCACATGGACCCCTACATGGCGGTGGGCATTGCCCTTTCCTCGGATGTGCTTGCCAGCGCAGTGTCTGCCTATACCTACCATAAAAACAAGAATCTGGATATCAAAAACGGCCTGATCATGATGGCAAGCGTGCTTACCTTTACGGTGGTGGGCAGCTGGGTGGCCAGCAAGGTGCCCTCCGCCACCATGGGCGGCTTCTCGGTGTTCATGACCTTTTTGCTGGGCATCAAGTTCATCCTGCGCCCGGTGATGACCACCAAGGAAGCCATGCAGGGGGTCAGTGCAAAAAAGCGTGCGGTGCAGTCGGTGGTGTGCGGCGTGCTTATCGGCTTCATCTGCGGCTTTATCGGCGCGGGCGGCGGCATGATGATGCTGCTTATCCTCACCAGCGTGCTGGGGTACGAACTGAAAACTGCCGTGGGCACCAGCGTGTTCATCATGACCTTTACCGCCCTGACCGGTGCGGTGTCCCACTTTATGATCGGCGGCACGCCCGACTGGCTGGTATGGGTGCTGTGTGTGGTGTTCACCCTGCTGTGGGCGCGCATTGCCGCCGTGTTTGCCAACAAGGCCGCCCCCAAGACCCTGAACCGCGCCACCGGCGTAGTGCTGGTGGTGCTGGGCGTGGTCATTATGGGGTTCAACCTCTTGACCTGAAGATAGAATAAAACGAAGGGCTCGTGCACTGCACGAGCCCTTCGTTCTATTCTGAAGCTGAAATTACTTGCTCTCTACCTTTTCCTCGATGGTGGAGTGGTCGATGACCCAGTCGGCGGCCTTGCGGATGCCCTCGTTGCGGCGCAGAGCAGCGATATCGGTGCCTGCCTTGATCTCTTCCACCGTCTTTTTGGTCTTTTCAGCGCGCTCAGCCAGCTGCTTGTCGATCTCCTCATCGGTGGGCAGCAGATTCTCCTGCTGTGCGATCTGCAGCAGTGCCATGCGGGCGCGGGTGTTCTTCTCTGCGGCGGCACGCACCTTGGCAGTAAAGCTCTCGCGGGTCTCATGGATCTGGCTCAGATAGGTGGTCAGGCTCATGCGCTGCATCTGCAGCTGCTGCTGGATGACCTGCATCTGCTGCTGGTAGGCGTTTTCCACCAGAATGCTGGGGATCTCGCCCTCTGCGGCATCCGCCAGCTGACCAAGGATCATGTCCTTGGCGTGGTTCAGCGCACCGCCGTGGCGGCCATCGAACAGCTGCTGCTTCACGAAGGCGCGGTACTCCTCCATGGTCTCCTTGCCCATCTTCTTGGCAAAGTCGCTGTTCAGGGCGGGCAGCTGACGCACGCACACGTCATGCAGCTTGATCTTGAACACGACAGGCTTGCCGGCCAGCTCCTTGTTGGGGTAGTTTTTGGGGAAGGTGACGTTGATCTCGAACTCGTCCCCTGCCTTGTGGCCCAGAATGCCGTCCTCGAAACCGGGGATCATGCGACCGCTGCCCAGCTGCACCGACTGATCCTTTGCCGTGCCGCCCTTAAAGGCCACACCGTCCAGAAGACCTTCAAAGTCCATGTGCACCACATTGCCCTTTACAGCGGGGCCCTTGTGGGGCACCAGCTCTGCGGCATAGTTGCGGCGGCGCTCCAGCACCGTGTCGATCTCCTTGTCGGTCACCTCCGGGGTGACGCACTGGGAGGTAAAGCCGGTGGTCTTGGTCAGTGTCAGCTCGGGCTGCAGTGCCACGGTGGCGGTAGCCACAAAGCCCTCGTCCTTCTTTACGCTTACCAGATCGTAGCTGGGATCATCTACCGGCGCAAAGCCGTGTTCCTTCAAAGCAGCCTCGTACAAAGCAGGCACATCCTGATCCATCAGGTCGTTGATGGCATCGTACCAGAAGGTGTGTTCGCCGCGGTCAGCTTCGATCTGTGCGCGGTCGGCCTCGCCCTTCTGGAAGCCCTTGATGGTATAAGTGGCGCGGGTGCGCTCATAGACCGCATTGGAGGCGGTCTCCAGTTCCTCAGCCGTAGCGCTGAAGGTCATTTTGCAGACACTCTTTTCAGGAGTTTCCACGCTTACCAGTTTCATAGGATCTACCCTCCGTGTTGTTCCCTTGGCGGCGGGGCGGCGCTGCAAGGCAGCAGCCGGAACGCCATTTTGGGGACATTTTCAAACATTAATAAAGTTATTATAGCACAAGTGCAGCAAAAGCGGTATAATAAACTTGATAAAAATGTGCCGTTTTGGCAATTTTTGTCCATTCAAACAGGAAAAAAGCGCGTTTTGCGGCAGCAGCTGCCGCGCAAAAGTGGGAAACCCCTCAGGAAAGGAAGGCTGTCCCCTATGCGATTATTTGATGTTTTGGGCCCGGTGATGATCGGGCCTTCCTCCAGCCACACCGCCGGTGCGGCAAAGATCGGCTATACCGCACAAAAGCTTCTGGGCGAGGTTCCGGCACAGGCAGACATCGGCCTGTACGGCAGCTTTGCCACCACCGGCAAGGGGCACGGCACCGACCGCGCATTGGTGGCGGGGCTGCTGGGCCTGCGCCCGGACGACCCCCGCCTGCCGGACAGCTTTGCGCTGGCCGCGCAGCGGGGGATGCAGTTCAGCATCCACCCGGTAGAGCTGCGCTCTGCCCACCCCAACACCGCCGTGCTCACCCTGACCAGCCGCACCGGGCGGCAGCTTTCGCTCAAGGCGGCGTCGGTGGGCGGCGGACGCATCCGCGTCACGGAAATTGACGGCGTACCGGCGGATTTCGGCGGTGACAGCAACACCCTCATCATCCACAACGAGGACACCCCCGGCTGCATTGCCGAGGTGACCATGGCGCTGGCACTGCGGCGCATCAATATCGCGTCCATGCAGGTGTTCCGTGCCGCTGCGGGCGGCTATGCGGTGATGGTGCTGGAGTGCGACTCCCACATCCCCCACGCGCTGGAGCGGCAGCTGGCGGTGATGCCGGGTCTGCTGAAGGTGACCTGCCTGAACGTGGACGAGCCGGAAGAAACGGAGGAATGAGCCATGGCATTTTTGTCCTGTGAAGAGATGCTGGCCGCTGCCCGCAGCCAGAAGATCACGCTGGCAGAAGCGGTGCTGCGCAGCGATTTGGAGGAGAGCCGCCTGACCGAGGCGCACAGCCGCGCCGCCATGCGGCACCTGTGGCAGGTGATGCAGGCCACCAGTCAGGAATACGACCCCGCGCAGCGCAGCCGCAGCGGCCTTTCCGGCGGCGATGCCGCCAAGGTGGAGCAGGCGTGGCAGCAGGGGCGCCTGCTGGGCGATGACTATCTGGCCGCAGTAACAGCGGAAGCCCTGAAGACCGCCGAGTGCAACGCCTGCATGAAGCGCATCGTGGCCGCGCCCACGGCGGGCAGCTGCGGGGTGCTGCCGGCGGTGCTTCTGCCGCTGGCGCGCGCCGGGCAGGCAGACGAGGAGGCCGTCTGCGATGCATTGTATGTGGCGGCAGGCTTCGGGCAGGTCATCGCCGCCCGCGCCACGCTGGCGGGCGCAGAAGGCGGCTGTCAGGCGGAGGTAGGCGCTGCCAGTGCTATGGCCGCCGCCGCCCTGTGTAACCTGAAGGGCGGCACCCCGGAGCAGTGCGCCGCTGCCGCCGCCATGGCGCTGGGCAACCTGCTGGGTCTGGTCTGCGACCCCGTGGCGGGTCTGGTAGAGGTGCCCTGCATCAAGCGCAACGTGGTTGGCGCAGTGAACGCAGTCTCCTGCGCCAACATGGCACTGGCCGGGGTGGACTACGCCATCCCCTGCGACGAGGTCATCGATGCCATGGGCCGCGTGGGCAGCCTGCTCTCCCCCGATCTGCGCGAGACCGGTCAGGGCGGCCTTGCCGCCACCCCCACCGGCGTAAAGATCGCCCGTCAGCTGGCACAGGAGGGCTGAGCCGGAGCACGGATCTCCGCTTTGTATTGCGATTTTTTGCCCGCCGTCTGTGCCTGAGCGAGGTCAGTGACTCAGCTTTCTCGGCTTTTTATGATGACCCGGATGCCCGCCCGCGCATAGGTGCAAGGGTGCAGTAGGTTCTGCCCCTTCGCTCATAGACAGGCTGCACAGGAAAAACCAATTTTTTTGTGCAGCTGTACCTGTCATGTCCCCCGCCCGGCGGGCAAAAAGTGGCCGTAGAAGCCGATTTTTGCGCCGGGACAGTAGAAGGCTTATAGAAAAAACACAGTAAAATCAAAGAAAAGACGTTCTTTTTCGGAAAATATAAAAATATTTTAAAAAAGCTGTTGACAAACCACGCCCTTCGTGATAAAATACATCATGTTCCGAACGGAACGTATGCGTTGGTAGCTCAGCTGGATAGAGTGACTGACTACGAATCAGTAGGCCGGGGGTTCGAGTCCCTTCCATCGCACCAGAAAATGCCG
>OGCQ01004872.1_pt1 | contig 10433 bp, 10 predicted proteins | sample 1570161 | NCBI WGS metagenome assembly OGCQ01 (sample SAMEA4384402, study PRJEB24528) | human gut metagenome
GTACAATACATGATTTAACTCAAAGGGAACCTCGTAACCTTCATAGCAGAAACTCTTTTCGTTATCTGTGATGACATTTCCCCATGCATCATAAGTATATGAAGCTATTTCTGCTCCTCTGGCATCAAGCAGACCTGTCACACTCCCTTCTTCATCTAAATAAATCCCAATTTTTGTAATATATATATTGCCTCCAACAATTTTGAAATAACATTTATAATATACTTCTTTCTTCCCTTCACTAGTCTCAAGATAAACAGCTACTTTAACATGTTTATTAATCCAGTTTTCATTGTCATATGAACATTCTACTGATTTTACTATGTGATTTTTATCATCCCAATATATGTTATTTAGGATTTTTTTACTATCTTCTTCAGAAATATATTTGTTATTACAATTTTCAGTCAAAATTGTTTCAGTAAAAATATCTCCTATTTGATCTAAATAGAAAAATCTTACAGGATATATAATAACTATTGTTATTATTGATATTATTATGAAGAAGTTGAATGGAATTGAAGCGGGGCAACTTTTAAGAAAATTCGGTTATACTGGCATTATTATCTTTTTAACTTCTAGTAAAGAATATGCACTCGACTCTTTCTCAGTTGAGCCATTCAATTATCTAATTAAAGATTTACGTGATGAAGAACAATTAAAAGGAACCTTTTTAAGAGCGATGATGGAAGTTGAAAAAAAGAGAAAGAAAAGTATTATGATTTCAAGTAAACAGACAAATAAACTAATTAAACTTGATAATATTTTGTATATTGAAAGTATCGGAAAAAAGGTCATGAATATCCGTGTGGTAAAAGCAGACGGTACGACACCCAGCCTGAGTGCATATCTGCTAAGGTGGTTGCTCTATGGGATAGACGTAACTATTACCGGAGGATTGGGGGTACTGGTCATACTATTAACCAAAAACAGCCAACGTTTGGGTGATCTTGCGGCAGGAACAATGGTAATTAAAGAGAAAAATTACCGCAAAATACAAGTAAGCCTTGATGAGTTCGATTATCTGACCAAAGGATATCACCCCAGTTTTCCATTAGCCGCCGATCTGTCCTTGGAGCAAATAAATGTGATCAGTAAGGCGTTAGAACTGCATCATAAGGACCGGGCAAGGCATATCTCACAACTGGCACCCAAAGTTCGTGCACTGCTTTCTGTAGACCAAACAGACGTAAATGATGAAAAGTTTCTTCAAACCGTTGTAAGAGATTACCAATACTATGCGTTAGAAGAAATTTAGTAGATCTTATTTCGTAAAAACAGAGTAAGCCGGACTTTTATTCATTCTATTTTCAGGCAGATATCCGGACTCCTATACACATCCGATACTTCCGAGGGCCGAAAACAAAATGTATTTTTAGCAGGAGGAGAAGAATCAAGACAAAGTAAACTATCACACATACATGCAACAAAAAAGCGTGCAGAAGTGTTTCTGCACGCTCTTTATCTTTTGGTTTACGAAGACTGGCTTATTCCACCTGTCCCAGAGAATTTCCGTATTCCATTTCTCCCTGCACCACAAACAAGATTTCTTCCGGGTCGTATTCACCCACTTCATCTTTCTTGGCTTCTTGCACGATATATTCCACTACCTGCTCCAGATCGATGTCTACATAACCGTCAGCATCGGGCTGAGCATCAAGGATTCCGCTTTCAGAGTAATACTCATCGATCAGATCGAGGAAATAATATAACTCGTCTTCTGAGAATTTATCCTTCAACTCCTGAGGCAAATAGTTCCGGATGAACTCGATGGTCTTTTCATCATCGGCATCACTTAACAAAAAATCGTCTTCCAGTCCCATAAACAAATATTTTTAATGAAAGTATATTATAATAATTTCTCAACTTTCTCTACGAATGCAGGTTTAGCTACGGCACCGACTTGTTTATCCACTAATGCTCCGTCTTTGAAGAAAAGAACCGTAGGAATGTTACGAATACCGAATTCTGCAGGAAGATCAGAGTTTTCATCTACATCACACTTACCCATAATCACTCTTCCTTCATATTCTTTAGCTAACTCGTCGATGATAGGACCTACCATCTTACAAGGCCCGCACCAGGGAGCCCAAAAGTCAATAACAACCGGTGTTCCTTTTGCAAGGATTTCCTTAAAGTTGTTGTCAGTAATCTCTAAAGCCATTTCTTTAATTATTAATTGTTAGTTATTAAGTATCCATCACTGTTATGGGGCAAAGATAATCAATTTATATGAAACGCAAGTTCGGGACGTTCCTTTAAATAGGAAATTAATTCTCTACCTACCGAAAGTTTAACGGGACGAGAAATCAAGTCTACATACATCTTTCCATCCGTATCTGTTACCTTAAAATAAAGTTCTGTATTTCCCGGAGACTCTTTCGTCAAAGTGGCAAGTTCCGTAACCAAGTTCGAATTAAGTTCGGCAAGCGGAATCAGAATTGTGATCTTCTCTACCAGTTGTTCCTTGACGTCGGGCAGCAATTCCATCGAAGTAATCTTAATATCAAGTTCATCGGGACGCCACTGTTTAGGCTGGCAACGAGCTTTGATAAACAGAAAAGTCCCTTCACCTAAATAGCCTTGAAAAGTAACCCAATCGTTTCCGAAGAAAGGTATCTCGGCAGAACCGGAGTAATCTTCTATTTTGGCTATGCCATAAGGATTACCATTCTTACTTATACCTCGACGCACGCTGGTAACAATACCTCCCATCGTTATTTCTCTTCCTGCCAAAGCAGCTTTATCATCAAGTTCGATCATACGGGTATTGCATACATGTTCCAACACAATGGCATATTCATCAAGCGGATGAGCCGACAAGTAGATACCGACCAATTCTCTTTCTTTATTTAACCTCTCCAAATCATTCCAACGTTCTGCCGGAAGAATTTCGGGAGTAGCTATGTCAATCACATTGTCTCCTCCGAATAATGAATTAACGGCAGCAGCTTTATCCGCCTGATAACGGTTACCATAACGCATCAATGTTTCAAGAAAAGTTTCGCCTTTGGCATTCACCGCAAAATACTGTTCACGTTTCAGCTCAGGAAAACTATCGAATCCGCCCGCAAGAGCCAGACACTCCATGTTCTTCTTATTACAAGCATTCAGGTTGACACGCTGAACGAAGTCGAAAATACCTTTAAAAGGACCATTTTCCCTTCGTTCCTCCATGATGCTTTGCACAGCAGCTTCACCTACTCCCTTTACAGCCCCCAGCCCGAAGCGGATATTTCCATTCCGGTTTGCCGTAAACTTCAGGTTACTTTCGTTCACATCCGGACCAAGCGTCTGCACTCCCATTGCTTTGCACTCGTCCATCAGTTTGGTGATATCAGTAATATTCGACAAACTTCGGCTCATGACAGCTGCCATATATTCAGCCGGATAGTTAGCCTTCAGGTATGCTGTCTGGTATGCAACCCAGGAATAACAGGTAGCATGTGATTTATTGAACGCATACGAAGCAAACTTCTCCCAGTCCGCCCAGATTTTCTCAAGTACCTTCGGATCATGGCCGTTTTTCCTTCCACCTTCAACAAACTTAGGTTTCATGTGATCCAGCTTATCACGCAGTTTCTTACCCATCGCTTTACGGAGGGCATCCGACTCACCACGGGTAAAATCGGCTAAAAGGCGTGACAGAAGCATGACCTGTTCCTGATAAACCGTAATTCCATACGTATCCTTCAGGTATTTCTCCATGACAGGAATATCATATTCAATAGGCTTACGTCCATGTTTACGGTCGATAAAGTCAGGAATATAGTCCATTGGACCCGGACGATAAAGGGCATTCATCGCGATCAGATCCTCAAATGTAGATGGCTGCAACTCACGTAAGTATTTCTGCATACCGGCAGATTCAAACTGGAATGTACCGATAGTCCGTCCATCACTATAAAGTTTATAAGTTGCAGGATCCTCAATTGAAATAGAATCAATATCCAGTTCCATGCCTTTACTCAGACGGATGTTTTCGACGGCTTCTTTGATAATAGACAAAGTCTTCAGCCCCAGAAAGTCCATCTTAATCAGTCCGGTATCTTCAATCACCGAACCTTCATATTGGGTAACCAGCATCTTCTCGCCGGTCTCCTTATCATCTGCCGTACTGACCGGCACCCAGTCCGTAATATCATCACGGCAAATAATGGTACCACAGGCATGTACACCGGTTCCCCGCACGTTTCCCTCAAGCATTTTGGCATATTTCATCGTATCCCTTACCAATGGATCAGGTGACGCTTCGGCAGCCTGCAATTCGGGCACATATTCTATAGCATTCTTTAAGTTCAGTTTTTTATCAGGAATTTTATCAGGAACCAGTTTGGCCAAACGATCCGATTCGGCAAGCGGAAGCTTTTGTACACGTGCAACATCTTTGATAGCCAGCTTTGTTGCCATAGTACCATATGTAATGATATGTGCTACCTTCTCCTGCCCATACTTCTCCGTCACCCAACGAAGCACTTCGCCACGACCATCGTCATCGAAGTCAATATCAATATCCGGCAATGAAATACGGTCGGGATTCAGAAAACGCTCAAACAGCAAATCGTATTTAATAGGGTCTATTTTGGTGATCTGCAAACAATAGGCCACGGCTGACCCAGCAGCCGAACCACGTCCCGGTCCAATGGATACCCCCATATTACGTCCGGCAGCAATGAAGTCCTGCACAATGAGGAAGTAGCCCGGAAAACCCATCGTCTTCATAATATGTAACTCAAAGACCAAGCGTTCCTTTACTTCCGGTGACAACGGATCGCCATAAAACTTCTTGGCTCCGTCGAAAGTCAACTTCTTCAGGTAATCGGCCTCCAGCTTGATACGATACAGTTTATCATATCCTCCCAAACGTTTTATTTTATCTTTAGCTGCTTCTTCACTCAACACCACGTTGCCATTTTCGTCTTGGGTGAATTCATCAAAAAGATCCTTTTCCGTATATTTTTGCCGATACCCTTCTTCTGTTCCGAAATCCTCCGGAATAGCAAAAGTAGGCATAATCGGTGCATGATCAATCGAATAATATTCTACCTTATCCAGAATTTCTAAAGTATTACTTAATGCTTCAGGCACGTCGGCAAAGAGTTCGTTCATCTCTGCTTTCGTTTTCATCCATTCCTGCTTAGTGTAATACATCCGGTTGGGATCATCAAGGTCTTTTCCCGTACTCAGACAGATTAGCCGGTCATGGGCTTCTGCATGCTCTTCGTTGACAAAATGAACGTCATTTGTACAAATCAACTTGACATTATACTTTTTGGCGTATTCTATCAAATGCTTATTCACATTCACCTGCAATGGATATGCTTCATGATTAGCTTTCGGCACCGTTGCTTTATGACGCTGCATTTCCAGATAATAATCGTCCCCAAACAGATTCTTATACCATTGAATAGCTTCCTCTGCCTCCGCCAACAATCCCTGAGTTATCTTTTTGGGAACTTCACCACCCAAACATGCCGAACAGATAATCAAGCCCTCATGATATTTCTCCAATTCATTCCTGTCTGTACGGGGGCGCATATAATAGCCTTTGGTCCACGCACGTGAAACCAATTTGATCAGGTTATGATACCCCTTCTCGTTTTTGGCGAGTACAATCAGGTGGTACCCGCTTTGATCGGGTTTTCCTTCCTTTTTATCCATAGTCCGGCGGGCCACGTACATTTCGCAACCGATAATGGGCTTGAACAACCGCCCCTCCGCCTCCACTATTTTAGCTTTACAATCAGCAATTTCAGCCTCTTTATCCGCACAGTCCACTTCACCGGCCTCAATGGCTGCAATCCGTTTCTTCAGGTCCTTGATTTCTCCTTTCGGACCCCCGTTTTTCTTATTCACATAGTTCGTAAACTCTTTGATGGCGAACATGTTTCCATGGTCCGTAACGGCAATACCTTTCATTCCATCCTTTATGGCCTTATCGACAAGCGCACTGACACTGGCTTGGCCATCCAGAAGAGAATATTGCGTATGGACGTGTAAATGAACGAAATCCTGCATAGTTATAGGTTGATAATTTGAAGCCATAAAATTACAATGTCTGTAGCTACTAACAAAGATAAACTCCAAAAAGTTATCAACATAAGTCATTTCTATCTGCAAATGCTTGCTGGATTTTTAAAATAAGTATACTTTTGCGGATAATTATCATTAAATAGCGCAAATGGGTCGACTTAAAAAATTAAAAAAGATAAGAATTCACCGTGAAGGAACACATATTTTATGGGGTAGCTTTTTTCTGCTACTAATTATAAATGCAGCCCTTTACTGGGGAATTGATTGTAAAATACCATTCTACCTGATGGCTCTGGTCAGTGTTGTAGTCTATCTGTTGATGGTTAACTTTTTCCGTTGCCCGATCCGCCTGTTCGGACAAGATACTGAAAGGATCGTAGTTGCACCGGCCGATGGGAAAATCGTAGTTATTGAAGAGGTAGACGAACATGAATACTTTCATGACCGCCGGATCATGGTATCCATTTTCATGAGCATTCTAAACGTACATGCCAATTGGTACCCGGTGGATGGAGTCGTCAAAAAAGTCTCTCACGAAAACGGCAAGTTCATGAAAGCATGGCTTCCGAAAGCCAGCACAGAGAACGAGCGTTCAATGGTTGTTATTGAAACTCCCGAGGGTGTAGAGGTCATGGCACGGCAAATAGCCGGTGCAATGGCACGCCGCATCGTAACATATGCCGAACCGGGTGAGGAATGTTATATTGACGAACATCTGGGCTTTATTAAATTTGGTTCCCGTGTAGATGTATATCTGCCATTGGGCACTGAGATTTGTGTTAGTATGGGACAATTGACAACCGGTAACCAAACCGTTATCGCCAAATTAAAATAAAAAACGAACAATGGCAAATGCTATTATCCGCCATATACCCAACACAGTGACCTGCCTGAATCTCTTTTCAGGATGCATTGCTTGTGTTATGGCCTTTGAAGCCAAATACGAATTGGCTGTCACTTTTATCATCTTGAGTGCTGTCTTCGATTTTTTCGATGGTATGTTGGCACGTTTGCTTCATGCCTACTCTCCTATTGGTAAAGAATTGGACTCTTTAGCCGATGATGTCAGCTTCGGCGTAGCTCCGGCTATACTTGTTTTTTCATTCATGAAAGAACCCGGACTTGTGTATCCCGACTTTCTGGCAGGCGTAAAAGAGTATATTCCTTATCTGGCTTTTCTTATTTCGATATTCTCAGCTCTCCGTTTGGCCAACTTTAATGTAGACGAACGCCAAACGAGTTCCTTTATCGGTCTTCCTGTACCTGCCAACGCTTTATATTGGGGTGCACTTATTGTAGGAGGCAAAGAATTCTTACTTGCTCACTGCAATGTTATATACCTTATTATAATGGTAATGCTTTTTTCATGGTTGCTGGTAGCTGAGATCCCCATGTTCTCCCTGAAATTTAAAAATCTTTCTTGGAAAGACAATAAGATTAGTTTCATATTCCTGATAGTCTGCATTCCACTGTTGCTGTTCTTGGGTATCAGCGGATTCTCAGCGGTTATTGTATGGTATATCATTCTTTCACTTTTAACAAGAAAAAATAAATAAACAATCCTTCTGGCACGTTTGTTGTACTACAAATTTTAAACAATGCATAAAACAAATAGCCTATGTTTCACATTTTAGGATTTTTATTCATTATCGTTATCGCCGTTATCATTATCGGACTGGCCCTTGTAGGAAGTGTGTTAAGAGCCATCTTCGGACTGGGGAAACGCTCATCTGCCTCCGGTTCCAGAAGCCAGAATTCGACACACAGTAATTCGGGGCAAAGATACTATCGTCCGACACAAGCTAACGATAAAGAGGAAATCATTACTGAAACCGGAGCTAACAAGCACAAAAAACTTTTTGATGACAATGAAGGAGAATATGTGGATTATGAAGAGATAAAAGATTGATAATATAAAAATTCACCTTCTTTTAGACGCAAAAAAATTTTTCATCAGATTGGCACATTCATCGGCGAGTATCCCTTTGACAACTACAGTTTTGGGATGAAGGGACTTTGGAGCATATCTCTGGTACCCCCTTTTTTCGTCTTCAGCACCAAAAACCAATTTACCAGTTTGTGCCCAGGCAATAGCACCGGCACACATCACACAAGGTTCTACAGTAACATACAACGTACATTCATTCAGATATTTTCCTCCAAGGACATTGGCTGCCGCAGTAATAGCCTGCATTTCGGCATGGGCTGTCACGTCATTCAATGTTTCAGTCAGATTGTGTGCACGGGCAATGATCCGTTCTTTGCAAACGACAACTGCTCCCACTGGGACTTCTCCACGTTCGCCGGCCTTAGCAGCCTCAACCAGAGCTTGTTTCATAAAATAAGAATCGTCCAACATAATCTTAACGCCGCATATCGTGTTCACCAAAAAGAGTCGGATAATCCTCCTCCATATTTTTATGTATAAAGTATATTTTCAAATATCCGTTTACAAATACTCTGTTTCTTCCACCTTCTGGTACACAAATACCGGGAATCCTTTTTCGTCATACGTCACTTTCATGATTCTCGCATGGCGGTTCGGGTCGTACAGTGGATCTCCAATGATCTCGTCATACGGGCGGGCATGATAGACACAAAGATCCGTCACACCATCTTCTGCCTTTACAAAGCAGTTGTGCCCCGGTCCGTAAATCCCCTTTTCTTCTTCGGTTTTCAGTACCGAATGCCGCAGTTTCGTCCATGCATGCGGATCCAGCAGATCTGCATTTTCATCGATATACATCATTCCCATGCAGTAGCATGCTCCCGTCGCGCTTGCGGAAAAAGTCAGAAAAATCTTTCCGTCATGTTTTAAGATCGCCGGTCCTTCATTTACCCAGAAATCCACCCGCTCCCAGTCATAATCCGGTGTTGTCAACAATACCTGATCCGTGCAGAGTTTGTTGGCTGCTGCCATTTTTCCGATATACAGATTGGAAATCTGGCGACCGACACCCGTTTTTTCCGCCCAGATATAATACCATTCTCCCCGGTGTTCAAACACCGTCGCGTCCAGAGAAAAGGCATGGAACGAAAATTCATCGCTGTCTGCCGCCTGCATCATGCCAAGTTCTTCCCATTCATCTTTCATCGGATTCTTCCCCTTGCAATGCAGGACATACGGACGGATGTTCCAGATGTCATCTTTATCCCCGGCTGCATAGTAGATATACCATCCGCCAAACAGATAGTGAATCTCCGGTGCCCAGATATGGATGCTCTGCGGTCCGCTTTCATGTCTCACCCAGAGGGTTTTCTCCTCCGCATGTACCAGACCACCCAGATCGTTCGCAGCACGCAGAATAATCCGGTCATAAGCCGGTACGGATGCGGTAAAATAGCAGGTTCCGTCCGTGTGGCGGTACACAAACGGATCCGCCCGCTGCGCGATCCATTCATCGTTGTATGGCGTGTGGATATAATTGTCTTTATTCATTTTTATCCTCTTTTTCTGTTAAAATAGTTTCCTTTTTACTGATTATAAGAAATAATAGACTTGTTGATAATATGGCAACAAGTCCAAATTTGCCATATGCTTTTTGTATACTCTGCCAAAACTTAAAAATCCTCAGTTCCGACAGGTGCTTCTTACACCAACCGGAAACTGAGGATCTTAAGATTTGAACCGCTTCTACGACTTACGCGTTTTTGCTGCTCAGATATTCGTTAATATTTGCCAGAACAACGTCTGCATCCAGACCATGCACCATGCATGCTTCTTCCAGAGATTCTCCGATAGAAGACGGGCATCCTACACAGTGCATACCAGCCTGCATCAGGATCACAGCGATTCCGCCATCCAGTTCCAGCATCTCGCCCATAGTGGTTTCTTTCGTAACCTTCATGATTGGGTCCTCCTTCATACTGTTTTCGCGACTGTTTCCAATCACACTTACTGATACATTTTATCATACTTCTCTCAGAACTTCCAGTTTTCTCGGTAGATTTTTCTCACAGTTTTCCACAGGCTCCAATGGATTCATCCGTGATATCCACGGAACTCCGTCCCCGGTGGAGGAAAACTTTGTGGAAAGTCTCCTATTACATTCGCCGGTAGCAGGTAATTTACAACAGATACCCGGACAATTGGCTCTGATGCACTGGATTTGTCAGAAAAATAACACTTACGAAACACCAAAGACTACGTTATAATAATCAACGCTGTAAAAAACCAAGTAAGATTTGAAAGAGAAAAAGGAGTAACAAGTATGCCGCAGAATAAAAGAGAAAGTTTAATTTACACCGTCCTGATGTGTTTTTGCATGGTGCTCTGGATGAGTATGTATAATGTCACCCTGCATATGGGAGGTTTTTCCCTGGAAGTGCTAAAAGAAGGATGGCTGGGCTTCCCGATTGCTTATGTATTTGCCATGTGCTGTGACTGGTTTCTGGTATCC
>OGCQ01004874.1_pt1 | contig 10423 bp, 10 predicted proteins | sample 1570161 | NCBI WGS metagenome assembly OGCQ01 (sample SAMEA4384402, study PRJEB24528) | human gut metagenome
TATTTAATGATATTTTCTTCAGTAAACCACCTATATGATAATTTTCTTCTTTATAATTAACTTTTATAAGTAATCTTGGAAGTTGTCCTACTTTACTTCTTGATATAAGGTTTTTTGTTCCATTCCACATACCTTCAATAAGTAAATTTATATCACCTTGTGTTAAATTAGTTATTTTTGCTGCATTTTCATTTATAATTCCATAAAATCCTACTAAACTATATGAAAGTATATATTCTTCTCTAAATGTTTTATTTGCCTTTCCTTCTCCTGATGCAAATGCCCCTGTACCTTTAATTCTTTTTAAGTCAACTTTATGAAGAGACCTTCCTAAGTTAAACTGTACTGGTCCAGTAAATGTTACTGAATCTTTATTTAATGGTATAGTTCCTCCAAATAATCTTACATCTATACAGTTTTCTAGTACATTTTTACTTACTTCTTCTTTAGTTTTTCCAAAATCACTAGCTCTTTTTTTAGCATCTTGTACTTTTCCCTCTTTATCTCTTATTTCTCTTACAAAGATTTCTTCACCTTTATAATCATGTAAATAATCTCTTATAGTCCTCTTTAATCTTGCATCTGTTACTATATTTTCCCCTGTTTCCTCATCTATTCTTGGCTTGTTTGAATCTAATGGATCTCCATTTGGATTGTTATCAGCTATATCATATAAAAATATTATCTCACTTCTATTCATTATCATTATCAACTTCCTCCTCTTTAGTATTTAAATCAAACTTCTTTACCATATTCATACCTAATGAAAAATATAACGGTATATCTAAATTAGATAGATCATTAAGATTATTACTATTTATTAAATATTGTGATGTATATAATAATTCTTCATTGTAATATTCTTTTTTATATTCCATAAATTTTCCTTGTATCTTTGGAAGTAATCTTACTAAATCTTTCTTAGTTAAATTAAGTCCATTTAAGTTACTCATAAATGGCTTACGTCCACCTTCTTGCGTTGCTTGTAAGTTTATAAGTTTTTTACTTAAATATCCAATCATAAATACTGCCTTTTTAGAATCAGTATCAAAGAATGCCTTATTTTTATTAAAATAATCTTCAAATACTTCTTCTTTACTATTGAAATCTTCTAATTTCCACATTTCAAAAGTCATATCCTCAACTCCTTCTATACCTTTATTTTTAAATTTATCCAATTTATATAAGTAATATATAAAGGTATATGCTCTTAATGTAGCTGTAAAATAATTATCTTCTCCTTTTACAAATTCATCTTTTTCTTCTTTTATAAATGCTTCTTTTAGTTTTGAGTTTATAAAAGGAATTAAAAATTTATACTCTATCTTACCTTTTCCAATTATCTTGTCTACAATATCTAGGAAGTATTTATTGTACTCTTTACTATTAAATAATATATTCAAATACCCTAGATTAACTAGATAGTCCATATGTGAGAAAAAGTTCATATTTTTTATGTCTTCTAGTGTTTCATATATCTTTTTAAAAGTTGATGGATATACATCTTTTATATTTAAAAGTATATTTAATGCTGCATTATTTTCTTCTATGAACATCAAATCAAAAGTTATATTATTTTCTTCTTTAGATAAAATTTCAATTATTTTATCCTCACGCTTTGCCATATTCTCAGCTTTTTTATCTTTATCTTTTCTAAATGTGGATTTATACTTCTTTAAAATTTTATTTAAATCATTTGAATAAATTACATTTGGAATTAAATAAAACTTTCTTCCATAAAAAGATAGAGTAAGATGTTCATCTAAATATGCTTTTCCTAACTCTAATTCTATTGCACATTGTTTACAAACAGGATAGTTTTTCCATGCATTTTCATAATTAAATCCACCACATATATAACCAGGTTTGTCTATTGTATAAAATGCAAATGGACTAGCTAAACCAAAAACTTCTCCTTTATTATTACATATACTGCAATGGCTATCTTTAGAAAGTACTTCTTTGTTGTTTGTTGCACTATAGTAAAACTTTTTTATTGGTATTTCTTTTATTCTATTTTTAAATACTTCAAAATCTCCAATATATATTTCTTTATCTTCATTTTCAATTACTACAGTTAAAACGTAGTATCTTTCTTTTTTAGGTGTACTATCAAAAATTGATTTTAACTGATTTGAAATATTTTCTTTTTCTTCTTTTAAAATATTGTATATTTTTTCTAATAATTCTTTTTCTTCTTTTAAATCATCTTTATTTATATACTCTATTCCCTCTTTTATAGCAGGTATTATCTTATTAGAATATGTTTTATCTGTTATTTTTGCAGTAGGAGTTATATCTGTTCCTCTAGAAGATCCTGCTCTATATAAATATTTAAATTTTAAACTGTCATCATATTCTCTTATATTTATACATTTAAAATTTACCTCTTCTTTATTATCTAATATTCTTATTTCTAGTACTTTATTATAGTTAGTACCTTTTGAAAAATCTTCTGTGAATATTTCTAGGGTTTTATCTTCTGATTCTATGCTATTATATTTAAACTTTCCTATACTTCTTACAGATTCCATTTTCTCACCTCCTAAGTTTTAATGTATTAATAGTGTTAACTTTAATTTTAATTTTATTCTTTAATATTATCTATTTATATAAGATTATGTATATTGTCTATATTTTATGGATATATTCTATATTACAATATATTCCATATAAAATAAGTATTGAAATATATTATCTATTTATTAAGATCCATTAAAACAAGGTTAAAAGTGTATTATATAATTATTAAGGCATTATGTAATATACCTTTTAGATTCTAAAAATTACACATTTATTATAAATTCTTAATATAAATATACCCCGTCGGTTTTCCCGACACCTAAAAAAGCTAGTCAAACTGACTAGCTTTTCCCATACATCCTATAATTTAACCTTCTTCCACTAAAACTTGCCACATACCCACAACTCATCTCATAAAGCCTGCTACCAATAGCCTCATCAATATTCATAATCTCATCTATACTCTTCTCACAACTAACAATAACAGGCAACTTATTAAAATACCTAAAATTCAAAAGCTCAAATACAATATTTATATCACTTTCAGTAATCTTGCCCTTAAATAAATCATCAATTAAAAGAACCCTAGCATTTTTGTACTTGCCCATAACCCTATGATAATAAACTTCATCCATAATATTTTGTTTAAGTCTAGTAATAACTTCCCTATAACTCATATATACAACCCCTACACCACTATCCATAAGTTCATTAGCTATAGCTAGGGAAAGATGAGTCTTACCAGACCCAACTTGTCCCATAAACATTATAGAATTACATCTTTCTTTTTCTAAACTTTTAAAATTCTTTGTATACATATAAGCTTCTTTATAAGCCTCATAAACTTGATTTTCTATTGTATAGTTGAAATTATTAAATCTTTTATTTCTAAATTCTTCACTTATTCCACTTTTCTTTAAAATCTCTTCAGCTTGTCTTACTTGCCTACATTCACAAGGAACTGCTTCATTATCTATTAGTATAAAAGTCATATCCCTACACTTATAGCATTTATATTCCTCACTATATGTTACTTGATTGTCCGATAAGATTTCTGATTTCTTCAAGTTGTTCTTTGCTTGGAGCTCTGTATATAATGTCATCATTCTCTCTTTCATTTGTATTGGCATATTTATATTGGCTATACTCTCCACTTTCTTCTCTCCTATTCTTAACCCCTATTTCATAAGCTTTCAAATCTTCATAACTTCTAATGTTATTATCTAACCACTGCTTTATAATTCCTGCCACATATCCTTTATTGCACTTTCCTTTGTTTGTCGCTATCTCTATAGCTCTTTTAAATAACTCATAATCTATAAGTTCTGATATTTCAAATAACCACTCTGCAACTATCCCATTTATAAGCCCTATATTTTCTTCATATAATTTTTTAAACCTACCTACACTATGAGAAACTTCTTTTTCTTTTTCTTTTTCTTCTTTTTTTTCTTTTTCTTTTTCTTCTTTTTTTTCTTTTTCTTTTTCTTCTTTTTTTTGTTTTTCTTTTTGTTTTTCTTTTTCTTTTTCCCCATACCCATATTCAAAGTTGTTTTCTACTTCTGGTATGGGTATCGATACCCTATCCATACCCATATTTATTTTTATTTCACTCTTATCTAATGTGTATCCATACCCTTCACATTGCTTAAAAAATAAATTTACCATATCCATACTCTTTATTTTTTTTAATTCTTCATAAACACACTTTTTAACTTTTGGACTTACTATTTTATTATGCTTTATCCAATTCATTAAAAATACTTCTCTAGTTTCTTCACAATACACAATCTTTTTATAATCTATAAATCTATTTAAAAGCTTGTCCACAGTTTCCCTGTTATATCCTGTTTCAGTTTCTATTATTCTTTTAGGTAGTTCATATATTCCACATTGGCTTGTCTTACTATTTGTCATTAAATATATATAAAAATATTTTTCCTCTGGTGTTAAATCAAGTACAAATCCATCTTGCCAATAGTCTATGTGTATATGCCTATAAACTGCCATATTAAACTCCCCCTTAGTCTAATTTTTTGTATTATTTATCTATTTATATTTACATATTTTCTATATTTGTTTATAATTAAGTTAGTTTTTAATCTAAACACAATAATTTGTTAATAATTAGATTAGTTTTTAATCTAAGAATATTAACTTATCCATAATTTATATTTTTAACACTCTAGAAGTTGTAGTTTTCATATACCCAACTACAATTTCAGGGTGTTCTTTTTTTAATCTAGTTGTATCTATACTATTTCTCTCTTGCTTTTTCCAAGTTATTTTTCTATCTCCAACATAAGCAATTTCATAATTTTTCATTTGAAGTTTTAAATATTGCTCTATTGCCTTTTTCTCTTTTTCAAAATCTTTATATATTTTTACAACTTCATCATATCTTTCAAGTATTTTTTCAGCTTCAAATAATATTAATTCTTCACACTTACTATCTTTATATAATGTATCTAAAGTTTTAGAATAATCACTACTTCCATCAGGCATTGGTAGTTCATTTCCTAATATACAATTGTTCCAAAATATTTCTTCTAATTTCATGATTTCTTCTATATAATCTTCATCTCTTTCTAACTTATGAATTACTAACTCTTCATTTCCTATAAGTACAGCAACATAACAATGACTAGCTCCAGTAACTGCCATATAGTGATTCATTTGTATTTTATAGTGAATTGGTATAGTTTTTATCCATTCTTTTTTATTAAAGCTATTAGTAACTTTACATTCTAAAAATGCTTTTTCTCCAACAACTGCTCTATCAATATTTGCTATTGCAAATGGATATTTATCATTTCTTAAAATTCCATTTATATTTCTAACTTTCTTGCCAGTCTTTAGTGTGAACTCATTTGCTACAAAACTTTTTAACTTATTACTAAGCTCCATTTTATAGCTATTTTTATCATCTTGAATAAAATAATCTTCTTTTAAGTCCTTATCAAATTTATCATCTCTATTTTGATCAACAGGCTTGTCTTTCAAACCACTGTCCCTATGAGCATCACTATCTTGAGCAACTGGCTTGTCTTTTAAACCGCCTAAGACGTGAGCGTAGCGAATTTCATCTTCTTGAGCTTCTTCGCTTTGAATATGGCAATTTTGAACATCAACCTTTTCTTTTGAGCCACTCTCCTTATTAGCATTGATATTTTGAGCAACGGTCTTTCCTTTTGAGTCGCCTAAGAGATTAGCGTAGCGATTTTGAGCAACGGGCTCGCCTTTTGAGCCGTTGGCGACATGAGCGAAGCGAATCTCATCATCTATCTTATCTAAATAAACTGCTATTGAGCTTTTATATGGATTAAATCCTAGTATACTCGAAGCATCACTTCCACCTATTCCACATTTTCTTTTCTTTAACCATTCATCCTTTGGCATATCTTTAGTGTTTGCTATTATATTTGCATCTAAATATTTTCTCATTTATAGCCCCCAAATCTATAATTTAAAATTTACTAATTTTAGTATTAATTTTCTGATCTGTTTTTAGTATTACTAAAACTTTTTTACGCTTAATATTTCTAAAATTTCTTAATCTACAAAACTTTTACTATCATTTTACTTTCTTACACTAAATATAAGTTACTCTCTAAATCATAAGCTCTTTTAGAAATAATAACTCTTATGAAATATAAGTTTTATTTTCGGTTAAATTACTAAATAGCTCTAAAAAGTACATCTGACCTTTTCCTGTTATAAGTGTCGTAGCTGTAAGTAATTCACCTTTAACAGTTTTTACTATACTTTCAGCAACCTTAAAAAGACCCTGCTTAACGTAGATTTGTTTGGGCATATTTTTATCCTTACCAACTTTTATAAGGTATCCATTATCCCTTAATATAGTAAACAATCTGTTGCGACCGATATTTATATTATTGTTATTAAGCACCTTTGCAAATTGCCCTATAGTTATTGCATCAGATGAAGTTGCAATACTTTTTCCAAAGTTTGTGTATGGCTTATCTATTGTTATAGTAGCTTCAAGATGTTTAGCTTTTTCCTCAAGTAATCTTCTTTGTTCTCTTTCATATTTTAATTTAGTAGCTATTTCTATTATAAAATCAGGATCATCTAAAGTTTTATTTATAACTTCTTCACTCATATAAGCTCCATGTTTTCTTATACTCGGAAGTACTTCATCCATAACCCACTTTTCAAATCTTCTAGCACTAGGTAGTTTTGATTTTATAATAAGCCTGTATAAATTTCCTTCATCTATAAATTTTTTAGTAACTACTTTAAAAGCTTTACTATTATCTTTTTTAATTCCTGTTACTACCCTTACGTCGGAAAACACGACCCCCTCTTCATTACAATGTCTAGATATTGCATCTCTAGGATTTGAGTATCCAAGTATAGTAGCAACTTCTATTGCTTCTATATATTCTTTGTTATTTTTTACAATTACACTTAATTGTCCAAATTCATCATTTTCAAATACTTTTAAATTATCCATTCTATTATCCCCTTAAAAAAATTATCAAATTGGAAAGTTTTAATTTAAAATTTTTTCTATCTACTTATAGCTGAATTAAAAAATATATCATTTACTTCGTTTAAATTAAGCTTAAGTAAACTACTTATTTTCTTAGCTTCATCTAATGTAAATTCCCTTTTACCATTTTCTTTTGCATTATAACTTTTTATGGTAATTCCAAGTTCTTTTGCTATTTCTTCTTGTGTTAAATCAAATAATACTCTCTTTGATTTAAGTATTCTAGGTCCCATTTTTATTCGCCCCTTTCTATATTTTGTTTTATAAAATTCTATTTTTCTTTCCTTTGTGATAATTTTATAATATATCCAAAAATTGTTAAGGTCAATAGTTTTTTGTCATTTTTATTATCAAAATTATCATTTTCATTATAACTTTGTCATTTTTTACTTATTTTATTACCATAAATACTTTTTTATTGTCATTTTTATTTTAAAATGATATTATCTAATTAGAAAAATTTGTTAAAGGAGTGATTCTTAGTGGGAATTATAGCAGAACGAATAACTAAAGCTAGAAAAGAATTAGGATTAAATCAAAAAGAACTAGCTAAAAAAGCTAATTTAACAGAAGCTAATTTATCTAGATATGAAAACGGAATAAGAGAACCAAAGTCTGCTGTACTTGCAAGACTTGCAGATGCTCTAGAGGTAAGTACTGATTATTTAGTTGGTCTTACTGATGAAAAAAATTATGATTCTTATGATGTAAATAAAAAAGACGAGGACGATATACTTTTAGCACTTAAAGATTTAGAATCTCGTTTAAAAAATAGTGATTCTATAACATTTTGTGGTCAACCTGCATCTGATGAAGCTATCGATGGAATACTTCACTCTATAAAAGCTGGTATATCTTTAGCCATTAGCGATATAAAGAGAAAATAACCTTACTGACATAAAAAAATAAAAAAGGTCGTTTGTCGTTAAAAAGTAAATTTTTGAGCAACGGATGTATCCGTAGCGGTAGCAAGGATATATCGTTGGCGAAATGAGCGAAGCGAATTTTATTATCATTTAAAAGGGGAGATATATTTGAATATAGAGCTTATAAAGGAAAAAGTTAGATTAGTTAAATTAAGCCATGAAGGTAAAAGTATTATTGAAATTTTTAGGGATTTAAATTTTGTAATTGGTTATTTAGATGATAATTATCCATATATAAATGAAACTAAAGGGTGTAATATTAAAACTACTAAATTAAGAGCTGTACTTCTTAACCCTAATCTTTGTGAAAATGAATTGATAGAAGTATTAACTCATGAACTTGGACATGTTTATGTTCATCCTAATATTAATACTTTTAAGATACATGAAATAGATCCTGTTTGGGTTAAACATCTTGAACTAGAAGCCGATACTTTCGCTTCTGAGTATTTATTAGATGATGATATTTTTGAAAAATATATTGATTTGAGTTTTGAACAACTAGCTTCTGAATTAGGAATTTCTACTCACCTTGTTATGCTTAAATTTAATAATTTAAGTAATAATAAGAAAAAAGAACTTGAAGAAATTTATATAAATAATTATTCACTTTTTAATTCTATATAATTTTAGGCTATGTTTGATAATTATGTTATAAATTTAAAATAAAAGTAGCTAGGCATTTGGTAGTGATATGCTACCTTTATGGTGGACAGTTAAAATAATAAAGCTGTCATCATGAAGGAAGCATATCATTTTACCTCATCTAGCTTTCTCATAGTTATAATATATATTTTACTCTCCTAATATATCAATACTTTAATGACCTTTTAATAAATTACATTTTTTGATGTATTTGATTATCTCTACATACTTGATCTATATACATATCTTTTTCTACATCTATAAATACTTTAGCTATAACTTCATAAGCTTCTGCCCATGCATTTAAAACATCTTCTGTTGCTGCATCCCCTAAAACTTCTTTTATTGCTAATAATAAATTCTTACCTACTATTGGATAATGCTCTGGTTTTACATTTGAATTAACATGAATGTTTCCTATTTTCTTTACTGCTGGTAATAATACCTCTAAATTATCTATATTTTGAGCTGCTGCTAGTATTGTCATTGCTAGTGCCTTTGGTTGTTCTCCAGATTCTTGTTTATCCATATTAAACATTTCTTTTACTTCTGGATTATTCGTAAACATTGTTTTGTAGAAAGTTTTTGTTATTTCTAATCCATGCTCCTTTAATACTGGTACTGTACTTTTTACTATTTCTATTGTTTTTTGACTTAACATACTTACTCACTCCTTTTTAATGTGTATTTTATATGCACTTTTTATTTATTAAATAATTTACCCAATTATTTTTTATATAAACATTTTTTTAAAGATAATATATTCTTTATTCTCAATTCAATTTAAGTCATATCTTTATAGTTTTAATTTTAAATATAGGCTCTGTTAGACAATTGTGTGATTAGTTATATAGATGGCTTGAAATACTATGAATCAATGATAGAATATAAGAAAGTACACAATTGTTATAGAATACGAACATCATAAAAGCACTTATATTTCGAAGTGCTTTTTTCTAACCGAGAAACCAAAATCCATAAAGTTTACTTATTAAAAAAGCACCTACTAATTACAGTAAGTACTTTTTTATAATTTTTTGCTATTGGAAAATGTTGATTTTAATCTTCTGCTGATTCTTTATTTAAAAAATTATTTACTTTATGTACAATTAAACATCTTACTTCATCTAAATCATCTTCTATAGGTTTATTATAAGTACTTTTACAATTTGGACATTGTAATTTAGGTGTACCATAGTAAATATTATCTATTCTAGATTTAGTTAGTAAATCACATTTGCATTTACAAATCGGCTTTAAATCCTCTATTTCATATCCATCTTTATATAATGCCTTATTATATTTCCAAGTAAAAAACCAATCTTTATATCCATATTTCTAAAATCATAATACCAATCAGAATGTTCTCTTTTAGATGTTTTTCTACTAAATCTTTTATCTATCACAAATAAAATAATAACAAATACTGTTATACACACTAAAATACTTCCAATAGAAACTTTATAATCGAGTATTTTAATAGTTTTTTCCTTTATATAATTGAATATAATTATTATACATTCAAAAAAAGACATATCATTTTTAATTGAGGTAAATAAAAATGATGCTAAACCCAATATTATTGGACTTCCTATTGCTATTATCCATTGATTATAAAAAAAATTTTTTATTTTTTCTTTCATTATTTCCTCCTTATATAATATCCCTATATAATATATACGACAAGAAATAATACCACAATACTCTAAATTCAGTTTATAGTATAATAAAAAAATAAGGCTTAATTTAAGCCTTATTTCAGATTGTAGACAAAATAGCCATTTTTACTTATATTAAATGGCTATTTTCTTTT
>OGCQ01004875.1_pt1 | contig 10420 bp, 10 predicted proteins | sample 1570161 | NCBI WGS metagenome assembly OGCQ01 (sample SAMEA4384402, study PRJEB24528) | human gut metagenome
AAAAAATGGAAAAGAGATTGCGAGGGGGAGGATCTCGGAGTTGCGAACGGCCGAATCTCCCCCTCGCGCTCCCCCTTTTTGGCCACCGCTGAAAAGCGAATGGCGGGTATGGGGAAGAAGATTAAATATGGAGAAAGTGTTAGTTGTTCAAAAGATTGGACGCTAAAATGAAGCTAAATGGTTGAAAGGCTGTGGATGTCTTCGATTACGGGGCGGCGGACTTTCTGGCGGGTCATCTCAAGGATATGAAGTGGGGTTATATCAACTGCTGTGCATTTGACGGGGTCCTTGCGCAGATGTTTTTGTAAAACATGGAAAAGTTCGTCCTGGTGGTCGGTATTCTGCATGTTGATAAAATCGATCAGGATGATGCCGGAAAGGTTCCGAAGGCGAAGCTGTCTGGCAATTTCTGCTGCTGCCTCGAGGTTGATTTTGCGGTAGGTCTCTTCTGCTTTTTTCTTACCGGTGTATTTGCCACTGTTGACATCAATGGATACAAATGCTTCTGTCTGCTGGATCACGAGAAAACCTCCACTCTTCAGCCATATTTTTTCATGGCAGATTTCATCGATGGCGCTTTCCAGACTATGCAGCTTATATAATGGAAGGAGTTTGTCCTGATACAAATTAAGTATTGCCAGTTTTTCAGGCTGAAATTCATTCAGATAATCAGAAATTTTTGTGTGCATTTCCGAAATATCTGTAACAATCTCATCCAGATCTCTGCCGTAAATGTCGCGCACAGCAGAAAGATAAAAAGGCTCGGACTCATACAGAAGGCTGAAACAGGTGCGGTTTCTTCCATATACGGCAACCTTTTCGTACTGTTTCTTAAGCATATCCAGTTCATGAAAAAATTCTTCTTTGGAAGCATCGGCGGCATTTGTGCGGGCGATAAGTCCATATCCACGGTCAGGAATATTTCTTTCCTCATCCAGCCATTTACTCAATTTACTGCTTTCCTCTTTGGAAAGTTTGTTGGAAATTCCGATTTTGCGATTGCCTGTGGTAAGAACCAGAAATTTGCCGGAAAAATTCAGATTGGCGGTAAGCGCCGGGAGTTTGCCCTTCATGGCATCCCGGTTTATCTGTACCAGAATCTGGTCACCGGGACGAAGCGGCTGTCCTTCCCTGTGACCGTCTGCGAATATGGCATGTTCACATTGGTTCAGTGGCAGATAACCATTGACAGAATCATTCAGGCGGACAAATGCTGCCTGAATGTTGGTTGCAATTTTTTCTACCTGTCCTACGTAAATATTATTTAAGATATTTTTCTTTCCGGAAGGTTCCAGACGAAGTTCAATGACTTTCTGATCTTTTACAACTGCGCAGACAGTACACAGAATTTCGCGAAGATACATTTCTGTAATTACAAGCTTATTCAACTTTCTCACCTAATGCTTCCATAGAAACAAGTTTCAGATGTTTTTCATCGCCTTTGTTGGCATAGATCTCGCGGCGTTCGATCATATATGCGAACGGAAGCGGCTCCTCGCCCATCCATCGAAGGAATGTATCCATGACAAGTTCCGGTTTGGTGTAGTTGGAACTTGCGGAAGCGAGCTGCATGAAAATACCTTCGCCATCGAGACGCATCTCATAAATATATGGACGGATATCTATGGTCTTTTCACTGCGCTTTGTTTTCTTGGTCACGATGATCTCTTTCTGGGCAAGAAATCCGTCCAGTTTCTCTCTCCAGGATGCAGCAGGTTCTTTTCCATCACGAAACTGTACAAAATAGTCTGCTGCTGCTACCAGAGCCATGGCGGTGCTTGCTTTGCCGTCTTCTACCTGACGGGCAGAACATACGGAAACACCGTCTGCCATGACAGCATTCAGTCGTTCCTCGATTTCCTTTGTCGGAACAGTGTCTGTCAGTTCCATATCAAAATATTCTCCGAGACTGGTAGTTCCTACACCGAGTGGTGCTGCAAAGGACATGATCATATGTGGGCTGTATCCACCTGAAAACGCGACTGGAAGCTCTGCTCTGCGAATTGCTTTCTGGAAATAACGCATGGTGTCCAGATGACCGACGAATTTCATATGTCCGGTTTTGGCAAATTTAATTCTTACTTTCACAGCACACACCTCCTTTGTATTTGAGAACACCACAGCCGGAACATTTCTGGCGACAGTTTGGCGTTACAGTTTCTGCTTTGGCCTGCTCCCATTCACGAATCAGGAATTTTTTGGTCACACCTGCATCAATGAAGTCCCATGGAAGGATTTCATCTGTGCTGCGTTCACGCAGTGTATAAAATTCGATGTCAACACCTGTCTCTTTGAAAGCTTCTTTCCAGATATCGTAGTGGAAACTTTCGGACCAGGCATCGTAAAGAGCACCCTTTTCGTATGCTTTAAGAATAACTTTGGAGCAGCGTCTGTCACCTCTTGCGAGAAAACCTTCGAGTACAGTAACGTCCGGCTCGTGCCAGTTGTAGCGTATGCTTCTCTGATTTAACTGAGAGCGGATTTCATTTTTGACAATTTTTGCCTTTTCGATGAAATCCTCTTCACGGAACATAGGAGCCCACTGGAATGGAGTGAAAGGCTTCGGTACAAAGAATGAGGTACTAACATTGATCTGGACTTTCCCTTTGCGCTGTTCCTTTGGAACGGTTTCGTAGTAAGTTTCTGCAATCTTCTGAGCAAGATGTGCAATCCCCTTCATATCATCTTCTGTTTCTGTAGGAAGACCGAGCATAAAATAAAGTTTTACCTGATTCCATCCGCCTTTGAAGGCTTCTCCGGCACCGTGAAGGATATCTTCTTCCGTAAGTCCTTTGTTGATAACGTTACGAAGCCTCTGGGAACCTGCTTCCGGTGCAAAAGTCAGACTGCTTTTTTTGACATCCTGTACCTTACTCATGACATCCAGTGCAAATGCATCAATTCGGAGTGACGGCAGGGAAATATTGACTGCCTCATCACGGAATTCATCAATCAGAAAATTTACGATTTCTTTCAGATGACTGTAATCACTGGAACTTAAAGAACTTAAGGAAATTTCCTCGTGTCCTGTTTTCTGAAGCATGGTTCTTGCAGCTTTTTTCAGTTTTTCCACATCACGCTCTCTTGTTGGACGGTAGATCATACCTGCCTGGCAGAAACGGCATCCACGGATACATCCTCTCTGAATCTCCAGAGTGACACGGTCCTGTGTTGCCTTGATATGAGGAACGACCGGAGCCTCCAGATTGTTGTAATCCTTATCCATGTCAATGATCAGCTGTTTTTCTACTTTTTCCGGTACACCTTCGCATGTCGGATGAAAAGATTCGATCGTACCGTCTTCTTTATAGGTGACTTCATAAAGTGATGGCACGTAAATTCCAGGAATCTGCGCAGCTTTCAGAAGAAAATCCGATCTGCTGCCACCGGCTTTTTTGTTTGCTTTATATGCATCAAAAAGCGCATCATAAACGGTTTCGCCTTCTCCAATATAAAAGAGGTCAAAGAATTCTGCCAGAGGTTCCGGATTGTATGCACAGGCACCACCACCGATTATGACGGGATCATTTTCTTCGCGGTCAGCTGACAAAAGTGCGATTCCGCTGAGATCCAGAAGCTGAAGGACATTTGTATAACACATCTCATATCCGAGAGTAATGCCGAGAAAATCAAAATCTTTTACCGGGTCCTGAGATTCCAGAGTGAACAGAGGAATATGTTCTTCTCTCATGATTTTGTCAAGATCTGTCCACGGAGAAAAAAGACGCTCGCACCATACGTCGTCTCTTTTGTTAAACATATCATATAAAATCATCATGCCGAGGTTTGACATACCGATTTCATAGACATCCGGGAATGCCATCGCAAACCGTATATCTACGTCCTCTTTGTTTTTCATAACTGCATTGACTTCACCGCCGATGTAACGGGCGGCTTTGTCGATCTGCAGGAGTATTTCATCGCGTAATGCTAGTTTTCTCATAGTTTTCCTTTCAAAGGTTCATATATAACAGGTTACATGAAGAGATATCTGCCACTGTTCACAAGTAGTATCCCGCGACATAATGATACTTCTTCACAGTATTCCTATTATATATGGTTTGCATGGGGAATTCAAGCAATAATTAGTGTGACAGATAAAGGAAAATCAACGTTCAAGTATGCCGGCATCTCTTAGATTTGCAAGCAGTGCATTAAAGTCCTCTACAATGTCGTCCAGATTGTTGGCATCCCCCACGGCAGTTGCCGGTGTCACTGTTCCAGCAGGTCCGGTAGCACCGGTAGGTCCAGTAGCACCGGTAGGCCCGGTAGCCCCAGTTGCTCCGGTATATCCCTGAATTCCAGGTTCGCCCTGCGGTCCCTGTGGGCCTATAGGACCAGGTACTCCCGGGCATCCTCTTGGTCCTGTCGGTCCTGTCGGCCCCGGACAGCCTCTGTTACATTCGCAGTGATTGTTATTTCCAAAACACGATGTACAGGATACATCATCATGTCTGTCCTGCTGCATCTCCAGCTCATTCTGTTTGCGGCGTCTCAACAACATACTATATTCACCTCATACTGCAAATAACTTTCCATACAGTATATGAGCAACAGAATCTAACTGTGCACACAGGATAATGCTATTGTTACTGCTTACAGCAGGAATGCTATAATTTTTTTATCATTCCAATCCATACTTTTCTCTGAAATAATTCGTATTATGTTTTACTCCCGGATCATCCGGTTTTTCTTTGCTTGCTTTTTTGTGAAAAAAGAAAGCCTGCTCATGACATCCCATTCTGTCATAGCAGACACAAAGCTGCATATATGGTACAAAGCCATGACATTCTGCCATAAAAAAACCACCCTTCTTTTTTTCAGAAGGAGCGGTAAGTGCCTGACCGTACCAGTAAGCGGCCTGTCTGTACCAACTTCTTTCCAGAAAGATTTTTCCAATCTCGCAGCAAATTTCAGCTCTGGGAATATCCAGCGTCAGACTGTACAGAAAAGCTTCGAGTGCAGCATCGTTTTTTTTAAGTTTGTTATAACACTGTCCGAGAATCATACAGGCATCTATGCGATTCTCAATCCATGTACCCGGCTCTTCCAGAAAAGCTTCGAGTACATCTGCGGTTTCCTGATACTTTTGATGATAAAACAATTCTCGTCCATAATACAATTGGTGTCGTGGTTCCAGCTTTTCCTCCTCAGCCAGCATTTTTTGATAAATTCGAAGATTCCTATCCGGATCTCTCTGAGTGCATTTTCGATGTTGGATTTTTATATCTGAATAAAAAATGTTCCCCGTTGGCGTTATCGCCTCATGAACTTTTCCGCTCCACCGGAAATTTTCTGAAGTTTTAAGAATTCTTTCCCTGTAGTAAGAGAATGTCACCTTTCCAGTGTTGTCAAAACAAGCAGCATATTCCATCATCACTACATCGACTTTTTTATCAAGGGATGCTTTCAGCAGTTTAAGTTTCTCCAGATTCTTTTCATCCATAACATCGTCCGCATCCAGCCACATCCAGTAATCCGTGCGTACTTTTTCTACAAGAAAATTCCTTGCAGCAGAAAAATCATCACACCAGGGAAAATCAAATACCTGAGAGGTATATTGTCCGGCAATCTCTTTCGTTCTGTCCGAAGAACCGGTATCTGCAATCAGAATTTCATCCACAATCTCCGAAACAGGGTTTAATATCCTTTCCAGCACAGCTTCTTCATTTTTTACGATCATACAAAGGGTGAGTGAAATCATATTTGATGATTATCCTTTATGATTTTATAAAATTTATGTATCTTTTATTTGCTATATACCCGTTGGTAAGTATCTGACGGTTTTCGAAAATATTTCTCAGCAGATAAAAAGCAATCAATTGTAAGCAAAAAGGACAGGCCTGTAGCAGACCTGCCCTTTTGAGTGAGATTTTATCTGCAGCTGTCGGTCTCTGCCATTTGGCTCATGGCTGGATTGCCGTCCAGATGCTGCATGTTTAATGTTTTTCTTTTCATCCGCTCTTCCTCGGACTGTTTCAGGATAAAGTCCTTGATTTCTTTGGAATGTTTGATATGGCACAGTTTGAGATCCGGGTCTGTAACATCGCCTGTAAAGCAATGAATGGTTCCGAGTCCCAGCATACGCTCCAGCAGAGTACTCTCCAGACGTACATCAATTACTTTATAAAGGTAACAGTCATTCTCCTCTTTTCTCAATAATCCGTTGTTTATTGTTATGATCTCATCTGTAACGGTATAAGAGGTAAAAGTCCATGGTAAGCCAAGAAACATGGAACGCTTTTTTTCTGTATAGGTCATCATTAATCCTCCCTCGTTGTTTTTGCTTTATTTTATCACATAAAGGAACAATTTGCCAGATGCAATAAGGTCAGATCTACCATCCGGTGTTTGCTGCAAAAAACAATATAATTATCTGTACAAAAAGGATGAGGGGGATACCCAATGTAAAATTAAGCTTTTGTGTTTTATGGCGAAACAGGTACATGGCAGCCAGTCCGCCGATGGAGCCGCCGATCAGAGAAAGTCTGAAAAGTGTAGAAACCCGTATTCTTGAACGATGATGTATCGCATTAAACTTATCAATTCCAAACACAGCGAACGTAACAAGATTTATGATGATCAGATAAATATACACTCCTCTGTGTCGGATAAAAAAATCCTGAAAATTGGCGAGCAGATGATAGTCAAAATTGTTCATTGGCAATTACCTACCTTCTGGCAAGTTCGTTGGTGATCTCTTCCCAGGTGACACCTTTTTCGACCATGAGGACCATAGCGTGGTACAGAAAATCAGAAATCTCGTATTTGATTTCTTCTTTGTCCGGGTTCTTGGCAGCAATGATGATCTCTGTGCACTCTTCGCCAACTTTTTTGAGTATCTTGTCAATGCCCTTGTCGAAGAGATAGTTGGTATAGGAGCCTTCCTTCGGATGAAGTTTGCGGTCGGCGATGACATCATATACATCCTGGAATACATGAAGCGGATTGGTGTCGTTGGATTCTTTCTGAACCAGAGGTTTGAAGAAACAGCTTCTGCTGCCGGTATGGCAGGCCGCTCCGATCTGATCTACTTTTGCAAGGATCGTGTCGTTGTCACAATCAAGAGCAAGTGACTTGACATATTGGAAATGGCTGGACGTAAGTCCCTTAAGCCAGAGCTCCTGGCGGCTGCGGCTCCAGTATGTCATTTTTCCTGTTTTGAGTGTATTATTAAAAGCTTCTTCATTCATATATGCGACCATAAGTACCTGATCAGTTTTATAATCCTGAACGACTACCGGAATCAGTCCGTCACTGTTCAGTTTAAAATCAGCCCATGCAATGGCACTCTCAAAGGTAACAACAGGAATTCCGTCTGCTTTACAGTCTGCCTTGAAATCCTGAAGAGAAATATCAAGAGAGCTGATATAAGCACCGCTTAAAGCATACACAGAATTCTTCTGAAGCAGAGATTTAAGTGCGGCAGTCTTGCTTACTTCTGTATGAAGGATGATTTTGATAGAGGAACATGCATGAATTTCATCTTGAATGGTATCAAGTGCAAGGACTTCATCTGCAAATGACTCGATCAATGCCTGGTTTGCGGTGAATTCTTCCGTAGAAGAAATACAGACTGCCATTTTTTCTTTGCCGAAACGTCTGGATACTTCTTGAAGAAGCAAAATATTATTGGCTTTTGAAAAATTCAGGACGACCTTTGCACAGCCGGCATAAAGAAGTTTTTTGACGTCTTCCATGCGATTGATATTGCCTGCTGCCATAACAGGAATTTCGGCAGCAGAACAGATGCTCTTAATGTTGGAGATGGCCTGTTCATGCTCTGTGTCTCCGGAAGAAATATCAAAAATGAGAAGTTCATCAGCGCCATTGTCTCGGTAAAAACGGACAAGATTTTCTATGTTTCCGTCACCGAACAGATTTCTCTGACCAAAACCGGTGACTGCTTTTCCTGACTGCAGATACAGACAGGGAATCAATAATTTATCTGCCATGGCTGAATTTCCTCCTTATGCAAGACTTCCCTTAGTAGAAAGTACGTCTGTAATACGCGGATCAAAAGAAACCGCCTGATCCAGAGCTTTTGCAAAGTTTTTGAACATTGCTTCTGCGACATGGTGACTGTTGCCACCGGTAAGAACTTTGATATGCAGATTCATTCCACAGGAATAAGAAATGGCATAGAAAAATTCTTTTACCATTTCGGTGGACATATCTCCGATTTTTTCAGATGTAAATTCTGCATCCCATGAAAAATAAGGGCGTCCGGATAAATCAATAGCACACAGCACCAGAACTTCATCCATAGGCAGAATACAGCTTCCGTAGCGGCGGATGCCTTTTTTGTCCCCAATGGTCTCTTTGATCGCGGAACCAAGCACAATACCGGTATCTTCGATCGTGTGATGATCGTCTACCTGGAGGTCACCGTGTACCCGTATGGCCAGGTCAAAAAGTCCGTGGCGGGTAAAACCATCCAGCATATGATCAAAAAATCCGACACCGGTCTCAATATCTGAGTAACCGGTTCCGTCGAGATTTAGTTTTAATTTGATTTCAGTTTCTTTGGTGTTTCGTTCTACAGAAGCTTCTCTTGCCATGGCTTCTCCTCCTACTGTTCTTCGTCTTCGAACCGTACCGCAATGGAATTTGCGTGTGCGGTCAGCTGTTCGGATGTAGCAAACTGTTCGATATCTTTGTGAATCTTACGCAGTGCCTCTCTTGAATAATATACGATGCTTGACTTCTTGACAAAATCGTCTACGGAAAGTGCGGAGAAAAATTTTGCTGTTCCGTTTGTCGGAAGGACGTGGTTTGGTCCTGCAAAATAATCACCGAGAGGTTCAGAACTGTTTTCTCCGATAAAGATGGCACCTGCATTACGTACTTTCATCATAACTTCAAACGGATTTGCAGTCACGATCTCCATATGTTCAGAAGCAATGGCATTTGCTGCATCAATTGCCTCGTCCATGTCTTCGGCAATCAGGATATAGCCAAAATTGTCGAGAGATTTCTGGATAATCTCTTTTCGGGAAAGAACTTTGACAAAACCATCAACTTCTTCGCTGACTTTTGCCGCAAATTCTTTGCTTGTGGTAATCAGGATTGCGGAAGCAAGTTCGTCGTGTTCTGCCTGAGAAAGAAGGTCTGCAGCTACATATTTCGGATTAGCAGTTTCATCGGCAAGAACAAGAATCTCACTTGGTCCTGCAATGGAATCAATGCTGACATATCCATATACGGCTTTTTTGGCGAGAGCAACAAAAATATTGCCAGGTCCTACGATCTTGTCAACTTTCGGGATACTTTCTGTACCGTAGGCAAGAGCACCGATCGCCTGTGCACCGCCGACTTTGTAGATCTCATCAGCACCGGCTTCTTTTGCGGCAACAAGTGTGGACGGATTTACGTTACCGTCTTTTCCCGGTGGTGTGGTCATAACGATCTGATCAACACCTGCAACTTTGGCAGGTACGATGTTCATAAGAACGGAGGAAGGATATACTGCCTTGCCACCCGGTACATATACACCGACTCTTTCAAGGGCAGTTACTTTCTGACCGAGCATGGTTCCGTTTGTTTCGCTGGTAAACCAGCTGTTCTGTCTCTGCTTTTCGTGATAGCTTCTGATATTGACAAGTGCTTTACGGATGACATCGATCAGCACCGGATCCACAGCTTCATAAGCTTCTTTGATCTCTTCTTCGGTGACTTTGATCGTATCTGCGGTAATTTCAGTTTTGTCAAATTCTTTAGTATAGGCAAAAAGGGCGGAATCACCTTCTGTTTTTACTTTGTGAAGAATCTCATCAACGGCAGATTCGAATTTGCCGTAGTTATTTGGGCTTCGTTTCAGGAGATTTTCCAGAATATCTTTTGTACTTTCTTTTGTAAGTGCTACTGTACGCATTGTGCTCATCCCTTCTGTTTTTATTTATCAATTACATTTCGAAGATCACGGATCAGATTGCGGATTCGTTCATCTTCCATTTTCATGCTGACTTGATTGACAACCATTCTTGCAGAAAGCGAGCAGACTTCTTCGAGAACATTCAATCCGTTTTCACGGAGTGTGCTTCCTGTTTCTACAATGTCGACGATCACTTCGGACAGTCCGACAATCGGAGCAAGTTCGATGGAACCGTTCAGTTTGATGATTTCTACGGTCTGATGTTTTTTGTTATAGAAATAATCTTTTGCAATATTCGGATATTTGGTTGCCACGCGGATCAGCTGATTATTCTGCAGAAGTTCACGGGCGCTTTCCGGTCCGCAGACGCACATACGGCATTTTCCGAAACCGAGATCCATGACTTCATACATTTTGCGTCCTTCTTCAAGGATGATATCTTTGCCGGTAACGCCGATATCAGCGGCACCGTACTCAACATAGGTAGGTACGTCAGGACCTTTTGCCAGGAAAAAACGTAATTTCAGTTCTTCGTTGACAAAAATA
>OGCQ01004876.1_pt1 | contig 10419 bp, 8 predicted proteins | sample 1570161 | NCBI WGS metagenome assembly OGCQ01 (sample SAMEA4384402, study PRJEB24528) | human gut metagenome
CAAAGCAGGTGCTGAATGATGCACTTGGTTTATCCGGCAGCAGTGGAGAAGACAGTTTTAACCGCGGTATGATCTATATGGATCTTCAGGATGATACCAATGCCTCTGACATGCTGAACAAATCCTATGACAAGGGGTATAAGGCGGCATTGCTGGGGCTTGGCGAGATTGCCATGAACCAGAAGGATTATGATACAGCACTTGAAGAGTATACGCGCTTTTTTGATGAGGCGGATGTCAAGAGTCTGGATGCGTCACTGGCAGCTAAGGCATATAATGAATATGCCGTATGTCTGTTGGCAAAGGGTGATTATGAGAATGCAGCTAAGGCCTGTGAGAGCGGTCTTACCTATAATGATCGGGAATCAGATGAAGCTTTATCTTTTAACTTGATCATTGCTTATGAACATCTGGAGAAATGGGAAGATGCTTATAATACGGCGAAGGCTTACGCCAGTAAGTATCCGGACGATGCCAATGGTCAGAAAGAGTACCTGTTCCTCCAGAGCCGTGTGACGCAGTAGCAGCCTGCGAACCTTATCATATAGTTTGAGAAATAGGAGAATTTATGGCAGATTTTTATGAGAATAAACAGGCAACAGAAGAAGTCATTCTTGTGGGTGTTGCTCTGGGAGAGACATCGGTGACGGATGAGTCACTGGATGAGCTGGAAGAACTGGCGAAGACAGCCGGGGCAGTGACTGTGGGAAGACTGATCCAGAATAGAGAGATGATTCATCCGGGGACCTATCTCGGCAAGGGTAAGCTGGAGGAATTGGCACAGTTGATTACTGAGACACATGCAACAGGTATCATCTGTGATGATGAGTTATCACCGGCGCAGATGGCCAATATGGAGGATGTGCTGGATATCAAGGTGATGGATCGTACATTGCTGATCCTGGATATTTTTGCCCAACGGGCCACAACACGTGAGGGTAAGATTCAAGTAGAGCTGGCCCAGCTGCGTTACAGAGCCACCCGTCTGGTGGGCATGAGAAATTCACTTTCACGTCTTGGCGGCGGTATCGGTACAAGAGGCCCCGGTGAGAAAAAACTGGAAGTGGACCGACGATTGATCAGAGAACGTATTTCACAGCTCAAACGGGAGTTGGAAGATGTGAAGCGGCACCGTGAAGTAGCAAGACAGCAGCGTCAGAGGAATCAGATCCCGGTGGCTGCCATTGTTGGTTATACCAATGCCGGTAAGTCTACACTTCTGAACAGACTGACAGGTGCCGGTGTTCTTGAGGAGGACAAGCTTTTTGCCACCCTTGATCCGACAACAAGGAATCTGACACTGGATGACGGGCAGGAACTGCTGCTGACAGATACCGTCGGTTTTATTCATAAGCTGCCGCATCATCTGGTAGATGCATTCAGAAGTACACTGGAGGAGGCGAAGTACGCCGATATTCTGATCCATATGGTAGATGCCTCCAATCCTCAGGCAGAGATGCATATGCACGTTGTGTATGAGACCCTGGCGGCATTGGATATTAAGGACAAGAAGATTATCACAGTGTTTAACAAATCGGATCTGATCCGGGATCAGGAAAGTCTTGTCAGTCTGAAGGATTTCAGGGCTGACTATACAGTGACAGCTTCGGTGAAGCAGGGAACAGGACTGGATGCGCTGCTTTCGACAGTGCAGACGATTCTGAGAGCGAATAAGCTGCTGATTGAGAGGGTCTTTGATTATGCCCATGCGGGTGAGATCGCGGTGATCCGAAAGTATGGTCAGCTTCTGGAGGAACGTTATCAGGAAGACGGCATTTATGTGAAAGCCTATATTCCAAAGGATATTTATGCACGGCTGAGCTTTTAAGGCTCAGCCCTTGCTTTATGAACAGAACAGGTGCGTCTGCTGTAATGACTGATTATGCGTCAGACACGGTGGGTCGACATGCAAAAGGATTAAAAGGAGAAGAAAGAGGTATGATAAAGATTTTTATTGGCGCAATTCTGGCGCTGCTTGATTTTACAGTTACAAATGGTAGTATGAGATTCGGAATCCTGCCGGACTTCATTGGGTGTTTTTTACTTTATCTTGGTTTTAAGGATATCATGGCTGCTTATCCGAAGACATGCCAACGACTGGCGACAGCAAGGACAACGCTGCTTGTATTGACCGTTTATTCGGCAATTCTTTATGTGATGGCGTTGACAGGGATCGGTGCGGATATTGCCTGGCTTGAGACGGCTTTATCTCTGATTTATTATGTGGTACTTTTTTATGTGCTTTATCTGTTCCTGCAGTCTTTATATGAGATTGAGACGGATGTATCCGGTGATTTGAAGCTGGAGAAATTCAAGAGATGGTGGTGCTATATGAGCCTGTTTCAGGTGCTGATCTGTGTTTTGATCCTGGTACTTTGCTTTAGATCTGCTTCAGTGGAAATCTTGTTTGCTTATTATGTATGTGCGGTTATGGCACTTGTGTGCGAAGTCCTTTATCTGGCTCGCTTAAATGGTGTTATAAATACCTTGCAGCGCAGGCATTAGGAGGCAATGAATGTACAGAATATTGATTGTGGAAGATGATGCCGGCATTGCTGAAGCGGTCAGCGAGCAGGCGAAAATGTGGAATTTTGAAACACACAGTGTGACAAATTTCAGAAATGTCATGGCAGAATTTGCGGAATTTGATCCGCATCTTGTATTGATGGATATCGGTCTGCCTTTTTTCAACGGTTATTACTGGTGCGGTGAGATCCGAAAGGTCTCACGCGTACCGGTAATTTTTATATCCTCTGCTTCGGACAACATGAATATAGTTATGGCCATGAATATGGGCGGTGATGATTTTATTGCTAAACCCTTTGACCAGACGGTGCTGATTGCCAAAATGCAGGCGATGCTTCGAAGAACCTATGATTTTGCAAAGACAGAGCATGTTCTGCAATGCCGGGAGGCGGTTCTTAATGTAGATGATCACTCACTGACTTACAGGGGCGAACAAATTGCTTTATCCCGCAATGAATATGGTATTTTAAAAATCCTTATGGAGAACGCAGGTAAGATTGTCAGCCGGGAACGTTTGATGGAACGGCTTTGGGAAACGGACAGTTTTATTGATGACAACACGCTGACAGTGAATGTGAACCGTCTCAGGAAGAAGCTGGAGGGAGCCGGGATGAGAGATTTTATTACAACAAAATTCGGTGTGGGTTATGTGATTTTTTCGGATGAGAAAGGGCAGGAATGATGGAAGAAAAAATCAATTTTGTGAAGTGGCTGGGACAAAAGAAAAGTCTGTTCCTGAAAGAGGGACTTTTTGCGATTATATTTTTTGTGACTTTTGCTTTGTATCATCTGCCCCTTGTTGCGATTTTTTATCCGGTGTTGCTCTGCTTTGTTACAGGGATGCTTTTTCTTGTATGGGATTACAGAAAGTTTGCAGTAAGGCATGAAAGGCTGCAGCAATTGTCGGCGATGCCTTTTGATGTGATGACGGATTTCCCGGAATCGGTAAGTGTGCTGGAGACGGATTATCAGCAGATCATTGTTCAACTTCAGGAAGGACAGCGCAGGATGAAGGATAAGATGTCTTTTCAATATCAGGATATGATGGACTATTATACTGTCTGGGCACATCAGATCAAAACACCGATTGCAGCTATGCGGCTGACTTTGCAGAATACAGATTCATCCTTTTCAAGAAAGCTTTCTGTGGAGCTTGCCAGGGTGGAGCAGTACGTGGATATGGTATTGTGTTATCTCAGATTGGACACAGATACCAGGGATTATGTTATTGCTGTTTATGATCTGGACGATATCCTGCGGCAGGCATTGCGCAAATTTGCGGGGCAGTTTATCGGCAAAAAGATTCATTTGAATTATCAGCCGCTGAATGCACAGGTCATGACGGACGAGAAATGGCTGCTTTTTGTTATTGAACAGATACTTTCAAATGCACTGAAGTATACACAGCAGGGCTGTGTGTCCATTTATCTGGAATCACCGAAGATACTGTGTATCCGTGATACGGGTATGGGGATTGCAGCGGAGGATCTGCCGAGAATTTTCGAGAAGGGGTATACCGGGTATAACGGCCGAACGGATAAAAAAGCCAGCGGACTGGGGCTTTATCTTTGTGCCAGAATCTGCCGTAACCTGGGCCATGGTATTTCGGCTGAATCGGAACCGGATAAAGGGACTGTGATCAAATTGAATCTGAATACAGCGGAGCGTATGTTTGAGTAGAAAACGAACAGCACTTCTTACAAAAGTGTAAGAAGTCTGTAAGGCCATTCGATGGAGCGGATGAAAAGAGTTTGATACAATAATCCTGTCAAAAGAAATGAACAAGTCATTCAATCAGACAGGAGGATTTTAAATATGAGTATTTTGGAAGTAAAAGGGCTGAAAAAGACCTATACCACCCGTTTTGGCGGTAATCAGGTACAGGCACTGAAAAATGTGTCCTTTAGTGTGGAAGAGGGAGAATATGTGGCCATCATGGGTGAGTCCGGTTCCGGTAAGACAACATTGTTGAACATTCTTGCGGCACTGGACAAACCAACAGGCGGCACTGTATTGTTAGACAGCAGGAATCTTGCAGAAATCAAGGAATCTGCTATGGCACAATTTCGCCGTGATAATCTGGGATTCGTTTTTCAAGATTTTAATCTGTTGGACACATTTTCTCTGGAGGATAATATTTATCTGCCGCTGGTCCTTGCAGGCAAGAATTACAGAGAGATGCATAAGCGTCTGGAGCCTATTGCAAAACAATTGGGCATCACACAGCTTTTAAAGAAATATCCTTATGAGGTGTCCGGCGGTCAGAAGCAGCGTGCGGCGGTAGCCAGAGCACTGATCACACATCCGAAGCTGATCCTTGCGGATGAGCCAACAGGAGCATTGGATTCCAAGTCCTCGGATGAGTTGCTGGATCTTTTCTCAGCAATCAATCAGGATAAACAGACCATCGTCATGGTAACACATTCTGTCAAAGCGGCCAGTCATGCGGGCAGAGTTTTATTTATCAAAGACGGTGAGGTTTTTCATCAGATTTATAAGGGACATCATACACGTCAGGAATTGTATCAAAAGATTTCCGATACGCTGACTCTTCTTACGACAGGCGGTGATCGGGCATGAGAAAATCTTTTTATCCGAAAATGGCCTGGTCAGGCATCAGCCATAACAGAAAACTCTATATTCCCTATTTTTTTACATGTATTGCCATGGTCATGATGTTTTATATTATTGACGCACTGAGTGTCAGTAGTGTTCTGGTCCGGATCCGGGGCGGAGAAACAATGCAGAGCATGCTGAATTTTGGGAAATGGATCATCGGTCTATTTACATTGATTTTCCTTTTTTATACAAATTCGTTTTTAAATAAACGGCGAAGCAGAGAATATGGTTTGTACAATGTCCTTGGTATGGATAAACGCAATCTGGCACATATTCATTTCTGGGAAACAGCCATTATTGCAGGTATTTCCCTTGCAGCGGGGCTTATATTCGGGATTGTTTTTTCAAAACTTGCAGAATTGTGGATGGTGAATATTCTGAATGGTCAGACGGATTTCAAGCTGAGAATTGAAGGTTCAGCCATCAGAGAAACTATTCTGGTTTTTCTTGTTATTTTTATTCTGATTCTGTTGAGTGCTTTAAGAAAAATGACCATGGCCAGTCCAATGGAATTGCTGAGAAGCGAACATACCGGTGAAAAACCGCCGAAGGGCAATTGGTTACTGGCGTTGGTTGGTGTTGTGGTGCTTGCCATTGCTTATGGTCTGGCGGTAACAATCGAAGACCCGGTTGTGGCTTTGGCATGGTTTTTTGCTGCGGTTATTCTTGTTATCGTAGCAACGTATATGCTTTTTATTGCCGGATCAGTAACCCTTTGCCGGATTTTGCAGAAGAATAAAGGTTTTTATTATAGGAAACAACACTTTATATCTATTGCCTCAATGAGTTATCGTATGAAGCGAAATGGCGCCGGTCTGGCTTCCATCTGTGTACTGAGCACTATGGTGCTGGTGATGCTTTCATCAACCATCTGTCTTTATGCTGGAGTAGAGAGCATTATGCGTGAGCGTTATCCGAGAGACTTGTCCTATGAGGTTCATGTCAGTGCACCAAAATATCTGAATGAAGAAAGTGAGGCTAATTGGCGTCAGCTAATGGAAGAGACGCTTCATGAAAGCCATCTGACAGCTTCCGATGTTCTGGAATATACATCCGCTTTTTTTTATGGGAAGCTTGAAGGTCATAATTTCAGAATGAAAGATGAGTTGATGGATATGGAAACGAATGAATCAACAGCTTTCAATGTCGATGAAGTTTATGTGGCGCCGCTCAGTGTATATAATCATGTGACCGGGGAAAAAGAGACACTCGATGCGGGTGAAGCGCTTGTTGCTGTGTATGGCGGCTCTTATGAAAATAATACAGACATATTATCCATTCACAATGACATTCAGTTGAATGTAAAAAAGGTAATTTCAAATTTTAAGGCGATTCATATGGATGGTTCAGTATCAACGAAGGTTTACTATATTTTTGTGCCGGATTTTGATGAGGTGGCAGAAAAACTGGCTCAGTATAATATGGCTCAGTATACGACAGAAAATATGGAAAACGTCTATTTTAAATGCTATTACGGCTGTAATTTAGATGGCAGTGATGACGCACAGATGGCTGCAGAGGGTATATTAAATAATAAATTTGCCGCCCTTAATGCATCACAGCAGGAAGGTATTGATTATGTCAGTTATGAAAGCTATGCCTTTAATAAAGAGAGCTTTTACGGTACATTTGGCGGATTGCTGGTACTTGGCATTCTGCTCGGAATTGTTTTTGTCTTTGCGGCTATACTGATTATGTATTACAAGCAGGTGACGGAAGGGTATGAGGATCAGTCGGGATTCGTCGTTATGCAGAAAGTCGGCATGACGAAGAAAGATATCCGGCAGAGTATAAATTCACAGATATTGATTGTTTTCTTTGCGCCGCTTCTGCTGGCAGGTTTGCATTTGCTGTTTGCTTTCCCGATGATTTCTAAATTGCTGTTGTTGTTTGGGTTGAATCGGACACAGTTTCTGGCAATGGTGGCACTGGGATGCTATCTGATGTTTGCAGTGTTCTATATTATCGTTTACAAAATGACATCCGGAGTTTATTATCGGATTGTAAGTGTCAATAACAAGTAAATTTGGTGGCGTGTGTTCTGTTTTGGACACACGCTTGTTACTTGGCAGATGGTTCATTTCATGTTATCATAAAGAAAGTAAATATCTATGAAGCTATGAAAACTGAGACTAAAAATCGAAAGGGTGGATGGCATATGGCAGCATTGAAGAAGCTTCCAATTGGAATTGAAAATTTTGAAGAAATGCGGCGTGAAGGTTTCTACTATGTGGATAAAACCAGATTGATTGAACAATTGCTGGCACAGTGGACAAAAGTGAATCTGTTTACCCGGCCGAGACGTTTTGGCAAGTCTCTCAACATGAGTATGTTTCAGAGCTTTTTTGAGATAGGCAGAGACCAAACACTATTTGATGATTTATACATTTCAGGGAATCATGCATTATGTGAGGCCTATCAGGGAAAGTTTCCGGTCGTATCTTTGAGTCTGAAAGGCATTAATGGTACAACATATGAAGAAGCCAGGAGATTTCTTGTGAAAACCATTAATGAAGAAGCCCGCAGATTGTCTTTGCTTTCGAGCAGTGAGAACCTGGACGAAGCGGACCTGGAATTATTTGATCAGCTAAGGAGAAAAGATATGACAAATGATTCTTTGGTGTACAGTATTCGAGAACTCACAGAACTGTTGGAAAAGCATTACGGTGAAAAAGTGATTGTTCTTATTGATGAGTATGACGTACCATTAGCCAAGGCCAATGAAAACGGCTACTACGATGAGATGGTATTGCTGCTTCGCAACTTGTTTGAAAATGGACTGAAAACAAATAACAGTCTGAAGTTTGCAATTTTAACAGGCTGTCTGCGTGTTGCTAAAGAAAGTATTTTCACCGGTCTTAATAATTTTAAAATCGATTCAATTACTGATAAAAGCTTTGATGAGACGTTTGGATTTACAGATACAGAAGTTAAAGCGCTGCTACACTATTATGGTCAGGATGTGCATTATGAGACGCTCAAAGAGTGGTATGATGGTTATCGTTTTGGCTCTGCAGATGTGTATTGCCCATGGGATGTGATTAATTATTGCAGTGATCATCGGGCAGATGATAATCTGGCACCGAAAAATTATTGGGCGAATACAAGCGGCAACAATGTAATCAGCCATTTCATTGACAGTATCAATGAACCGCAGAAGTTGACAAAAATAGAACTGGAACGACTGGTGAATGGTGGGATGGTGCAAAAAGAAATCAATGAAGAACTCACCTACAAAGAACTGTATTCTTCCATAGACAATTTATGGAGTACGCTTTTTATGACAGGTTATTTAACACAGCGTGGAGAACCCGATGGAAACAGATATCATCTGGTGATTCCGAATATGGAAATCCGAAATATTATTACGACACATATTCTGAAAATGTTCAAAGAAAGTATTAAGAATGATGGAGAGAGTGTGAATATCTTTTGTTGTGCGCTGCTTAATCAAAAGCCGGAAATAGTTGAACGATGTTTTACTGAATACATGAGGAAAACCATTAGCATCAGGGATACTTTTGTACAAAAACCAACAAAGGAGAATTTCTATCATGGTCTTTTACTTGGAATTCTTGGTTATAAAGAAAACTGGTCGGTTTCATCAAATCGGGAATCAGGAGATGGCTTTGCGGACATTTTGATTCAGATTGAGGATGAGAATGTGGGGATTGTGATTGAAGTGAAGTATGCAGAAGATGGAAATCTGGAAAAGGCATGCGAGAACGCGTTGAATCAGATTGTTGATAGAAGATATGCTGAAGCATTAGAGCAAGAAGACATTCACACAATTTTGAAGTATGGCATTGCGTGTTATAAGAAGAAATGCAGAGTTGTCATGGCTATTGCAGAAATATAGAGAATGATAGGATTGTATGATGGAAAAGCAAGCAAAAAGAAATAAAGCCTTTTATCATCTTCCGGGATTGTTTGAATTTTATGAGTTGTATCGTGCCTTTTTGCCGTTATTTAGGGAACACAGAGAATATTTTTATGATTGGTGTGAGATAGGCTCTATCTACGGCGCACCATTGGATTGCATCTGGGGCGGTGGTCGTGTGGAGGATGAGGATTGTCATCCGCGGGATGTGTTAGCTCTGATGCAGAAATATGGTATTTCGGCAAGGCTGACCTTCAGTAATTCTCTGTTAAGGGAAGAGCATCTTTCAGATAAGAAATGTAATGCTCTATGTGGATTGTTTTCAGAGAACAAGGGCATACAGAATGGCGTGATTATTCATTCTGATTTGCTGCTGAATTATTTGAAAGAGAAATATCCAGAATTGTATTTTGTTTCTTCGACCACAAAGGTACTGACGGATTTTGAAGCTTTTCGGAATGAAGTCAAACGGGATGATTTTCGCTATGTGGTGCCGGATTTCCGCTTGAATAAGGCGCTGGATCAATGGGATACGTTACCACAGTCGGAGAAAGACAAGGTAGAATTTCTCTGCAACGAATGCTGCTGGCCCGGCTGCCGGGACCGCAAACGCTGTTACGAGATCGTCAGCCGCAAAAATCTCGGAGAAGACGTGGAGCATGCCTGCCAGGCCCCGAATGCCACTGAGGGTTATCGCTTTTCCAAAGCCATGAAAAATCCGGCCTTTATCAGCATCGACGACATCCGTACGATTTACCTTCCCCGGGGCTTTTCTCATTTCAAAATCGAAGGCCGGAGCCTGGGCAGCGCCCTGATTCTGGAATTTCTGCTTTATTATATGACGAAGCCGGAGCACCAGTTGGAGGCGCGGGAAGAGATTTATCTGGATAATATGCTGGATCTGTTTTAATAAAAAATGGATTTTAAGATAAAGCATAAAATGAAACAAAAGAGGTTATACATGGATACATTTGTAATGCTGGAGGAACTGCTGGAGCAGGATCAATTTGAGTTATTGCCATCAAAAGAATGCGATACAGAACGCCGGTTAGTTTATCTGATGAACGACGCGGTGGAGAGCTTTCTGGTATTTGAACAAGCAAGAATAACAGGAGTGTATCAGAAAGAGTACGAAGGAGATGTAGAGGCGTCACTTTCAATACATCAGAATCCCGACACAGAGAAGGAAGAATTTGTATTGGTGGTTTATCAAGGTGACACCGTATGTACTTTGTTCTTTGCAGATATTGTTTTAGAGACACATTTGTATGATTATGGAAAGGTTGGTCATTTCTGGGTAGAAGGATATGAATACCTTCGTCAGCTAGAATACAGACTTGCGATTTTAAGAGACAAACGAGATTATCTGGGAGAAGTGTACTGTAATGCGGCAG
>OGCQ01004880.1_pt1 | contig 10409 bp, 7 predicted proteins | sample 1570161 | NCBI WGS metagenome assembly OGCQ01 (sample SAMEA4384402, study PRJEB24528) | human gut metagenome
ATAAGGCCAAGGAGATTCTTGCCTACGAGCTGACGCAGATGGTCCACGGCGAGGAAGAGGCGAAGAAGGCGGAGGCCAGCGCAAAGGCCCTCTTCGGCGGCAGCGGCAGCAGCGAGAATATGCCGTCGACCGAGCTGGCGGACGATGACTTCACTGACGGTAAGATCGACACCCTGACGCTGCTCGTCAAGTGCGGCCTTGCCGCATCCAAGGGCGAGGGCCGCCGTCTCGTGCAGCAGGGCGGCATCAGCGTCAACGACGAGAAGGTCACGGATTTCGCGACTGCGTTTGAAAAGGCAGTCTTTGCAGGCGACGGCGCGATCATCCGCAAGGGCAAGAAGGTCTTCCATAAGGCGCTTGTGAAATAAAACTTATGTCAACCGCCCGGAACACTCCGGGCGGTATGCACAAAGCAAATTCAAAAACGCCGCAGGATTTTGTAGCTTTCACAGTTGACTTTGTGCATTTAAAGCAGTATAGTAGCAAACATAAAAAGCCGGACAGTACGGCAGAAGGGAGTTCATTATGATGCAGATCCGTTCCAACGATTTCATTATGAATATGAGCTTCCGCTTTACCATGGCCCGCGAGCTGTTTGCGGGCCTCTATTACCGTACCCAAAATGAGAAGCTGTCCGTATAAGGCCGGTGTTTTCTTCGTAAGTAAGAAGGAGGCTCTGTTCCGCGGACAGAGCCTCCTTTTTGTTTTAAACAATTAACTGTTATCAGAGAAAAGGAGCAATTTATCATGAAAAAGATTCTTGCAATGCTTCTGGCGCTCGTGATGGTCCTGAGCCTGGCCGCCTGCGCCTCCACACAGCCCGCAGCTGAGCCTGCGGCCTCCTCCGACGCACCCGCCGAGAGCGGAAAGACCTACACCGTCGGCGTCTGCCAGCTCGTGCAGCATGAGGCGCTCGATGCCGCAACGCAGGGCTTCGTCGACGCACTGAAAGAAGCGCTCGGCGACGCCGTGACCATCGACGTGCAGAATGCCTCCGGCGATTCCGTCAACTGCGGCACTATCGTCAACGGCTTTGTCGCCAAGGGCGTCGACCTCATCATGGCGAACGCCACTCCAGCCCTGACCGCTGCCGTCTCCGCCACGGCTGATATTCCCATCCTCGGCACGTCCATCACGGCCTACGGCGTTGCACTCGACATCGACGATTTTAGCGGCACGGTCGGCGGCAACGTCTCCGGCACGTCCGATCTGGCCGACCTGCAAAAACAGGCCCAGATGATCCTCGACTGGTTCCCCGAGACAAAGACGGTCGGCCTGCTGTTCTGCTCCGCCGAGCCGAACTCCCGCTACCAGATCGACGAGGTGCGCAAGGCGCTCGAGGCCCAGGGCGTGACCTGCGAGGAATTCGCCTTCACCGACAGTAACGACGTTTCCTCCGTCACCCAGAAGGCTGCTGATTTCTCCGACGTCGTCTACATCCCGACCGACAACACCGCCGCTTCCAACACCGAGGCGATCGCAAACGTTCTGATTCCCGCCGGTGTTCCCGCGATCTGCGGCGAAGAGGGCCTCTGCCGCGGCTGCGGCGTGGCGACGCTGTCCATCAGCTACTATGATCTCGGCGTGACCACCGGCAAGATGGCCGCGAAGATCCTGAAGGGCGAGGCCAATATCTCCGAAATGCCCGTCGAATACACCGACGCGACCCCGAAGTACAACGCCTCCATCTGCGACCAGCTCGGCATTACCCCGCTGGACGGCTATGAGGCCATTGACGGCTGATTTCAGCCAGCCGGTCATGGACATATGCCCATGACCGGCCCTGTATGAAACACTGTTTGCCCCTGCAATCGGCCGATAACCGGTTTTCTTTGCCGGTCGATTGCAGGCGCAGACCAAGAAGGAGAATGACTATGAATTTCCTTTCCGCGCTACTAAACTCGCTGCCCGGTGCAGCAGCGCAAGGCCTCATCTGGGGCCTGATGGCCATCGGCGTCTACATTACCTTCCGCATTCTCGATGTGGCCGACCTGACCGTCGACGGCTCCATCGCCACCGGCGGTGCGGCAGCTGTCATGCTGATCCGCGCGGGCATGAACCCGTGGCTGGCGCTGCTGTGTGCGTTTGTCTGTGGGATGCTCGCGGGCTTTGTCACGGGGATGTTCCACACCAAATGCGGCATTCCCGCGATCCTGTCCGGCATTCTGACGCAGCTTGCGCTTTACTCCATCAATCTTCGCATCATGGACAGCAAGGCCAATCAGGCCGTCGGCGTGGATAAATACCCGCTGATGGTGTCGCAGCGCTTTGTGCGTGACCTGAGTCTGAAAAATCCGCTGCCAGTGCTGCTTCTTTTCACATTCGGCGTGATCGCGCTTCTGTACTGGTTCTTCGGCACGGAGCGCGGCTGCGCCATCCGCGCCACCGGCGCGAATCAGAACATGGCCCGTGCACAGGGCATCAATACAAACGCGAACGTTGTATTTGGCCTCATGCTTTCGAACGGTCTTGTCGCCCTCTCTGGCGCGCTGCTCGCACAGTTTCAGGGCGCGGCGGATGTCAACATGGGCCGCGGCGCGATCGTCATTGGCCTTGCTGCCGTTATCATCGGCGAGGTCATCTTCGGCAAGCTGTTCACGAATTTCGGCCTCAAGCTTCTGGCCGTGTCCATCGGCGCTGTGATCTATTACTTTGTGCTCCAGATCGTGCTGCAGCTCGGCCTGAACACGAACGACCTCAAGCTCATCACGGCGCTGATCGTCGCGCTCTTCCTCGCCATTCCGTATTGGAAGGGAAAAATGTTCCATGGAAAAGCCAAAAAGGAGGAATCGCGCCATGCTTGAGCTTATCAATGTCTGCAAAACCTTCAACCCCGGTACGGTCAACGCCAAAACGGCGCTGAATGACCTGAATCTGACCCTGAACGACGGCGATTTCGTCACTGTCATCGGCGGCAACGGGGCAGGGAAGTCGACTATGCTGAACGCCATTGCGGGCTCGTTCCAGATCGACAGCGGCAAGATCGTCATTGACGGCACGGACGTCACCGGCCTGCCGGAGCATAAGCGTGCCGCGCTTCTCGGCCGCGTGTTTCAGGATCCCATGATGGGCACCGCGCCCACCATGCAGATCGAAGAAAACCTCGCCCTCGCCGCCCGCCGCGGGCAGCACCGAGGCCTGAAATGGGGCATCACAAAGGCGGAGCGCGCCGAGTACCAGAAGCGCCTGCATGCGCTCAATCTCGGCCTTGAGGAGCGCATGACCGCGAAGGTCGGTCTGCTCTCCGGCGGCCAGCGGCAGGCGCTGACGCTCCTGATGGCGGCGCTGCAGCAGCCGAAGCTGCTGCTTCTCGACGAGCACACCGCCGCGCTCGACCCGCGCACGGCAGCCAAGGTGCTTGACCTGTCTGACCGTATCGTGCAGGAGCACGGGCTGACCACGCTGATGATCACGCATAACATGAAAGACGCCATTGCCCATGGCAACCGCCTCATCATGATGGACGCCGGTCAGATCGTCGTGGACGTGTCCGGCGAAGAAAAGAAAAAGCTGACCGTCCCGGATCTTCTCGCCATGTTCTCCCGCGCCAGCGGCAGCGACGAAGCCAACGACAAAATGCTGCTGTCCTGAATATTACACCGTAGGGGCGGACGACTCTGTCCGCCCTCCCTTTTTTACTGTATGCCTCCCGCCGGCCCCTACGATCCAGCGCGGAGGTGCACCTGAATTCGCCGAAGATTTCTGTAGATCCTCTGCTTTCTGCGGGCCGACAGAGTCGTCGGCCCCTACAGAGATTCTGCGCGTTTAAGAAATACGCCCCGCCCCCACAGCATCCCGGCTGCGGAGGCGGTTTTTGCCCGGTTTTGCAGCGAAATACGGTTGAACTCCGGAGAAAAGCGCGCTATACTGTAAGCAGACAGATACAAGAAAAGGAGCCTGAACCATGAAACGAGTTGGAAGATGGACATGGATGCTGCTGACGCTGCTTCTGCTGCTGTGCACCACAGCGTTTGCAAAAACGATCGAGTGCGGCAGCATCGAACTTGAGCAGCCGGTAGAGGTGACGTTCGAAGATTACAATACGCTCCAGTATACCCTCACAGCGCCAATCGATGGCACGCGTGTAAAGGTCGAATGGCTGAGCGAAAACAAAAATGATGCTTGGTTGACTATCAATTATAGCAGTGCCTCTTCGACAGACGGAATCTTCACTTTAAAAAAAGAAAAAAATACGATCCAAGTGGGTCCAGCGTCGTCGAATTTGTTTCCGCTGACGGTTCGCTTTGCTCTGCATGAATACAGAAATGACGAGCAGGAACCCAATGATGTGATCCCGACCGAGTTGCACGACGGCGACAGCGTGAAGTTTGTGTTGGACGGCGGTGATACGGATTGCTTTACGATCACGACGGAAAAGCCCGGACAGGATATCGCCCTGACCTTCAGCGGGTTTAATTATGCGGATAGAACGGCATTCTCGTTGGTCTGGAACAGAGGTTGGGAAATTGAAAAGAATGGAACTGTTTTTCTGCATGCAGGCGAGCCGGGGGCATATCAATTTTCTCTTTATAAGTCGTGGAGCGGAGAAATATCGCGTTCCATGGAGATTCATCTGCTGGACGGCGATGAAAACGAACTGAACGACACGAAAGAGACTGCGACTCCGCTGCCAATCGGCACAGATGCGGCGTTCAGCATTGGCGGAATCGGCGATGAGGACTGGTTCAGCTTTGAAGCAGTGCCGGAGGAAGGACAGGCGAAACTCTATACGCTCCGTCTGTTGGATTTTGACTTTGAAAACCCGGAGATCGTCTGCTATGAGATCTACGCACCGGACGGAAATGTCGTTGTTCCTGAAACCGAGATCAGTTCCCGTCATGCGCGCGTCTTATCGTGCAGCCAGCAGGGGCAGTATGCCGTTAGACTATATCCGAAAGAGAAATATGATTATTATAGTGAGAAATATAATGTTTCAATCCAGCGCGCAGCGCTCCGCATCCGCGTGGAGGAGGGCGGCGATGACCCCTATGAAAGCAACGATACCTGGCTCGACGCAGCCTATATTGAGCCGGGCCAGCTGATTTCCCATGTTTTAAGCAGCGGTGATACGGATTGGTTCTGTTTCACAGTTTCGGAGGACTACATGACGGTTCACATTGTTTCCAACAGCGGCGGTTCTGCTGGTATCTATACTGGACAGGAACTTGCAGAATACGGAGACGATGCAAGCTGTATCTGGGGAGGAAATTCAAATTATAAAAGTTTTTCCAATCTCTATTGGAAACTCGGAGAAAAAGGACTGTACTACATTAAATTGATTGGCGGCTCCAGCGAAGCAATTCGTTCAACAACGATTTCACTGATTCCACCGGAAGCGATTGAGAACAATGATGCATGGAATCGTGCCACACCGCTTTATGAAGATGTCACGCAGGCATTTGATATCTCCGCATATAACGACACCGACTGGTTCTGCTTTACCGTACCAGAAGGTGCGCCGCAAACACTTTTGTTGAATTTCAATACAAAGACAGAATTGTTGAACACATCATACAGTGAATACGTTTACGTTAAACTCTATCCCAAAGCATATTTTGAGAATCAGGCTGGTATGATTGAGTCTGATGAAGTCAGATTTGGGCAAGAATGGAACCCGACGAGGTTCCAATGGAACTTAGATCCGGGCATTTATTACATGCAAGTAAAATCAAGAAATATGGAGACATCTTGGAATTGGGCGGATATACTGAAATTGAATGTTTGCTGGAAACTGATACCACGTTCCAGCAATAACTCGATTGCAGCTGCTGTGCCGCTGACAGAAAAGGTATGGCAGGACGTATGGCAGGATGGCTATTTCTCCATCGGCGAACACAAGGCCGACGAAGTCGTCCAGATTCAACGTGATGAAGGTGGAAACGAACCGAAAAGCAATATTTATGTCTATGATACTGACGGAAAAAGCATTGCAAGTTCTGGCTATGCCAGTTTCAGCTTCCAGATTCCCGCAGACGGAGTCTACTATCTCAGAGTGCCTGCATCAATAAAATTTTCTGAAAATGAACCCACACGCACAACGCGCATTCGTTACTATACCCATAATGACAAAATCGGAGCAGTGGAAAGCGTAACCATGCGCCCGAACGAATCCGTATTCCTTGATCTGTGGTTCAGTCCGGATGTAAGCTTTTCAGACAAATCCGAAGCAGAAAATCTGACATACAATTGGTCAACAGGATACCTGACTGCACCAAACACCCCGGAGGGGAGCGCAGATCTTGTCTTCTCCAACGGATACCCGGAAGGCGATGAAAAACGGGTCGAGGCGGTCACGCACGTTATCTGGTCGGAAAAGCTGCTGTCAGGCGTTTCAATTTCCAATGCGCCGCAGTCTCTTTCCGTCGGCAGCTCTGTGCAGCTGGAGGCAGCTGTAAGCCCGGAGGATTATAGCTGCCATATATCCTGGAAAAGCTCTGATACCTCCGTTCTCCGCGTGCTCTCCAACGGCAAGGTCGTCGCTGTTGGACAGGGAGAAGCGGTGATCACGGCGAGTGTTGGCGAATGCACTTCGTCTGTCACCATCACCGTCACCGGCGAACAGCCCGGTGAGTCCGGCCTGACCGGTGTCTCGCTCGACCGCTATACGCTGACGCTTTACGCCGGAGAAGAGGCCGAACAGCTGACCGCGACGCTGAAGCCCGAGGGCACAGAAGCGACCATCCGCTGGACGTCCAGCAACCAGACCGCCGCGACCGTCAGTCAGGACGGCAAGGTCACGCCGCTTTCTGCGGGCGTTACCGTCGTAACGGCGGCAGCGGGGGACTACCGCGCCAGCTGCATCGTGACTGTCCAGCCAAAACGCGTCCGCGTGACCGGCATCCGGTTTGACGAGCCGACGCATACGCTCATGATGGGCAGCACCGTCACGCTCCAGCCCATCATCGCCCCGGACGACGCGACCGTCAAAAACCTGACCTGGGTAAGCAGCGACGAGCAGACCGCGACCGTCTCCCGCACGGGTATCGTAACGGCTCTGTCCGTCGGCGAAACGACCATCACCGCCACAACGGTCGACGGCGGCTATTCCGCAGAGATCAAGATCATCGTCACCGCTGCCGCCCAGCTGGGCGACGTAAACGGCGACGGCTATATCGACGCGGCCGACGCACTGCTCTGCCTGCGCGCCTCCGTGGGTCTCATTACGCTCACGCCGGAGCAGGAAGCCGCTGCGGACGTCAACCACGACGGTCTGATCGACGCGGGCGACGCGATCCTGATCCTGCGCTACGATGCAAGACTCATCCCGAGCCTCAACTGACGGGGGCCGCGCCATGAAAAAAAGACTTTTCCCACTGCTCCTCGTCCTGACGCTCCTGCTCACCCTCTGCACGCCCTTCGCACAGGCCGAGGGCCGCACACTCTCGATCACCTCGGCCAGCGGCCGCGCAGGCGAGACAGTCTCGGTGCAGGTGCGCCTGACCGGCAGCGTGTACAGCGGCAGATTTGAGCTTGCGTATGACGCGGCTGAGCTTGAGCTGCTCCAATGGAGCGGCGCAGACGGCGCAATGTGCGTCTTCAACCACGAACAGCCCGGTCTGCTGCTCGTGACATTCGTGTCGACGACTGCACTGGAAAACACCAGCCTTTGCACGCTGCAATTCCGCGTTTCTGCGGCGACGCCGGAAACTGGCAGCGCCCTCACGCTGAAAAGCATCCGCCTGTATGACGAAACCGGCACGTCCGTCCCGGCAACTGCCGAAAAGGGAAGCATTTCCCGCAGCACCGCCCGCCTGACACTCAGCCGTGAACAGACAGTGGAGAGCCGCTCTGTCCGCATGACGGTCAGGCTGGAAGGGGAGTTATCCCCGGCAGGCGGAAATTTCACCCTGCAATATGACCCGGACTGCCTGCAGCTGACCTCGGTTCTGAAGCTGCACCCGGCCGTCGAGCTTCTGACATGGAACGAGCCGCAGCCCGGTATGGTGCACGTCAGCTTCAGCGGCACGCAGCCGCTCTCTACAGGAGAGCTTTGCGCCGCCATGTTCCGCACCGTCGGAACGGCGGGGGATACGTCCGCCGTCACGCTGACGGACGTGCGTATGTACGACACAGACGGGAAATCGATTGACGCGTCCGCCGAAGACGGCAGCGTCGATGTGGTGCTCCCATCCGACCGTGCGCCAAAGCTCTGGGCTGTCGGCGGTGCGATCCAGCCGGACGGCTCTGCGGTCGTATCCGTTGTTTTACAGGGGCGCGGCATCGTCTGCGGCGGAAGCTTCACCCTGACCTACGACCAGTCGCTTTCCGTGCAGGCCGAGCCTTCCGGTACTTGTCAGATCAACGCTGAGCCCGGCAAGCTCCGCGCCAGCTTCGCCTCGGCTACGCCCGTCGCCGATCAAGTCAGCCTGCTGAAACTCACGATTCAGAACGCCGTTCCCGGCGCAATTGACCTGTCAAACGCGATCTTCCGCGACGACAGCGGCAGCCGCATCGCCGCCGCGGACGTGCGGCCCACGACGCTGAGTTACACCACTTCCGCTGCGGCCTTCGCCGGAACGCTGCGCGCCGACACGTCTGCCGGTCAGACGCAATATCTGCTGGACGTGGACGTGAGCGATATGCGCGCCGGGACCCCGGAGGCGCGAACGGAGTTTACCTGCCTGCTGGCGCTGTATGACAGCGACGGTCTGATGGAAGGCCTGTCCGTTCAGAAAATCGCCGCGTCGGATACCGGCGTAAACGAGCTGACGCTGACAGCCAGCGCGTCCAAGACACCCGCATATGCCAAAGTCTTTCTTCTTTCAGACGCGTCCGCCGGCCTTCCGCTCTGCGGCGCACTGCAGGCCGCGCTGGAACACAGATGAACCGCAGCGCGCGGACGGCGGAAACCGTCTCCGATGTGTACCTTGCGCTGATGCTGAGCGCATTTCTCCTCTGGACGGGGCCGGACGGCTACACCAAGATTCTGGAGGCCAAATACCGGCTGTTTTTGCTTCTGACGATCGTCTATTGCGCCGCTGCGGCGCTGTCTGCACTGCGGCAGATCAGAACGGTCTGCTTCTGCAAGCTGCTGCGTGCCGTCCGCCCGGCTGAATGGCTGATGCTGGGGTACGTGCTGTGCAGCCTGCTCTCGACGTTCCTTTCACCGTGGCGCGCTGACGCGTGGCTTGGTCTTTCACGGCGCGAGGGACTTTTGACGCTTGCGCTGTATGGCGCGGTCTTCCTGCTGCTGGGGCGGCTTGCGCGCCCGAAAGCATGGCTGCTTGACGTCTTCGGCGCGGCCATGAGCCTATGCTGCCTGCTGGCGCTCTGGCAGCTGGCGGGCGGAAACCCGCTTGGCCTGTACCCGAAGGGGCTGGCCTATTCCGATGCCGGAACCGCCTACAGCGGCGCATATCTCGGTACTATCGGCAATACAGACCTGCTGGCGGCTGTGATGTGCGTGGCCGTACCCGCATTTTTCTATGGCGCGTGGAAGCTCCGCCGCTGCTGGCTGCTTGTGCCGCTGACGCTGTGCGTGACTGTCAGCGTCAGGATGAATGTCTCCGCCGGACTGCTCGGTACTGCAGCCGGCCTTGTTCTGCCGCTTCCGCTGGCGCTGGACGAAAAAAAGCGCCGCGCAGCGACAATCATCATTAGAGGTGTCCTGCTTGCGGCGTTCCTCGCGGTATTCCTGCTTCCGGGACTGCCCGGAATGCTCGGTGAAGCGCACGCGCTTCTGCATGGCCGCGCGGAGGACGATTTTGGCTCCGGCCGGATCTATATCTGGAAAAACGTCTGGCAGGCAGTAAAGGAGCGACCGCTGTTCGGCGGCGGCCCGGATACGCTGTCCCGCCGTATTACGGCGTATTTTGAGCGGTACGACGAAGCCGGACACATTGTACGCCGTACTGGGATCGATACGGCGCACAACGAGTATCTGAACATCCTTGCAAATCAGGGCCTTTTCGCCCTGCTCTGCTGGCTGGGCGCGCTTGGCTGCTCCGCTGTCCGCTTTGTACGCAGGGCAGGGGAACGGCCCGCAGCTCTCATCTGTGGCAGCGCAGTGCTCGGGTACTGCGTGCAGGCGTTCTTCGGGATCTCCATGTGCCTGTCAACGCCGTTTTTCGTGATCGCATGGGCAATGCTCGAAACCCGGGAAAATTAAAGTGACCGCGCTGGCAGCGCCAGCGCGGTTTCTGCATATCGTGGAAGCCCTACTGTGCGCAGCGGTAGAAAACGGTTTTGGAATCAGACTAGAAAAATCCAGAAAGCAAAAAGAGCTATCTGACTTCCTTTGAAATCAGATAGCTCTTTTCTTGTGAATAATGAAATTCTGTTGCCAAATCGTTGCCGCGAGGGGCTTCAAGGCTAAAAAAGTCCAGTGTTTACGGGCTTTTTTTCGACCTGTGCAATCATTCCCACTCAAGTCTTGGGCTTTGATTTAGGGTTATAAAATGCACTCTTGA
>OGCQ01004887.1_pt1 | contig 10403 bp, 8 predicted proteins | sample 1570161 | NCBI WGS metagenome assembly OGCQ01 (sample SAMEA4384402, study PRJEB24528) | human gut metagenome
AATTAACAAAAAGGATATTTTCACTCTTGAAAATATCCTTTTTGTCTACAGTCTGTAGAGAGAAATATTACATTTCTCTCTCTTTATATTTAATTTTAAATATCTATGTGATATTATCTTATATAGAATAAATTTAATAGAAGGTGATTTAATGAATGATGGTAATTGTATAGGATTAACTGGAAAAATAATTACCAGAGAAGATAGAGATTACAATGAAAGCATTAAGGCTTGGAATAGAGCCATAAATAAGCATCCCTTTATTATAGTATATTGTTATACTGAAGAAGATGTTATAAATGCAATAAAGTGGTCTAGAGAAAACTCAAAGGAAATTAGAGTAAGATCGGGTGCACATAGTTATGAAGGATATTCTACTGGCGATGATGTAGTTGTAATAGATGTAAGTAATATTAATTATATCGATATCAATGAAGAAAAAGGATATGTAAAAATAGGTGGTGGTGTAAGAAATAGAGAAGCATATGAAGCATTAGGTAAGAAAGGATATCCTTTTCCAGGTGGAGGATGCCCAACAGTAGGTGTTCCAGGATTAATATTAGGTGGCGGATGGGGTTATTCAGCTAGATACCTAGGGTTAGCTTCTGATAGTTTACTTGAAGCAGAAATAATAAACTATAAGGGCCAAAAATTAATTGTAAATAGAAATCAAAATAAAGATTTATTTTGGGGTATTATGGGAAGTGGTGGATGTAATTTTGGAGTAATAACATCTATGACATTAAAGATAGAAAAAAAAGAAGAAATGGGAAGTTTAATATATATAAAATATCATAATGCAACACCTGATACTATATTAAAGGCTATTATAGAACTTCAAAAATTATTTAAGGTATTAGATAGAAAAATGAATTTAAAAACCGCTATATATAATTCTGATGGAATAGGTATAGGAGTTAAATTTACAGGCTTATTTTATGGAAACTCTATAAAAGCAAAAGAAATATTAAAACCAATAATAAATATTTCAGAGAATATTGAAGTAATTATTGAAGACAAAAGTATTTTAGAATGTAATAGATGGATTCAAGATAGTCATCCAGATTATGAAAAATATAAATCAACTGGAAGATTTATAAATAGAGATTTAAGCAAAGAAGAAATTGAAGAAATTATAAAAATTATTAGTAATCCAGCAAAAGGATTTAATTATACTGCAATATCTCTTTATGGAGCAGGTGGTGCAATAGCTGATGTGGACAAACTATCTACAGCTTATTATTATAGAGATGCAAAATTTATCCTAGGAATACAGTCAGTATGGGAAGAGGATATATATGCTGATATTAATAAAAATTGGGTAAAAGAAAATTTTATAATAATTAAAGATATAACTGAAGGCTCCTTTGTTAATTTCCCATTTGATGAATTAGATAATTTTGAAAAAGAGTATTATGGTGAAAATATAAATAAACTAAGAGAAATAAAAGCTAAGTATGATCCTTTTAATGTCTTTGATTATCCTCAAGCTATTAAAGGGAAAAGTTAAAGATTAAACTAAAGACATATATAATAAATGGTGTTATAATTGATAAAGATTATTGAATGAGGTGATAAATTGATTAATATAGCAGGTAAAGGCTGTGAAAGACTAGTTCCTACTGAAGAAAAAAAGCCTTTAGAGGAAATAGAACGTAGCCTTGTTAAGAAATATCGAAAACATATATGGACTAAGTTCGTAAGAGCTGTTAAAGATTATAAGCTTGTAGAAGAGGGAGATAAAATAGCTGTTGCTATTTCTGGAGGAAAGGATTCACTATTAATGGCGAAGTGTTTCCAAGAACTAAAGAAACATGGACAAATGAATTTTGAATTAGAATTTATTGCAATGGATCCAGGATATCATCCTCAAATTAAGGAGCTACTTATAGAAAATTGTGAGCATCTAGGAATACCAGTACATATATATGACGGAAAGGTATTTGAAGTTGTTGACAAGATGGCAAGAGATTATCCATGTTATCTTTGTGCAAGAATGAGAAGAGGATCTTTATATAATAAAGCTAAGGAACTTGGATGTAATAAATTAGCATTAGGACATCATTATAATGATGTAATTGAAACAACTCTTTTAAATGTGCTTTATGCTGGCAATTTTAAAACTATGTTACCTAAATTTAAATCAGCTAACTTTACAGAAATGGAGCTTATAAGACCATTATATTATGTAGAAGAAGAGTATATTAAGAGATTTACTAATAATGCAGGAATTTGGCCGTTAAACTGTGCCTGTATGGTAGCAGCAGAAAAAATAGGCAATAAGAGATATGAAATTAAGGAACTTATTAAGGAACTTAAGAAGAACTTTGATGGAGTAGAAAAATCTATATTTAAAGCTGCAGAAAATGTTAATTTAGATTCTATTCTAGGATGGGAAAAGGATGGAGTAAAAACTAAATATTTAGAAGTTTATGATGAAGAATAAATAAAGCTATATTATTTATACTAATGGTATAGCGGAGGTGATTTTATGGCTAAAAAAGGTCAAGAAGCAACTTGGGAAAATAAGAGATACAAGTCTTCAAAAAAAAGTGAAGCTTCTAAAGTACCAGAAGTTAAATAATATTCCATAAAGGACTGCTTAAGTGGTCCTTTATTAAAAATTTATAATAAATTAGGTAATTTAAAACAAATTACTAAAAATATATTTATTTTATAAACTCCGCAAGGAGTTTATTCCTTTATTTTACATTATTCATTATTCATTTTACATTGTGCTAAAGCACATTTAAAATTCTTTTAAAACTAATTTATCAGCTAAATTAACTATATTTTGCTTAGAATATAATGATGATAATTTAGATAAGTTAGCTCTCATTTTTTCTAATTCCTTAGGATTAGATATTAATTTATCTATAACTAAATTTATTTCTAGTAAGTTTTCTATATTTATGGCATATCCGTTAGAAGTTAGAAAATCAACATTTTGAGTTTCTTGCCCAGGAATAGCAAAGGGGATTAGCATAGGAAGATGTTTGTTAATCGCTTCAGTAACAGTTAATCCACCAGGCTTACTTATTATTAAATCTGAATATTCCATTAGATAATTGATATCTTTAGAAAATCCTAAAATATGAAGTTTTTTATTTTTTATAGAATGACCATATTCCTTTAATAAATTATCTTTAAGCTTGTCATTTTTACCACAGACTACAGTTATTCTTAGTTTATTAGTATTGTTTAATAATTCCTTTAAAACATAGGATATATTTTTTAATCCCATGCTTCCACTCATTAATAAAATATTAAAATAGCTATCATTTTTAGTAGAAATAACATCTAATGTATTATCGAAAAATTCATCTTTAACAGGAATACCGTAAGAAAAAATTCTTCTAGAATCTATTCCTCTATTTGAAAGATCTAATCTAGTATTCTCACTAGCGGTAATGTAGGCATCTATACTATTATCTATATATGTAGAATGAGCCTTAAAGTCAGTTACAACAACTATTACAGGTATATTTAACCCTTTTCTTTTTAGGGCACCCATAATACTTACTGCAAAGGGGTGAGTAACTAAAATTATATCTGGTTTTGTTAAATCAATCATTTTTTTTATTTTTATTTTAGTTATTGAAAATACAAAGGATAAAAGTTTATTAGTAAAACCTGTATCTGTTAACTTATAAGCAAATCCATAAGTTTTAGGAAAGAAAGAAGCTGATATTTCATATCCTCTAATAAATAATTTAGTTAAAAGCTTACTATTGTTTTTTAAAAAGTCATGAGTTATTACTTCGTATCCAGACTTTTCAAAAGTAGTTGAAATAGATTTTGCTGCTTGATTATGACCTTCACCTGTAGAAGTTGTTAGTATTAAAATTTTCTTCATATACAACACTCACTTTTCTAAATAACATAATAAATACTAAAATTATACCAATATAAATATTATAATATAAATATTATTCTTAAAAGTATAAAAATTAAAATTCTAAGATAAAATTAAGAAAATTACAATTTGAAAACTTTTTTGTTATAAATGTGTACATACAAGATATTTATCATTTAGATCTATTTTTAATTCCATAAAAAGAAAAAATGGGAAAGATATTATCTTTCCCAGAATTTCTATTTGTTAAGATTGAATCTCTTATTGAATTTATCAACTCTTCCGCCGACATCAATAATTTTTTGTTTACCAGTGAAGAATGGGTGGCATTTAGAGCATATTTCTACTTTTAGTTCATCTTTAACAGAACCAGTTGTAAAAGTATTTCCACATGCACACTTAACTACAGCTTCGTGATTGTATTTTGGATGTATGCCTTCTCTCATTTATTTCACCTCTTTCGAATACTTAAATAACTATTAGAGTATATCACAGGTTAATATTAGGGTCAAGAATATACATAATAAAAATATTTTTGATTACTTATATAAATAAAAATGCTATAATCTATGTATCTAAATGTAAAGGAGACATAAATATGAGTAAGTTATATTTTAGATATGGGGCAATGAACTCAGGAAAATCAACACATCTTATGCAAGTAGCATATAACTATGAAGAAAGAGGAATGAAGGTTATATTAATTAAGCCTTTTACAGATACTAAAGGTGGAGAGAGATTAGTTTCAAGACTTGGTGTTGAAAGAAAAGTAGATTTTGTTATTTATGAGGAAGACGATATATTAGAAAAGGTTAAAAAATACAAGAAAATACATGGTGAAATAGATTGTATTTTAGTAGATGAAGCACAATTTTTAAAGTCAAGGCAAATAGATAATTTATTTGAAATAGCTGTGGTTTTAGATATACCTGTTATTTGTTATGGACTTAGAACAGATTTCAGAATGCAAGGCTTTGAAGGAAGCACAAGGCTTCTATTATTAGCCCATAGTATAGAAGAAATGAAAACTATATGTAAATGTGGGAAAAAAGCTGTATTAAATGGTAGAAAAATAAATAATAGATTCGTTTTTGAAGGAGAACAAGTAGCTATTGATAATGTAGATAATATTGAATACGAATCTTTATGTGGACACTGTTATTTTAAATATAAAAATAATTTATAAATTAGAAAGAGTGGTAAAATGAGAAAGTGTGAAGTAGAGGCCAAGCTGTAATTGAAGGCGTAATGATGAGAGGAAACAAAGGGCAAGCTACCGCTATTAGAAAATCTGATGGAAAAATAGAAATAGACATGAAAAAAATAGTTCCAATAACTAAAAAATATAAGTTTTTAAATATTCCATTTATAAGAGGAATATTTGTACTTATTGATTCTTTAGTTACAGGAATTAATACTTTAAATTATTCTGCTTCATTTTTTGAAGAAGATGAGGAAGAATCAAAATTTGAGCTTTGGTTAAAAAATAAGTTTGGAGATAAAAGTAATGATTTAATAGTAGGAGGTACTATGGTTTTATCCTTTGCCTTAGCTATTGGATTATTTGTTGCATTACCTACTAGTATAGCTTCATTATTTGCAGCACTTAATTTAAATCCAGTATTATTAAATCTAATAGAAGCTATAATTAGAATTGTAATTCTGCTTATATATATGTATTCCATAAGCAAAATGGATGATATTTATAGAGTTTTTCAATATCATGGTGCTGAACACAAATCAATTTTTTGCTATGAAGCAGATGAAGAACTAACAGTGGAGAATGTTAGAAAATTTCCTAGATTCCATCCAAGATGTGGAACAAATTTTCTTTTTCTTATTATGTTTGTAAGTATAATAATATTTAGTTTTACTGGATGGGGAGGATTCTTTGAAAGACTTTTACTAAGAATAGTATTAATTCCAATAGTATCAGGAATAACCTATGAGTTAATAAGATGGCTTGGAAAGAGTGAAAATATATTATCTAAGGTAATAGCTTATCCAGGATTAAAGCTTCAGGAACTTACTACTAAAGAACCAGATGATGATCAATTAGAAGTAGCAATAGCAGCACTTATGACTGCAGAAGGAATTAAGGCAAAAGAAAAAACTATAGGAGAACTTTTAGAGCTTGGATCTAAAAAGTTAAAGGAAAAAAGTATAGATTCTTATATGTTAGATGCACAATTGTTGTTGGGAATGGTATTAGGAAAAGATAAGATATATGTTTTGAAATTGTATGGGGGTATTAATGAGCCCTTTCAGAAATTAGTATTTAACAGAGAAATGGAAGCTCTTAAAGTATTGAATTCATGCAGTAATATTGTAAAGATAAGGGACACAACAGCATCATTAAAATATAATGGAAAATCTAATTATGGTGCAATACTAATGGATTATGTAGATGGGAAGACTTTGGATTTATATGATTGGCATTCATTCACACAATTGAAGAAGTACGAAATATGTTTAAAAATTTTGCAGGCAGTATATAATGCACATGCAAATGATGTAATACATAGAGATTTAAAGCCCCAAAATATAATTTACGATGATGTAAATGACGAGATTACAATTATAGATTTTGGTTCAAGCAAGATAAAGACAATTATTGAGAAAGAAACTACCATGCCAATGTTTTCAGAAAATTATTCAGCACCAGAAGTTGTAAAAGGAAATGATATTACTGAAAAATGCGATTACTATTCTTTGGGGGTTATTTTCTCTGAATTATTTTTGTGCAAAGAAGCAGAATCAAATGTAGAAACGATTTGTTTGATTGAAAAATCTAGTATGGATGAAGTGTTAAAAGACATGCTTTGTTCGATGCTTCAGGATAACCCATCTGATAGACCGGAATCTATAGATGAAATTACAGATGTTTTTACACAATTAATAGGTGAATTAAACACATCTGCAAATGATTATAGTGTTTTTATCGATTTTGAAAAAATGCGTTATTTGAAACGCAGTATGGTAATTGAAAATAGCATGAACATGACGCAATTTACCAATTCATTTTTAAAAAGGGAATTTTCAGAAAGATACGGATATTATGATGAACACCATGGGAAATATATTATTACAGGGAAAAATATCGTAGTGGAATGTAGTTATGATGAAAAAATAGAATCTTTTGAAGTGATGAGGATTTTTGAAGTTGCAACTGATCGTAGAAATATTAATATTCGTAGAAGTTTTAAAATTGAAGGTAAGCTCTCTTTTTGTGATTCTAGATTTAGATATACATGTCATAATGGAAAAGATAATAAAAAGCTATGGATTATGTTTAAAAATAGACGTGAAGAGAACGAACGATACAGGGAACGTGAAGAAAAATTTGATAAGCTATTTGGAAGCTGGCAAGAGGGATTAGAGGAATCTATTATTAGCGAAAAGGACAAAGTTGCAAAAATAGTATATTCTGAATCGTATATTGATAATGGTCAAATTGTTTTAGAAGTAGACGAATGTCAAAATAAGTCAATAGATGAGTTGGAGCAAAATACAAAATTTATTATTGAAGGTGTTGATGATAGAGGACAACCTGTATATTTTGAATTGGGTATTCTAGATGATATTATATGTGATGATGATAGCGTTAAAATAGTTATACAAATGCCTAAAAAAGTGTTAAAAGGAAATGTAAGAACACTGCTTAAGAAGAAAAGCAATGTTATGGAAGACTTTCGCGCAAATACCAGTTCTTATAAGCGTCAGATGAATGCAATTAGATCATTAAAAAGTGAAGAGTATTCTGCACGAAATTTGAAAGATATTTTGTTAAATGTTGAAGAACCAGAGGAGATACCAACGATATTTGAACCCAAATTTATTGCACAAAAGCTAAATACATCACAACAACAAGCGGTCATAAAAGCTTTAAACTCTGAAAATATTGGATTGATACAGGGACCACCTGGAACTGGGAAAACAAAGGTAATAAAGGAAATAATAGGACAAGTTGTTACGAAATCTATAAAAACAGCAGATAGTCCTAGAATACTTATTGTTTCGCAGTCACATACAGCGGTGGATAATATTTTGGAAGGCCTAGATAGTACTATTTCAGATGATTTAGAAATAGTCAGAATAGGAGCTGACAAAAATGTATCACCCAAAATAACTTGTAGATATACGATGCCAACTCATAGAGACAAGCTTTTTTTTGATGTGAAGAAGAATGTTGAAGAGTATGACAAAAGTATGGAAGAAGTATACCAAGACATATCAGATCAGAGAATTCTTGACAGATGGAAGAAAATAAAAGAAATACAAAAGGATTGGATTGATAGGTCTGTAGAAAAGGACTGCCTTGATTATCAGTTAGTACGAAGTGCTACGGTTATAGCAGGAACATGTATAGGTTTTTTAGCAAATAGTTTTGTTAAAGATATGGAATTTGATTATGTTATTATTGATGAAGCGGCAAAGGCAACAACGCCGGAATTGCTAGTTTCTATAATCAAAGCAAAAAAGATAATTTTAGTAGGAGATCAAAATCAGTTACCAGCCTATGCAGACCAAAGCATATCTCCAAAGATTGCAAAACTTACAAAAAATCCAGAATATAGAATGTTTGATATATTATTCGAAACATTACCAAATTCACACAAGCAAGTTTTAAGTACCCAATATAGAATGATAAGAAATATTGGAAATTTGATTAGTACTGTTTTCTATGGAGGAACAATTGATACTGGGTGCAAGGACGAAGATAAACTTCATGGACTATCGAGATACGAAGGTAATTCTATAATTTGGTTTGATACTTCAGAAAACAGAAGAAGGAAGCAGAAGAAAACCAAAGGAAATTCATTCATGAATGAGGAAGAAAAACGTATTATTTTAGATATTCTTGAGGATTTAAAGAAATCGAATGAATTAGATAATCAAGATATAGGGATAATTACCGGATATAGTGGACAAAAAGATATTCTTCGAAATTCAGTTAAAGCAATCGGATATGATAAAATTGCACAAATTGATATTAATGTGTTAGATGCATTTCAAGGACGCGAGAATGATATTATTATGTATAGTACAGTAAGAACAGATAATTCAATTGGATTCCAGAAAGAAAAGGAGCGTGTAAATGTTGCCTTTTCTAGGGCAAAAAAATTGTTGATAATCTGTGGTGACTTAAATTTCTTTTATAATTATAATGATCCAAATAATAAATTTATTGAAATAATAGACTACATTAGAACTCACGATCATTGCAAGATTATTTCATGTAAGGGAGGAAATCTATTTTGAAAAAATTAATGGAAGATTTGTTCCAACACATTATACCTGTAAATGAAGGATATGATTATCTTTTTTCTGATTTAGTTTACGTACCAATATATGAGACATCATTGCTTGTAACCAAAAGAACCATTATGCCAATTAGTCTTGTTGAAGAAAAAGTACTTCAGCTTATTGATATAGGTGTCTATCAAATTGATGAGATAGCTCAGATATTAGGATTGAAACGAAAGTTGTTAGATGTAACGTTAGCAGATTTGTATTCAAAAAATCTTGTAATGGTATCGACTAATTCTTGTAAGATGATGACAGCAGGTAGAGAGGCGTTAAACAATCTTAATAGAACAGAAAAAAAGCAAGATATTTTGAAAAATGTATGTCTTGATGGAATTTTAGGGAATATTATTGATTCCTCAGCGTATGAATTGCTAAATAATGTACGAGATAACGATGGAAAATTGAAACCAATAATTCCTATTGGAGAAGTCGAATATTATATAGAGCAATTCAAAAGGGTATCTCAGATATTTGACGAAGAAAATTTTTTGTATTTTTCAGAGGGAGTTCAGCCGGTAAAAGAAGAATTGTTGAAAATAGATAAGGTTGATAGTACGTTTGTTAAATATATTAAAATACCAATTCACATATATGTAAGCTCGAATGGTTTGGATATTGATATTGTACAAGTATCAAATAAGCATAAAGAGTTGTTGGAATTGTACAAAGATTATATCATTGAACAGATAAATAATAAAAAGGTATTAAAGAACCATTTTAAGTATAGAAGAATTAATCAACAGGGGTATGAAGGAGAGATTCTTGAAGAAAAGAGTGGTCTATATGATGAGTTAAAAAAGATACATTTTACAAAAAACAAAAAAGGTATTGATTATACCCTTATCACAGATGAAGTTTTTAATGATAGAAAATGGGAATTATTCAATGTATTTGTCTTAATAGGTGAAGGGAGGAATTGAACATGAAAAGAATTCTCATAGATGAAGATAGTTTATTGAGTATTTCTGAAACAGATTTTAAAGAAAAATCAAATTATAATTTCTGTCATAGCAATAATGTTGATTGCTGCAGGTTACATGAACTACACGAGCAACGAGAAACAAGCATTAGAAACAGCAGTATTAACAGACTCTGAAAAATATGCGGGAATTGGAGATGCAACACTCGTGAGTGCCAATGTTGCTGATAATAATGATTTGGTTAATAATGATGAAACGCAAAATACTGATAATGAAAATAATGATACGTCTAAGAACGAGGATAAAAAAGATGAAAT
>OGCQ01004890.1_pt1 | contig 10400 bp, 5 predicted proteins | sample 1570161 | NCBI WGS metagenome assembly OGCQ01 (sample SAMEA4384402, study PRJEB24528) | human gut metagenome
AGGTCCAAGTTAAGCTTATCAAAAAGGTGTTTCTAGATTCAGATGGTATTTATGTTGATTATACCTATTCAGAGGAAACCTACGATAATCAAACCATATCATTAGATTCACAAATTACTTTTAACCTGGACTGGACAGTTAATGGTGAAGAATATAAGACCCCTGGTCATTACTGGGAAAGCTACTTACAACAAAAATCTGTAAAAAAAGAAGAGCAAAAACTCTTTAAGGAGCTTAAAAAGCAATCGTTAGGCCTTGATATCGAAGAATTCTCCTTCAGCGATAATACTACGATTGATCAAGAGGCTGGTAATCGTAAAAAGCATTTAGCTGAGGAAAACCGTAAAAACGGGAAGGATGATTTTTATGGGTATTATCAAATTCCCTACCAAACAATGATTGAAGAACACCTTGTTACTATGAGAATAGAAGTAGGCGATACAGATAATACTAGTAAGAAAGATTTAGAAGAGGCCACAACTAAACTGGATGCTAGCAAGCTACCAGACGGAGAGTACGAATTTTATTATTTCTCAACTGATGAAGATAGTAGTGATTATAACAAGGACAAGTACATCCACCACACTTTTAACGTACAAGATGGTAAGGTTATCCCATATGAATATGATTAGCAGATATTTTACTTTCTGCCGATAATCTAGTATGTCATACTAGGGTATTAGAAGTGAGGGTTATAGCTAAGTGAAAATGTTAACCTCAAAAACATGCAAAAACATCTCCAAAAACTAGTTGGAGATGTCTTTTTGTCTTACAAATTCTTTTTCTTTTTAGCTTTTTTGGTTAGGGCAAGGTCACAATTTTCAATGCTTGAGATAAGATGATTCGTCAATTGGAAGTCGTCCACTTGGGGATTCAAGTCCACTTCGTAGACCAGTTGCATGGTTTCGCCTCCACCTGTGGTATTAAGGGAAATTAGGTCGCATTCACTGGTGAAATTGAGCAGGGCTTTAGTGATTTTTTGATCAATCAAGTCTTGGTAGGGGACGTTAATGGTTAGAAGTCTACGACGTTGGTTGTCGGTACGACTTTGACGATTTTCCAAAAGAAGCCAAACAGCTAAAAGGAAGACGGTAAAGAGGACGGCTAGTAAGAGATAGCCTGTCCCAGATGCCAGACCAATAATCATGGCCATAAAGACGGCGATTAGCTCTCTAGAACCACTAGTCGCTGAACGAAAGCGAATGAGGCTAAAGGTCCCTGCCACGGCGATAGAGGTCCCCAAACTACCATTAACAAGGAAGATAACTAGGGTCATCAAACATGGAAGCAGGGTCAAACTAATAACAAATTCTCTGGTGTAGAGGGTTCGGTATTTGTAAGTCCAGGTTAGGGCCAATCCTAAAACAAGACTGACCAGTAAGGCCAGCATGAGTTGAAGGGGACTAGCGGTTGCGGTCGCATCATTAAAGATAGAATTGAAGAGATTAGACATAGGCGGCAGCTCCTTTTTCTTGTGCTGGACGTGGTCCGTAGTCTAGACCTTGAGATTTATGGTAGGCACAGCTGTATTTTGAGAATTTCTGCTCTTCCAAACCATGTTTGTCTAAGATAGCTTGAAGCCAGTCAGGCTTTTTGCCAGGTGCCTTGATTTCCATGATTATCGTATCTTCATCAAGAAGGGGAAAACCATGATTTCCCTTAAAGAGACTGACGTCTTCATCACGGTAAGTCAAATTTTGGTCAAGGGTAACACGTACTTTATTGTAGGCATAGCCTTCGATAGTCTCTTTTTCTTTCATTGAAAAACGGTCGTAGTAGATATACATACGAGGTTTGAGTCCCTCATTATAGCGCTGGCGTAACTGATGAATATCTTGCAAGAGCTGGCGGTCAGTGATTTGACCATGATTCTTACCGTCTGTCATCAAGTTAGTGATGGCAAGTGGAGTTGAAACAAGACGAAACTTATGACCGATTCCTTCATCATCTTTGGCTTTTACCTCTAAAAAGACCTTACTATCAATTTTGGGATTGGCTAGGTAGGTACGCATGCGGATTTTCTCTTGACGGTGATTACCATCTAAGGCATCTTGGATGACGTCAAAATTATCCGTATCAAAGTAAATATTTGAAATGGTAGATGTCGGATAATCATCCTCTACCAAATACTCCTTAAGATCAGTGAGCAGGTCTTCAAGATTGTTCTTTGAGACCACATATTTCGTTTCAATACGTTTAAAACGTGTTTCCAATTGTTTAACCATGAAAAAACTCCTTTTATAGATAAGATACAAAGCCGTAAAGCAACTCCCAGGAAAATAGGGAATTTGTTGCAGGACCATCTGTTTTCAAACAGTCGACTTATTGTTTTAATTCTTTTTTATAGTAGAAAAGTTGAGCGAAAATGTACTATTTCTATATAGCACTTACTTGCTCGTCTATTAGTCTATGGGACTTTTCTGAAAGAAGTCCTAAGCTAAACTTTCACCAAACTTAACTTAAGATAAATTTTAGTTAACCTTTAGAAATGTTTTAGGTAAGTCCCGTAAACTGTAATCATCCAAACGAACTCGAGAGGAAAAAATATGAAATCAAAAAAACTAAAAAAATGGACGACTTTATTGACCTGTGCGACTGCTCTAACAGTCATGACAGCTTGTAGCCAATCAAGTAATCAGTCAACTGGGACGACGTCAAGCACTACATCAAAAACAAGTGCTGTAACAGCAACGACCAGTAAGAAAACAAATAAGAACAGCAACAGCAACTATTTTACTTCTAAAGATTCTGATACCTCTTATAATGAAAGCTCAGCTACTAAGATTAAGTTATCAGGCTCATCTGCGGATGTTTCAGGTGATGGTGCAGCCCTATCAGGTTCAACTGTAACCATCTCTAAAGCAGGGACCTACGTCATTTCAGGAAAATCCGACGGTGTGCAAATCAAGGTAGACGCTGGTGATTCAGACGATGTCCATATTGTTTTGGATGGTGCTACCATGACAAATACAAATGCAGCAATCAATGCCACAAAAGCTGGTCATGTCTATCTGACACTTAAAGATGGCACTACAAACACACTTTCTGATTCAAGTTCTAATAGTGATGAAGATGCGGATGCTGTGATTTTTTCTAAAGGAGATTTGACCATTAATGGTTCAGGTACTCTAAACATTGATGCCAAGAAAAACAACGGTATTAAAGCCAATGACAGCCTTCATATGACTGGCGGTACCTATAAGATTTCCTCAGTCGGTGATGCCTTCAATGTCAACGATGAACTCAACATCACAGGAACAACTATGACCATTGAGGCTGAAGAAGATGCTGTTAAGGTCGATAATGATGACGACACCTCAGTAGGTACCATGTATCTATCTGATAATACCATGACCATTAAGGCTGGTGACGACGGTATTCATGCGTCCGGCGACCTGATTATTGATAGTGGTACTTACAAGGTTGAAAAATCAACTGAAGGTATCGAAGGTAAATCTGTGACCATCAATGGCGGAGACATCGATGTCTATGCAACGGACGATGGTGTTAATGCTGCCAATGCTAATGCCAGTCAAAGTGAGATTTTCTTCAAGATGACCGGTGGAACCCTAAATGTTGAGGTTGGCCAAGGCGATACCGACCCAATCGATTCTAACGGCGATATTATTGTATCGGGTGGAACGATTAATTTGACTGGTCAGTCTGGCTTTGACTTTGATGGTTCAGCGACCTATACCGGTGGTGACATTACTATCAATGGTGAGAAACAAACTAAGATTGAAAACTCAATGCCTGGCGGCGGTGGCCCTCAAGGTGGCGGTGGTCCCCAAGGTGGTGGGCAATCAGGTGGCTTTGGAGGAGGTCACTAAAGAGTCATAGGATGAAACAGAAAGGAAGTGCCTATGTATATTATTATTCCAGCTTATGAACCAGACAAACGCCTGATTCAGGTGGTTCAAGATATTACCATAAAACTCCCTAAAGCCCGTATTATTGTTGTTAATGATGGGAGTGGCCCAGGCTATAACGACTATTACGACGAAACGGCTTTTATTGGAGCGACTGTCCTTACCCATCCTGTCAATAAAGGAAAAGGAGCTGCTCTCAAAACTGCCTTTGCTCACATTCAAGAAGAAGTAGTCAGTCAGCACCTTTCGGCGCAACCTATTGTCACAGTTGACAGTGATGGTCAGCATCTGATTAAAGATATTGTCCGTGTGGCCAAGGCAACCGAGGAAAATCCAAGTCATCTTGTTTTGGGTGCGCGTGCCTTTGTTGGTAAGGTGCCAGCACGTAGCCGCTTTGGAAATAAGGTAACTGCTGGACTTTTCCGTCTAGTAACTGGCCAAAAGGTAACAGATACTCAGACAGGGCTTCGAGGCATGTCAACCGACCTGATTCCATGGCTTCTTAATCTGGATGGCAATCGTTTCGAGTACGAGTTTAATATGTTGCTTGAAGCCAAAAAGTCAGGCCACCAAATCTCTGAAGTCCCTATCGAAACCGTTTATCTGGAGGAAAATAAAAGTTCGCACTTTCGGCCCATTCGTGATTCCATCCGTATTTACAGCCCTTTTTTAAAGTTCTCTGGCACGGCCGTCTTGGCCTCAGTCATTGATGCAACAGCCTTATTTGTGCTCTTTGCCTTGACGAAGAATCTGCTTCTTTCGGTCGTGCTAGCTCGTGTGATTTCGGCTTCCAGCCAGTGTCTACTGAACGCTAATGTGGTCTTTAATCCGACAAGCTCCCTCTTTAGATCGAGTGTTCGCTACTTTATGTTGGTCTTGGTTCTCCTGGCCTGTAACTATTTCTTACTTAGTAGTCTAGTTGCTATTGGTTTAGGCCTGGTTCTGGCAAAATTGGTTACAGAAACCTTGCTCTTTTTAGTCAGCTACAGGGTCCAACATAATGTGGTTTTTGCTTAATAGCTGACTTGAAAATCGCTAACTGATTGAATAGAGATAGTTTATTTACCTCTCAATTACCTCTAAAAATTTTCCTAAAAATATAGAAAAAACTACCGTTTTCGACATTCGGTAGTTTTTAATGATTGTCAAAATGTTTTTCAATTTACATTATGATTAAAAATTGAAATGACTTGATAAAGACTCGAAAAGGCTGAAAAAAATATGCTATAATGAAATTGTTTGAATTATGTAGATTTCATTCAAACTAGGAAAATGAAAAGAGGACCTAAAATGGGAAAAAAGGTACATTATAAGCTTCACAAAGTTAAGAAGCAGTGGGTGACGATTGCCGTCACTTCGGCAGCACTTGCCTCTATCGTAGGTGGCGCTACAGTTGCCAATCAAAAGGTTTCAGCTGATGAAACAACTCAACCAGTTGCCTCTACGACAGCTGAAAGCGATGTTGTCGTTGAAACGCATGAAGTAGCCGCTCCTGCAGCAACTGCTACGACAGATGCGACAGCAACAACAACTGACAAGGCTGCTGATACTGCAACGGTCGAAACTCCTGCGGCAGCAACCACTGCAGCAGATACAACTACTAATACTGCAACACCAGCAACAACTGATCGTGCAGCAGTAGCAAATGGTGCGACAACAGAAACACCAGCTGCAGCAGCGACAGATACAACGCTTACAGTAGCTGAAAAACCAAAATCTGGTGTTACTGAAAAAGAAGAAACAGCAGCACTCTCTTTGGACAACATCAAACAAGTTGATGGTAAATACTATTATGTCAAAGAAGATGGTTCATACAAAACAAATTTTGCTGTTTCAGTAAATGGCCAGTTACTTTACTTCGGTAAAGACGGTGCTTTGACAAGCACATCAACACACTCATTCACACCAGGTACAACTAATCTAGTTGATGCTTTCTCTTCACATAACCGTGCTTACGATTCTAAGAAAGAAAGCTTTGAGTTGGTAGATGGTTATTTGACACCTAATAGCTGGTACCGTCCAGTCACTATTTTGGAAAATGGTGAAAAATGGCGTGTGTCAACTGAGAAAGACTTCCGTCCACTTTTGATGGCATGGTGGCCTGATGTAGATACACAAGTTGCCTACCTCAATACTTTCTCTAAACACTTTAACCTTAACGCAACTTATTCAACCAGCCAAAGTCAATCTGAATTGAATGCAGCTGCTAAGACAATTCAAATTAAGATTGAACAAGAAATTTCAGCTAAAAAATCAACTGAATGGCTTCGTCAAGCAATTGAGTCTTTTGTAAAAGAACAAGACCAGTGGAATACTACAACTGAAAACTATACCCTTGCTGACCACCTTCAAGGGGGAGCTCTTCTTTATGTCAATAATGACAAGACACCTTGGGCAAATTCTGATTACCGTTTGCTTAACCGTACACCAAGTAACCAAGATGGTTCTCTAAATGGTACAGGAAGATACTTGGGTGGTTATGAATTCCTACTTGCCAATGACGTTGATAACTCAAATCCAGTTGTGCAAGCTGAGCAGTTGAACCAAATTCACTATCTTGTGAACTGGGGATCAATTGTTATGGGTGATAAGGATGCTAACTTTGATGGTATCCGTGTTGATGCAGTTGACAATGTCGATGCTGACCTTCTCCAAGTTTATACAAACTACTTCCGTGCGGCCTTTGGTGTGGATAAATCTGAAGCCAATGCACTCGCTCACATTTCTATCCTTGAAGCTTGGGATTTAAATGATAATGCTTATAATCAAAAACATGATGGTGCAGCCCTTGCCATGGATAATAACCTTCGTTATGCAATTATGGGTGCACTTTATGGATCGGGCTCTTCATTGAAAGATTTGATTACTAGCAGTTTGACAGACCGTACAAATAATAGTAAGTATGGAGATACACAAGCTAACTATATCTTTGCGCGTGCTCATGATAACCTTGTTCAAGATATCATTCGTGATATTGTTCAAAAAGAGATCAATCCAAAATCAGATGGTTATACCATGACTGATGCTGAATTGAAACGTGCCTTTGAAATCTATAATGAAGATATGAAGAAGGCAGAAAAACGTTATACTATTAACAATATTCCAGCTGCCTATGCTTTGATTCTTCAAAATATGGAGCAGGTAACTCGTGTTTATTATGGAGATCTTTATACGGATAACGGCCAATATATGGCTACCAAGTCTCCTTACTACGATGCTATCACAACGCTCTTGAAGAACCGTATGAAATATGTTTCAGGTGGACAATCGATGAAAGTCGACACGTTCAATGGAAAAGAAATCTTGTCATCTGTTCGTTACGGTAAAGATATTATGACTGCTGACCAAACTACGGGTGTAGCAGAAACAAGTAAACATTCTGGTATGTTGACCCTTATTGCCAATAATCAGGATTTCTCACTGGGTGATGGTACTTTGAAAGTTAACATGGGTAAACTTCATGCTAACCAAGCCTACCGTCCATTACTTCTTGGTACTGATAAGGGAATTGTCACTTACGAAAATGATGCAGCAGCAGCTGGAAAAATTAAATACACTGATGCTGAAGGGAACTTGACTTTCAGTGGAGATGAAATCAAGGGGTATCGAACTGTTGATATGAGAGGTTATCTTGGTGTTTGGGTACCAGTAGGTGCACCTGATAACCAAGATATCCGTGTTAAAGGTTCAGATAAGAAACTTGACAAGACATTTTCTGCTACTGAAGCATTGGACTCACAAGTTATCTATGAAGGTTTCTCAAACTTCCAAGATTTTGTTGAAAAAGATAGCCAATATACTAATAAATTGATTGCAGAAAATGCAGAACTCTTCAAGTCATGGGGAATCACATCATTCGAGATGGCTCCTCAATTTGTATCGGCTGATGACCGTACCTTCCTTGATTCTGTTATCCAAAATGGCTATGCCTTTACTGACCGATATGACCTTGCCATGAGCAAGAATAACAAATACGGTTCTAAAGAAGATCTTCGTGATGCACTTAAAGCCCTTCACAAGCAAGGTATTCAAGCAATTGCTGACTGGGTACCAGATCAACTTTACCAATTGCCAGGACAAGAAGTTGTAACAGCAACACGTGCTAATAGTTATGGTACTCCAAAGGCCAATGCTTATATCAATAACACTTTATATGTTGCAAATTCTAAATCATCAGGTAAGGACTTCCAAGCTCAATATGGTGGTGAGTTCCTTGATGAGCTCCAAAAGAAATATCCACAGTTGTTTGAAGATGTGATGATATCAACTGGTAAGAAGATTGATCCATCTGTTAAAATCAAGCAATGGTCTGCTAAGTACATGAATGGTACTAATATCCTTGGTCGTGGTAATCGTTATGTTCTCAGTAACGATGCTACTGGTCGCTATTATCAAGTTACTGATAATGGCATCTTCTTGCCAAAACCTTTGACAGATCAAGGTGGTAAGACAGGTTTCTACTATGATGGTAAGGGTATGGCCTACTTTGATAATAGTGGTTTCCAAGCTAAGAATGCCTTCATTAAATATGCTGGAAATTACTATTACTTCGATAAAGAAGGTTATATGTTAACTGGTCGTCAAGATATCGATGGTAAGACTTATTTCTTCTTGCCAAACGGTATCCAGCTTCGTGATTCTATTTATCAACAGGATGGTAAATATTATTACTTTGGTAGCTTTGGTGAGCAGTACAAAGATGGTTACTTTGTATTCGATGTACCGAAAGAAGGTACTTCAGAAACAGAAGCTAAATTCCGTTATTTCTCACCAACTGGAGAAATGGCTGTTGGCTTGACTTATGCTGGTGGAGGATTGCAATACTTTGATGAAAATGGCTTCCAAGCTAAAGGTACTAAGTATGTTACTCCAGACGGAAAACTCTACTTCTTCGATAAAAATTCAGGTAATGCCTACACAAATCGTTGGGCTGAAATCGATGGTATCTGGTATGAATTCAATGATCAAGGCTATGCACAAGCTAAGAAGGGTGAATTCTACACAACAGATGGCTCAACATGGTTCTACCGTGATGCAGCTGGTAAAAATGTGACAGGTGCCCTTACTTTGGATGGTCACGAATACTACTTCCGTGCAAATGGTGCCCAAGTTAAAGGTGAATTTGTTACTGAAAATGGCAAGATTAGCTACTACACTGTAGATAATGGTTACAAGGTTAAAGACAAGTTCTTCGAAGTGAACGGCAAGTGGTACCATGCTGATAAGGATGGTAACCTCGCTACAGGTCGTCAAACGATTGACCACCTTAACTATTACTTCAATGCTGATGGAAGCCAAGTCAAATCTGATTTCTTCACTCTTGATGGTGGTAAGACATGGTACTATGCCAAAGATAATGGTGAAATCGTGACAGGTGCCTATAGCATTGGCGGTAAAAACTATTACTTCAAAGAAGATGGTAGCCAAGTTAAAGGTGACTTTGTTAAGAATGCTGACGGATCACTTTCTTACTATGACAAAGATTCAGGTGAGCGTCTCAATAACCGTTTCTTGACAACTGGTAACAATGTTTGGTACTACTTCAAAGATGGTAAGGCTGTAACAGGACGCCAAAATATCGATGGTAAAGAATATTACTTTGATAATTTGGGACGTCAAGTTAAAGGTAGCCCAATCAGCACACCAAAAGGAGTAGAATACTACGAATCAGTTCTTGGAGAACGTGTGACAAACACATGGATCACTTTCCAAGACGGTAAGACTGTCTTCTTCGATGAAAATGGTTATGCTGATTTTGATAAATAATCAATCAATCTAATCTTAATCTGAGAGATTAAGTGAAAAACGATATGATTTGACATGAATTTATAGGTGAAATTTCTTGAAAACGAGAATCGTTTAAAGAAATTTTGCCTTTTTATGCTCCTTAAAGAAAAAATCTGACAAATATCAATTTTGAGTCAGAATCATTGTAAAAGCTATTGTATCAAGGACTTTGGCGGCTTTTATGAAAAATAGTTTTAGTTATCAAATGATATGAAAATGAGAATTGAAAACCTATGAAATAGGTGTGTTACAAAACTTTTCTAATGTTGCTGTTATGTTACATATAATTTATAAAAAAACAATTAATTCGAGAAATAGTTAGAAAATAATGATATAATGTAATTGTTTGAAATCGGATAGATTTCAGTCTGATTTTGACAAATAAAATCACGGGGAAAATTATAATGGAAAATAAGATACACTATAAGCTTCATAAAGTTAAGAAGCAATGGGTTACAATTGCAGTTGCTTCTGTAGCACTTGCTACTGTCTTGGGAGGATTGTCTGTAACAACATCTTCAGTTTCAGCGGATGAAACTCAAGATAAGACAGTAACTCAACCAAATTCAGATACAACAGCCGACTTAGTTACTTCTACAGAAGCAACCAAAGAAGTCGATAAACGTACAAATACAAAAGAAGCAGATGTTTTAACGCCTGCTAAAGAAACAAATGCCGTCGAAACAGCAACTACAACGAACACACAAGCAACAGCTGAAGCAGCTACAACAGCAACAACAGCTG